>Ga0105239_10000429_pt1 | contig 61309 bp, 39 predicted proteins | sample KBSC44metaG_FD_92761 | JGI IMG/M metagenome (GOLD analysis project Ga0105239, IMG submission 92761) | Corn rhizosphere microbial communities from Kellogg Biological Station, Michigan, USA - KBS C4-4 metaG | ecosystem: Host-associated > Plants > Roots > Rhizosphere > Soil | place: Michigan, USA...
CGGAGCATCTCCGGATCCTTCCACGCGGATACCGCGACCGAATTGCTGGACGTCATCGTTCAATTGCTGAATATACACTATACCATCCGGGAAGGCACTGTGTACTTCACTGAGGCTCCGGAAGAGCCTCGTCCGAAGGACAGACATTAGCGCTTTGCCGGAGATGCGCTAAATTTTTGGAAAGCACGTCTCCGGCAAAAAATAAGTTAATAACGACTAAATACTATGCTGCTATTATGAAAAGATTTCATCATCAACTGTTGAAAGGACTACTGCTTTTTGCGATCCTCTCCCTTTTTCAAACTCCGAGAAGCCTCGCCGCCGGCGAATCCAATGATGGGGGGGACTCTTCCATCCGGCTTTCGGAAGCGCTGCGGCTGATCAAAGACCACTACAAGGTGGACATCCTTTTCGAGGACCGGACGGTAGAAGGTCTGCTCGTCCCTTCTGGTCTGATCAATTTTGGCCGGACGGCCGAAGAGAATATCAGCACCCTGATCGGCCCCTTCGCCCTGAACTACAAAAAGGTAAAGGCAAGGTCTTACCTGATCATGCCGGACAAGGCCAAACAGCGGGCAGGGACGGCCAGCGCCGAAACCCCGGATTCTGCCGCAAAAATCGCCACCCCGGTCATCGACGTCTCCGCCACCCGCGACGGACGCTGGATCACCGGCACCGTCACCACGCTCGAAGGACAGCTGCTGCAAGGGGCCAGCATCAAGGTCAAGGGCAGCAACCGCGGGACGAGCACGGACGTCAACGGACGATTCCGGCTCAGCTTAGAGGACCAGGAAAGGACCCTGCTGATCTCCTACACAGGATACAGCAGCGCCGAGATAGCGATCGGCCAGCAAACTGACTATGTCGTTCGGTTGACGGCGGTCAGCGGCCGGCTGAATGACGTCGTCGTCATTGGCTATGGTACCTCAAGCCGCAGGAACCTGATATCTTCCGTCTCCACCGTAAAAGGCACGGACATCGCCAACACGCCCGTGACCAGCATCGACGCCGCGCTTCAGGGAAGGGCCTCGGGCGTGCAGGTCGTTCAAAACTCGGGCTCGCCCGGCGACGAGACCTATATCCGCATCCGCGGCAACGGCAGTCTCTTCGGTGAGAACAGGCCGTTATACGTAGTCGACGGGGTGCCGATGAACAACCTCCCCGCGGCACAGTACGGCATATCCGGTGACGGGCAGCGCATCGCCTCCACCAATGACATCAACCCAAATGATATCGCGAGCATCGAGGTGCTGAAAGACGCGGCCGCCGCGGCCATCTATGGCAGCCGGGGCGCCAACGGCGTCATCCTCATCACGACTAAGAAGGGCGTGGCGGGGAAATCGAAGTTCAACGCCAGCGTCTATACCGGTATGGCGGAGGTGACCAAACGCCTGCACCTACTGAACAACCGCCAGTATGTCGACCTGATCCGGGAAGAGCGGGTCAATGCCGGTCTGCCCGCAGACCCTTATGTCAACTATACCGACACCAATACCAACTGGCAGAACGCCATCTTCCGGCAGGCGCCGATGACCAACGCCAACCTGTCCATATCGGGCGGCGCGGGCAAGACCTCTCACTTTGTCTCGCTCGGGTACTTCGACCAGACGGGAACGATCACCGGCCTTCAGCACTACCGCCGCTGGAACGGCCGTATCAATTTCGACTTCATGGCGACGGACAACCTGAAGATCGGCGTCAATATCACCGGCACGCATTCCATCAACCACCGGATGGACAACAGCTTCTCCGGTCAGTCGGTCCTCGCCGCGGCCCTGATCGCGAATCCGAACAATCCTATCTACAATAAGAACGGCTTTTATTTCAGCGATCCCCTCCGCAGGAACACCAACCCGGTGATGCTGGCCAACAGCCTGCGGTTCGTATCCGGCGTCGACAGCTACGTCGGGAATATCTATGGCGAATACACGATCATAAAAGGGCTGAAACTACGCACCAGCCTGGGCTTCGACAACCAGCAGGTGACCGATGACCGCTACCAGTCCACTCTGGTCAACAACGGATCGCCTGCCACGGGCTTCGTCTCTGTGTTCAACCAGTTCCTCTGGATCAACGAGAATACCCTGAGCTATACGCCCGAGCTGAATGCGAAACACCACCTGTCTTTCCTGTTAGGTCAGAGCGCACAGGAGGCGTCGGTGCGTCGTATCGGCCTTAGCGGCTCCACGAGCTCGACCGATATCATCCAGTCCGTATCCGGCTTTACGGCATTGTCTGCTCCTACTGACTTCCGCTCCGAATGGGGCCTGGTATCCTATTTCGGCCGGGCGAGCTATAGCTTCGACGACAGATTCCTCGTCGAAGGCGTGCTGCGTACGGACGGCAGCTCGCGTTTTGGCGCGAACAAACGCTACGGCTTCTTCCCCTCGATCTCCGCCGGCTGGCGTATCAGCAACGAGGCGTTCATGCGGGATGTGAAATTCGTCAACGACCTCAAGCTGCGCGGCAGCATTGGCCTCACCGGCAACAACGAAGGCCTGGGCACGGACTTCCCGTCGCTGGCGACCTATAGCACGGGCTATAACTATGGTTCCGAGGCGGGCATCGCCGCCACCTCGCTGTCCAACCAGGACCTCAGCTGGGAGTCTACCGTAGCCAGTAATTTAGGCCTCGACATGACCTTTCTCGACAACCGGGTCAGCGTCACGGTCGATGCCTACAACAAGGTCACCAACCGGCTGATCTTCAAGCTGGACCTGCCCTATACTTCCGGCTTCGCCCGCACCAACGGCGCCAACATCGGGCAGCTGATCAACAAGGGCCTTGAAATACAGGTCAATACCGATAATATCCGCGGGAAGTTCAGCTGGAGCTCTGGTGTCAACTTCTCGATCAACCGCAATAAAATTACCAGCCTGCCGCAAACCATCGAAGGCGATCCCACTAGCTCTGACTTTACCGAGAGCCTGCCCGCGGCCTACTCCGGCAGCATGCCCACCAGCATCTTCCGCGTCGGACAGCCAGTCGGCTCCTTCTTTGGCTATCGCAACAAGGGCGTCGACCCGAAGACCGGCAATATGGTCTACGACGATATCAACCACGACGGCAGGATCACGGCCGCGGACCGGGTGGTCCTCGGCAACGCCCTGCCCAAATTCACGGCGGGCATGACCAACACATTCAGCTATAAGGGCTTTGATATGAGCTTCTTTGTCTACGCAAGCTATGGCAACAAGGTCTACAACCAGACCAGGGCCTTCCTCGAACGAATGAGCAGCTATTACAACGGCGACGTGCAAACGCTCAACAGGTGGTCGCCCGCGCATCCGACGAACGTTCCCAGGGCCATATTCAACGACCCCGTACAGACCAACAGCATCACCAACGGCGATATGTCCCGGCGCTGGGTCGAGGACGGATCGTATATCCGCCTGAAGAATATCACCCTCGGCTATTCTCTGCCGACGGCCTGGACCCGGAAGGCAAGACTGACCGGCGCCAGGGTCTACGTTAGCGCGCAGAATTTACTAATGATCACCAGCTATTCGGGTTTCGATCCGGAGTCGCAGAACCAGTCGGTCAAGAACTCCCAGCTGGGTATCGACTACGCCGTACAGCCGCAGCCCAAGGTTTTCCTGGCGGGATTGTCGGTCAATTTTTAAATAATACCTAAACGAAGCTCCATATGTACAGAATATTTGGCTATTGCTCTCTTCTTGTCCTGTTGTCCTGCTCCAAGGTACTCGACCAGGTGCCCGAGTTCACCATCGCGGAGGACAACTACTGGCAGACGGCGAACGACGCAGAGAGCGCCGCAGTGGGTATGTATCCCACGATACAGTCGCTGGCCCAGCAGTCGCCGCTGGCCTTCGACGCCGCCAGCGATGCGGCGACGGTCGTAAACTCCGCCAACTACGCGCCCTTCGGGCTGCACGGCATTCCCGTAGACAACCTGATCGTAGCCACCTACTGGCAGAACAACTATACGGGCATCGGCCGCGCCAATGACCTGCTGAAACACCTTCCCGGCATGCGGGACAGCCTCTTCATCCCCGGTCAGAAGACGCGGATCATGGGTGAAGCTTATTTCGTTCGGGCCTATCTCTATTTCAACCTCGTAAAGGCTTTCGGCGGCGTACCGCTGGTGACAACACCCTATACTTCCTTCAACTCCGACTTCACGATCGGGCGCTCTTCGGTGGATTCGACCTTTCAGCTGATCGTCTCCGACCTGCACCAGGCGGAGAGCCTGCTGCCCCAGACCTGGCCGGCGACGGTCGACACCCGCGGCAGGGCCACCCAGGGCGGCGCCCAGGCGCTGCTCGCGAAAGTTTTTCTCAGCATGAAGAAATATGACTCGGCCGCCGCGAATGCGCAGTACGTGATGAACAATCCAACCTATAGCCTCGTGACAGGCGCCACGGCCTACGCCAATATGTTCTCCACCAGCGGGAAGAACGGCACGGAGGCGGTATTCGAAGTTCAGTACGTCAGCTCAACCCAGCAGGCCCACGGCCTGTATAGCTTCTATATGCCGGCGGCCGGCGTCCCGGCAGGCATCCAGCCCGGCAGCTACCAGATAGCGCCGACATCCGCGATCCAGAACGCCTTCCAGGCCGGCGATATCCGCCAGAAGGTGGCAGTCGCGATGAGCACGCCCGTGGCGCCCGCATTACCCGTACCCTACGTTAACAAATACCCACGTCTGAGCAGCGGCGCCGAACCCGATATTATCGCCATACGATTCGCCGATATTATCCTGGTCCGCGCGGAGGCGCTCAACAAACTCGGACAGACGCAGGCCGCCACGGACATGCTCAATATGATCCGCAGACGCGCTTTCGCACAGCCGCTGACCACCGCATCGGCCTATGACTTCCCCAATGCCGATGACGTAGCCAAAGGCTATGACCTCACGCTGGCTATCGAGAACGAGCGGTTTAAAGAACTGGCCTTCGAAGGACAGCGCTTCTATGACCTGGCCCGCACCGGCCGCGCGCAGGCCGTGCTCGGTATCACCGCCGACCAGACCCTCTGGCCCATTCCGCTGCGGGAGATACAGCGCAATCCCCGGCTCGCACAGAATCACGGCTACTAAAATTATAATTACAATTAACCATGAAGAACCTTATCCTTTCTTTCCTGTTGGTGCTGTCCTCTGCAGCCTGCTTTTCCCAGTATACGACCTCCTGGGTCGGCAATACATATGGCGATAACGCCAACCACGTCGGCAACTGCGCCCGCTCGATGTGGGTCTCTCCCGGTGGCGTGGTCTATGCTTCTTCTGGCTGGGACGAGAACGGCCGGAATATCGGGATCTACCAGAACGGCGCCGTGCTCGGCGGCATGGGCGGGACCAACCAATCCCAGGGCAGCGCCATCGCCGGCGATTCTACGTATGTCTTTGCAGCGCAGGAGACGCCGGCGTACAATATTGGCCGCTACAATCGCGCTACGAAGGCGAGGGACCTGGTCTTCCGGGGCAGCAGCACGACCACGGCGGGCGGCGACGTTATCCGCGGACTTGGTGTCCTCAACGGCAGGGTATACGTCAGCGACTATGCCGGCAACCGCATCGCCGTCTTTACCGAGGCCGGCGTCCTGGTAAGACAGTGGCCTGTCACGGCGCCGGGAGCGCTCGCGATAGACAGCAATGGTTTTCTATGGGTGGCGCAGATGACCGCCGCCACCCTTTTGCAGTTCGATACCCTCGGCACGGCCGGAGCCGTTATCCACATGGACACGGCTTCCCGTCCGTCGGCTTTGTATGTAGACAACGGGCATGGACAGCTGCTGGTTGGCGACCAGGGACCAGACATGAATATCAAGGTCTATGGCAGCCTGTCCGGCACGCCGGCGCTTACAGGAACCTTTGGTGTAACGGGAGGCTATCTCAACGCAGTCTGGGGCATCCGCGGACAGACGGGCGACAGACGTTTTACACGCGTGGTGGGCATCGGGCGCGACACACAGGGACATCTCTATGTCCTGAATAATCCTTGGGGCGGCACCTGGGACCTTGGCCGCAACGGCGCCACCGATATCCACTGCTATGACAGCACAGGCATGCTGCTCTGGACCCTGCAGTCCCTCAATTTCGAAGGAGTCGCTTCCGCCGACGCGGGCACGGACGGCGCCGATCTGTATAGCGGCAATATCATCTATCATTTTACCGGAACGGGAGGCGCCGGCTATTTGGCCAATACAGTTGACCCTTACCGTTACCCAAACGACGCCCGCATCAGCCTAAGCGATAAAGGACGCGGCGAGCATTTCGGGATGCTGGCGAACGCCGGCGGCCACCGGTTGTTAGTGGCCTGCAACCAGAATACGGATGTCTTCTACACCTATTATTTCAATCCGGCCACAGACGGCTATATCGCCATTCCGGGCGATACGATCCAGCCCCACGTCAGGAACGGTTTCCAGCTCGACTCGATTGGCGACCGGTGGATGAGCTATGACAAGACCAATGCTATACAGCACTATCCGCTGACCGGCTTTACGTCGGCCGGCAGGCCCATCTACGGCCCCGTGGTATCGACCCCGACGCCGGCATCTATCGCCCCATTGAATCGTCTCGGCTACCTGCCGTCCAGCGACAAGATGGTGCTCGCCGGCGGCAGCACCGACTGGACCCTCATCGGCAACCGCATCGAGGTCTACAACGGCTGGCTTGCAGGCAACAGGACGCCCAATACCGTGATCACCCTGTCCCGGGCGCAGGCCAAGTCCATGGCGGTCGCCGGAGACTATGTGTTCATCGGATACTATGCGATCCCCAATATTGATGTTTTCAGCCTGGCCACCGGCAGCCTCGTGCTCACCCTGACCCCTACGGGCGGCGTGTATGCGGGAAATGATACGGACTCGGAATACGGTGTGCAGGCCTATCACAAGTCGACAGGGGAATATCTTATTACAAAGGATGACTACAATGGCAGCAAGGTGGTTGTTTATAGCTGGAACCCTGCCGATACCTCCGCTGCGATAGGGCCAATGTCCAAAGCAACGGCTTCGACGGCCCTGGTCTATCCCAACCCCGTCGAAAAGGCGCTGACGGTGAATCTGAATAAAAGCGTGACCAATGACCTGGGGATCCGCATCGTCGACCTCTCGGGAAAGGTAGTGCACGCTTCGAGGATCAAGGGCAGCGGCCTTTTTTCCATCGACATTGAAGACCTGCAGCGCGGTATCTATATCCTCACGATCGCTGACGCGGCCAGCGGCAAAAAAATAGCCGAAAGTAAATTTATAAAGAAGTGATGTCACCCCGAATTTTTTTCTTTTTTCTACTGGTTGTTGAGAGTACCCACGCCCAAATGGTCCCTCCCCAGAATTGGGTCAACTATGAAAAAGTTCTCGGTCTAACCAACAATCTCCGACACTATGACTACGACGTCTATCCGGTGCGCTCGGCCGTCCCGACCGGTGTATGGTGGCCGGAAGACAAGCCGGCCTATACCATCGCCGTCGTCAACAATGGCGACCAGCCGATGCAAATAAAGGGCAGGATCGATATCATCCGGTATGGCACCAGGGGAAGAACAAACGATATATGGCTACCGGAAATGGTGAAACTGGCCGACATCGGCTCGCTGCCGGTCGATATCGACATCCCTGCACACGGCAAAAAGGAAATGGACATCAGACCGGCCATCCCGTCTGCGTTTGGCGGCTATGCCCTGGTAATGGACCTGGGGAGATATGGCCGGAGGCTAGTCACCAGCCTGGTCCGCACATACGCAGCCAACCCGCGGCGGCTGCCGTATCCAAGGCAGGCGCTGGACGATATGGGCGCCGATTTCCTGCACCGGGTGGGTGTACAGGCCATCCGCATGGGCGTCGACTATACCCCCACAACGGCCCCGAACTTTGCGGAGAAGATGGAGGCGCTGGACAGGAAACTGAAAGAATACAGGGAGAAGAATATAACGGTGCTGCTCATGTTTGGCGCAGGTACAGCCCCCATGCCGCTGGGTATGCCCCGCGCCCACCTCGACAGCACGAATACGATGCGCAAGACAAAGCAGGACTTTGCCTGGCTGCCGTCTGCCGACGCGGATTTTGCCCGATTTGTACAGCGGCTCTGCGTCAAATACGGCTGGCCCGGCGGACCCGTGACGGCGGTCTCGCTCTGGAACGAACCCTGGGAAGGAATGTCGATCTCCGGTTGGCAGGCCGATATACCCCGCTACCGGGAGATATATACCGCCATGGCCAACGCCGTGCTGGAAGCCCGGAAAGAAGGCGCTGAAGTGTTGGTGGGCGGGGGCGATTCCAACTCCAACGCCTGGGACAAGCTCTTCGCTGACGGCAAGATGACTTTCCTGCCGATCTTCGACTTTTGCAGCATCCACTACCAGGGCATTGAGTCGCCGGTGCTCTATCCGGAATGGGTCAACCGCCAATCGCCAAACGGCCGCGTACGGATATGGGATACCGAAAGCTGGGTAGGCAATACGGACGACCGCATCGGCCTGGTGGTGGCGACGGGCCGCAGCGCAGGCTACGACCGGACGATGGGCATCTTCGCAGGGTATATGTACACCGTCAGCCCGGCCGGAGGCCACCCGATCGACAACATCGGTAAGATGAAAGGGCTGCCCGATGCCTGGTCGCCCGCGGCAGCCGTAGGCGCCGTCCAGCACCTGGTCGGCGAGCGGGAGTTCAAAGAGCTTTTATTCAAGGGACTTCCCTGGGTCATGCTCTTCAACGGATACGACAACGATCCGGATGACGGTACGGTCGTCATCTCGGGGGATATCGGCGAGGCTTTTGGCCATGACCACGTGCTGTTCAGGAGCGTCAAGCTATCTGGCGGCACGCTGACCCTCCCTGCCGATGCGCATTTCCGGCTGTATGATTTCTACGGCAACTTTATGTCGCCTGCAGAGGGCCGGATCACAGTGCCGCTCAACAGCCAGGGCTACTATCTGCGTACGGACGGGACGAAAGGATCGTTTTCGAGGCTGGTGGAGGCGATAAAAGCGGCGCGAATTGAAGGCGTTCAGCCGGTGGAGATCGTGGCGAAGGATATGCTGACGCAGGTGCCGGATGGCGCTGTTCTGCGGTTGCAGCTGACGAATATGCTTAACCGTGCCGTCGACGGCACACTACACCTGACGCTCGGCAACCTCACCGTCAATTTCCCCGCCCGCATAAAGCTCGAACCGCATGAGGTTGCAACGATCCCCGCTACCATTACCGGCGGACAGACCTCGCCGGACAACCGGTATCACCTGACGGCAACCTTCGACGCCGGAAAAGATGGCACGGCAGAACACGAAGAGGACATGCACGTGAACCAGATCTCGCGGCGCAGCATAAAAATTGATGGGAAGTTAGACGACTGGCGGGGCGCGCTGCCGCAGACCGTCAGCAGCGCCGCGGGAGGCGTTAGCCTTACCGAAGCGGCCTGGTATCCTTTCCGGAATTTCGATACGAAGTCCGGCGGCTATGCCAACGGCTATTTCGCCTATGACGACCGCAATTTTTATTTTGCGGCAAAGGTCGCGGACAGTACGCCGCATCCGGGCACGTATAGATTTGACCGCCGCCCCGACGACGAGTTCTTCTATCCCGATACGTCTTACCAGATGGACATGATGAAGAGCCTGGTGACGAAGGAGAACGCAGGCTACTGGGAGAGCGGCGAGAGCACGAATAGTTTTGGCGTGGACCTGCAGTTGCCCGAAGACCACCCGACGCGGGTGACGTTCTACCTGCCCAATATCAAGGTCTCCGGCCTGCTGATGGATATATGGGATGTCAACGGGCGGCTTCTCGGGAACCGCCGCATCGACAAGCTATGGGACGGCGCCTACGAGTCCTTTGAGCTAAAAGGGAAGGTGCGCGTCGCGTTCCACAGCTGGGGTTGGTGGTATTCAGCGAAATTGGGGGGTATATTCTTTGACGAGTGCAGCTCATCATCGGTTGCCCGAAGGTTCATCTCCGAAGATCTCGATACAAAGGCCAACTGGAAAGGCGTCTATGGCCGTCTTGGTTACTATGTTCCCGGTGATTCGTCGCATTTGCCGACGGGCATCGGCGTCAGTTTCGCAAGGGATGAGATCCGCAATCCCCTGGTCTGGCCGGCGGGTGTCCGACATTTCTCCTATCGCAAGGGACCGGTGACACCGGACAATTCGGGGCTGGGTTATTCCTATGACAACGTCCTGCTGGCCTTCAACGCGCTGCCGGAGGGGCAGGACGGGATGCTGGCCTATCCACCGGGAACGATGCCGCGCTATACGGGATATAAATGTACCGACTATGAATATGCGATGAACCCGGTCGCGTCCCAGTACGGCGGTGGGACGGAGATGTGGCGGCTGCTCGCGCCCGGCCTGAACAGGAAGCATTTCTTCCCGAGGCAGCCAAAGTCGGAAGGGGAGGGGCCCGTAATGGGCGGCCAGCTGGTGATCCGCCGGGACGGCAATACACTGATCACAGAATGCGCCATTCCCTGGTCGGAGCTGCCGGACGTGAGGAAGGCGATGGAGGAAGGCAGGACCGTCAAGCTGTCTTTCCGCGTCAACGACAATGCCGCGCCCGCGGCCTGTATTGAGCTGGCCCGGGACCGCAGCGTCTCCAAGGTCAATGCGCGGGCTTTTCACCCGGACTGGAAGACGCACTGGGCCAACGAAGTGGAGTTCTCCTTCGAGAAAAAGGGGCTTGCCGCCTCCGGGGGGCATCCCGATAACACCGTCGTTTTTCAGCGCCGTATCGACAGCTGTTCAGAGCACGGCGGCGGGGTCGTGCGGATACTGGCGGGAAAATATGTGATCGGAACTTTATACCTCAAAGACAATGTAGAGCTGCAACTCGAACAGGGGGCTACGCTGCTCGGCAGCACAAGGCCCGAGGACTACACGAGCCCGGCCCTGATCTACGCCAATAACGCAAGGAATATTGCCATCACCGGCCCGGGAACCATCGACGGTCAGGGCGGAGACTCCGTCTTTCAGAAAGGCGATAACGGCAACGGCCGTCCGCGGATGATCCATTTTGTACACTGTACCAAGGTCCGGATCGAAGATATTACCCTGAAGAATTCGCCGTTCTGGGTACAGTACTACAGCGGCTGCGACACCGTGGATATCCACGGGATCAAGGTCTACAGCCATTGCAACTGGAATAACGACGGCCTGGACATCGACAGCCGGAATGTGACGGTCTCGGACTGCACCATCGACAGCGACGACGACGCGCTATGCCTCAAAAGCGAGATACGCGGGATGGCCTGCGAGAACATCAGGGTCACGAATTGCCGGCTGGCCAGCAACTGTAACGCGATCAAACTGGGCACGGCCTCGCGTACCGGATTCCGGCATATTTTTATCTCCGATTGCACCGTTAATGCCGCTTCGCAGGACCCCATCCGCCATTGGCGGCAGAAGCTGGAGCATATCACCGCCGACAGGACCGTACTGGCCGGCATCGCCATCGAGACCGTCGACGGCGGGGAGTCGGAAGACATCGATATCTCCCATATTCAGATGGATCATGTCCAGACGCCGGTGTTCATCCGGCTGGGCGACAGACAGAGAAGACCCTTGTCCTGTATGCCACCCGCAATCAGTAGTCTGAAAAATGTAACGGTAAGCCATATCCGCGCCTCGGCCTATAGCCGGATCAGCTCTTCGCTGACGGGGCTGCCGGGAGCCGAAATAGAGAATGTTTATCTCAACGACATCCATATCACCTGTCCCGGCGGCGGCACCGCCCAGGAATCCGCCCGCGCCATACCCGAAATGGAGAAGTCCTATCCCGAGAACAGGATATTCGGCAGCAGTCTTCCTGCCTCGGGATTCTATTTCCGGCACATAAGAGGGCTTTCCGTTCAAAATGTCGACGTCGCCCCGCAGACCCCCGACCAACGTGCTAAATTCGTCCGGGACGACGTCACCGACATTGTGGGCCTGCCTGAAGGTCGCTGGAAGGCCGGCGATAATCCAGCATGGAGATCGGCCGGTTTTGACGATAAGGGCTGGGGGACGATCCGAACCGGCTCTCCCTGGGAAGAGGAGGGGCATGCGGGATACAATGGATATGCCTGGTACCGGATGCACTTCTTTTTGCCCGGTTCGCTGACCGGCGCGGGAGACTCGGTGAATGTTTTTATCGGCAAGATCGATGACGCGGACGAGGTTTATCTTAACGGAAGACTGCTCGGCAAAACAGGCTCATTCCCATCGGATAAGGAAGGCTATATGACTAAAAATTATATCAAAAGAGAGTATCATCTCGCCCGCAACGACACCCGCCTCCGCTGGAATAAGGATAACACGATCGCCGTCCGGGTCTATGACGGCAGTGGCAACGGGGGGATATATCCCCTGATACCCTATATCGGCGTGACCCGACCCCGGGAGTCCCCTATAATTCCTTCCTGGGACACTGTCTGCATCCTCACCCCCAAATCACCCGCCGCGCCGCGGATCAACGGGGCCAAAGTCTTTGGCATCCGCCCGGGTTCCCCCTTTCTATACAAGATAGCCGCGACGGGCATAAAGCCGCTGCACTACGCCGTCAAAAACCTTCCAAAAGGCCTGTCGGTCGACAGCATCACCGGCATCATTAGCGGCGTCCTCGAAGAGGAAGGCGAATATCACATGCGGGTCAACGTTAGCAACGGCACCGGCCGTGCAGAAAGAGGCTTTACCGTAAAGGTCGGGCAGACGACTGCGCTCGCACCCCCGATGGGGTGGAACAGCTGGAACTGCTGGGGGCTCAGCGTCGACGACGAAAAAGTAAGGAGCTCGGCCCGGGCGCTGCTCGACAAAGGACTGGCCGATCATGGATGGAACTATATCAATATCGACGACGCCTGGCAGGCGCGCGTACGCACGCCGAAAGGAGAGATATTGGCAAACGAAAAATTCCCGGATATGAAGGCGCTGGGCGACTGGCTGCACGGCAACGGGCTGAAGTTCGGTGTCTATTCGTCTCCGGGCGAGCAGACCTGTGGCCGTTATACCGGCAGCCTCGGTCATGAGGAACAGGACGCCGCTACCTATGCCCGCTGGGGTGTGGACTACCTGAAATACGACTGGTGCAGCTACGGGAAGATAGCCGGCGCCGACACGGCTATCGACACCTATATCAAGCCCTACCGGGTAATGGGTCGGGCGCTCCGGGCGCAGCACAGGGACATATTATATAGCCTCTGCCAGTACGGAATGAAAGACGTCTGGAAATGGGGTGGGGAAGTAGGGGCAGGCTGCTGGCGGACGACGGGGGATATAACGGACAGCTGGTCCTCCGTCCTGGCGACGGGCTTCAGCGAAGCCGACCTCTATCCCTATGCCGGGCCGGGCCACTGGAACGACCCCGACATGCTGGTCGTCGGACAGATCGGCTGGGGAGACCTGCATGCCACCCGGCTCAAGCCGGACGAGCAATATTCCCATATCAGCCTCTGGTGCCTGCTGTCTGCGCCGCTATTGATCGGTGGCGATATTTCCAAAATGGACGATTTCACATTGGGACTGCTGACCAATGACGAAGTGATCGCGCTTGACCAGGACCCGCTGGGTCAGCAGGCGCGACGCGTGATCAAGACCGGCACATTGCAAGTGTGGATGAAAGAGCTCGAAGACGGCACTAGAGCGATAGGAATATTCAATATGACAGACACAGCCGCTACCGCCAGCATCTCCTGGGACTCGCTGGGTGTGCAACACGATCAGATGGTGCGCGATTGCTGGCGACAGAAGGACCTCGGCAGCTATGCTGAGGGCTTTACGACCGTCCTCGCGCCACACGGCGTGCGCCTGATCAAAATAACGCCTAAGCACAATGTGACTGCGCCGATGGTCCAGAACAGAGATCCGCTTTATAACTGGCAGTCGAGAAACGCGGCGATACTGGCGTTGAACAAAACCTCGCCGCCGGCCAATCTCATCCTCGGCAATTCCATCGTCCACTTCTGGGGCGGCCTGCCTGCAGGACCATTCAGCAACGGCGGCGACTCCTGGGCAAGATGGTTTGATCCGCTGGGTGTGCGGAATATGGGCTTCGGCTGGGACAGGATCGAGAATGTCCTCTGGCGGGTGACACACGGCGAGTTGGACGGGTATACGGCAAAACGTATCCTTGTAATGATCGGGACCAACAATCTGCAAGTCAATACCGACGAAGAGATCATAACAGGCCTGGCCAACCTGGTGCAGGCCATCCGTGAGCGTCAGCCGGAGGGAAAGCTGGCGTTGTGCGGTCTGCTGCCGAGAAGAGGTATGGAGGAAAGAATTGCGCGGCTTAATCAACAGATCACACAGATCAACGACATGACCTATATCGATCCAGGAAAAATTTTGCTCTTGGCCGACGGAACCATCGACGAGTCGCAATTCGTTGATGGTCTGCATCCTAACGCCTCGGGCTACCGCCGGCTCGCGCCCATCATCGCAAATTTTTTTTCGCCATCTCTTGCACAATCCAAAAAAGCGTATTAGGTTTGTTTCATCAACGGTCCAATCATCCTCCAGGATCACCTCCCTTACAACACCCATCGTACCCAATCTCCCACTGAATTACCTTCTCTAAAAGTTAGTTTACAAGTTCGCACGCAGTAATACACGTCTTCTTCTATCCTCTGGAATGCCCTGTTCCAATGACTATGAGCTACCTACAAATAGCTTAATTCTCAAATTAACATAGTCTCAAAACCTAAATGTACCCGCAATGAAAACGTTATTCTCTCTGCTGACTCTTTTCGCTATTGTATTCGCTTACATCCTCAGTGCCAACCTCTACCTCGAAGGACAGCTGTTAGTCGCTTACCTCCTGGTCGTTACTTCCATCAGCTCGATGGTCTTCTGGATCAAAACCCACGACATCCTTCACGTCATCCCCGTCAAGAAGGCTTAAGTAACATCAACCATCAATCGAAACAAAACAGCGTCAACCGCTGGAAGCGGTTCATCCGAAGGACAGACATTAAATGCACGCGGGAATGAGGTTACTTTTTATTGGAACCGAATGCCCGCACTTACCTCACCAAAAAGAAATCACATGAAAGCGATCTTTACACTCCTTACTCTTCCCGTTATCATCCTCCTTTGCTTCCTTAGCGGAAAGTTTTATATCAGCGGAGACTATGTTGTCGCCTACTCAATGGTCCTGACCTGGTTCGCATCTCTCATACTCTGGATCAATTACGTCAGCTACCGCCTGCAAAAACAACGCGCTTAAAATCGCGCTGCTCCGAAGCGTCCACGACGCTAATCCGTGCTCAACCTCCCGCGCCGACCACAAAGCATCAACCCCGGCGCTGACCCTAACCGCGCGCCCGCGCGCTCACTACCCTGAACTACTCGCATTCGCAGGCGATTCCCCACCCGACAAATTCCCCGGGTGGGGATTGCTGATTTTAGCCCAGCTCAGAATTTAGCCAAAAACCGTAATTTCGTAACCTAGACCTTACCGGGGACCTGACCGAATGTAATCTTTTGACTTAACGAGATGCTTGTGAGCGCCTTTAAGAATACATTGCCCTTTTTGCTTAGCCTTCTTGTCCTGAATATCAATGCACAGGGCCTGCTGTTCAAATCCAACGACAGCCTGTTGACCCAGCGGACGTCGATGACCGTTTTTGGCTCCGATCCGCCCATCTTCCACGATCATTTTAGCGTGAGCTTCGACCTTTCCCTCTGGGATAACTCCCACCTGGGTTATGTCTTTAACCTCTCAGACAAGGACAATTCCTACAGCCTCACCTATCTGTATCGCGACGGGGCAGGGGGGCTGAACTTTAGCATCGACTGCAAAAGCAATAAAATAGCGATACCGCTGCCCGACTCCCTGCTCCGGAAGAAGACCTGGATCCGGATAAAGATCGACTTCGATCTCCGGGAAGACAAAATGGCTATCCGTATCAACGGCCAGTCCTGGTATGCCGATCAGATGGGTTTCAAGGAAAAGATGAAGGCCAACCTTGTCTTTGGAAAGAATCCCTCCTATACCGAAGTGCCCAACATGGCCATAAAGAACCTGGAAGTTGAGGGTAGCGGAGCCAATTATTTTTTCCCTTTGGATGAATGGAGCGGCAACGACATCCACGACAGCCACGGCGGCGTGACCGGCTTCGTCGAGAATCCTGTCTGGCTGATCAACAGCGCCTATTTCTGGAGACCCGTCTATGCGCAGAACTTCGACAACCCCGCCGGCCTTAATTTCGACCCGCTGGACCAGCGTCTGTTCATCTTTGCGAAAGACTCGCTGATCACCTACGACCCTTCTACAGGCGAGAAGAGCGCCTTGCCATATGCCAACCCGATGCCGGTACCGATGGTGCTGGGTAAAAGCATCTTCAACGCCCGGGAGAACAAATGCTATGTCTACGAACTGTTCGATATTCCAAAGGGTATGTCCAGCGTGGCGGCCCTCGATATGAACAGGAGCAGCCTGAAGTGGACGCCCGTAGGAAAGGCGATCCTCCCGCAGCAGCTGCACCACCATAATATATTTTACTGTCCGGGGGAGGAGAAGTTCTGTCTGTTCGGAGGATACGGCGCCTATAGCTATCACAATAGTTTCCTGCAATACGACGATTTGGCGGACAAATGGGAGAAGGTCGCGTTCAAAGGGGATACGATCAACCCCCGATTTTTTGCTGCGACGGGCAGCGCCGACAGTCCGGACGAGATCTTCCTCTTCGGTGGCTATGGCAACGAGTCTGGCAACCAGGTCGTCGGCGGCAGGCAGTATTATGACCTCTATCGCATCAATCTGAAGGAGCGTACCATCCGGAAATGCTGGAACATCTCACCGGACAAAGACGTGTTCGTTCCGGCGAACAACCTTATCCTTTCAAAGGATAAAAAATATTTCTATGTATTGTGCTATCCGCATGAGATCGCCCGGACACAGCTAAGGCTGTATAAATTCTCGGTGGCCGATGGCAGCTACGCCGTCATGGGCGCGCCGATACCGGTCAACTCCATGCGGATCGAATCGGATATCAATCTTTTCCTCAGTGCCAGGACGGGCGAGTTCTTTTGTACGGTCCAGGAGTTCACGGACCGTCAGCATTCCTCCATTAAAATATATTCGCTGACGGCCCCTCCCGTCCCGGTCGCCACCTATCTTGCCGCCACCCGTCCGCCGTCCCGGTTCGCCTGGGAATGGCTTTACATTTTAGCGGTTCCCTTGCTGGTCACAGCAGTAACTCTGCCGTTGTGGCGGCGTGGTAAGATCCGGCGGGCCGGAAAGATCCGGGAATCCGCGGTCCCCGAATTACCTGCGACAGAAGAGGTTGAGTCATCCCAGGTGCAGGCGACAGTGCCGATCGAGTCGCAGCCAGCCCCGCTGGTCAATGCTGTCTATCTGCTCGGGGAGTTCGCAGTCTACGACAAAAAGGGCTTTGATATTACGCATCTCTTCCCCCCAAAGATCAAACAGCTATTTGTTCTTATCTTACTGGGTAATAAGGGTAATAAAGGAGTTACCTCAAGGAAGATCTCAGCTAAACTATGGCCGGACAAGGATATTGCCGGCACGAAGAACATCAAGGGGGTTACCCTCAACCACCTGAGGAGCAGCATAAGCGACCTGGAAGGCATCGGCCTGATCTTCCAGAATGATACCTATTCATTCCGGCTGGAAGACGGCTTTTTCTGCGACTACTGTTGTGTCTCCGGTCTGCTTCGGGAGAAACCCGCGGCTGTCCTTGACCATCTTAACCTCGTCATGCGCGGACCGCTCCTGCCGGGGATGCCGGACGACCTGCTGGACGACCAGCGATCGGCCTACGAGCAGCAGTTGATGGACGTTCTCCTGCCGCTGCTGAAAAAACAATACGAATCGGGTGACCTCAAACTAAGCCTCGAGATAGCAAAGCTGATCCTCAGCCTGGACATCTTTAACGAAGAGGCGCTGAAATACCAGCTCAAATGCTTCCGAAAATTGAAAGGCATCGACTACTCCCGTAAGGTCTATGACCGCTGGGTGCTGGACTACGAGCGCTCGCTCGGGACGGAATACCAGACCGCCTTCGATAGCATCCTGCAATAATCCTCAGGTCTCCCGGCGGGGACCAGCGCCGCCAGCTCCCGGATCGCAGTTGGCGAATGTAACTGTTTTAAAATCAACGGTTAACAAGATTTCCTTCCGGTTAATCCCCAAATTAACCCATTTTTTAAGGCCCCCTGGCCTACTATTGACCCGACCAGTCAAACACGTAAAACTACATTACTTATGAAGAAATTTTATACAAGCCTCGGCAGGCTTGTGACGATGCTTGTCGTCTTCACCTTTTTCTCTTTCGCGGCCACAGCCCAAAATCAGCTACCCATCACCGGCACCGTCCTGGACGAAAAAGCCGAACCACTCCAGGGAGTTTCTGTAACCATCAAAGGCAGCTCCTTCGGGACGACCACCGATAGCCTCGGGAAATTCTCCATCCGGGCCACACGGGGTGCCACCCTCGTCTTCAGTTATGTCAAATACGGAACGCAGGAGATCAAGGTCGGCAGCCAGACCAGCTATTCGATCCGCCTGAGCCCCGCAACATCTACCCTCAACGACGTAGTCGTAGTCGGTTATGGCTCGCAGAAGAAGGTCTCTCTTACGGGTGCGGTCTCGTCGGTGCAGGCGTCGGAAATCGTCACCACGAAGAACGAGAACGTCGAGAACATGCTTACCGGAAAGGTGCCCGGCCTGCATATCATCCAGAACACAGCCGAGCCCGGTGACTTTACGAATACCCTCTCCGTCCGCGGCATGGGCAACCCGCTGATCGTCATCGACGGCGTCCAGCAGCCGGACTTTGGCGTGACCGGCGGCAACGGGGACAACAACGTCGGGACCAGCAATATCCTGAGCCGGCTCGACCCGAACGATATCGAGAGCGTCTCGGTCCTGAAGGATGCGAGCGCGGCCGTATACGGTGTAAAGGCTGCCAATGGGGTCATCCTGATCACCACCAAAAAGGGCAGGTCAGGAACGTTGTCACTGGCCTATACGGGGACTTATGGCTGGCAGGTGCCTTCCGGGCTGCCAAAATCTGTGAACGCCACCCAGTACATGACCCTGGTCAACCAGCAGTCGATGCACAATTCCAATGGCGGCAGGATCACCTATACCCCGCAGGATCTTGCCGACTATGCCAACGGCACAAAGAAAAGCACCGACTGGTATAACGCCGTCTTCCGCAAATCCACCCCGCAGACGCAGCACAATATCACGGCGACGGGCGGCTCCGATAACACCACCTACCTGCTGAGCCTGGGGTATACCGACCAGGACGGCCTGCTGCGCAGCGGAGACCTCAACTACAAGCGATACAACATCCGCAGCAACGTCACCAGCCATATCACCAAACGCATCACGGTCAACCTCAACGTCAGCGGCATCCTCGATCAGAAGAACGCCCCCGCGGAATCCTTCTGGTGGACCACGCGTGAGACCTGGCGGGAGCTGCCGACCCAGTCCATCTACGCCAACAACAATCCCAAGTATCCCACCAACGGTCTTGTCGACGGCGGCAACCCGGTCGTCTTCATGGACCAGGACCTCGTCGGCTACAGCACGCAGAACAATAGTTTTTTCAACGGGGCGATCAGCATCGACTACAAGCTGCCCTTCATCGAGGGACTTACACTTCGGGGCCTTTACAGCTATAACACACAGCTGCAGGACAACAAGCTGTTCCAGAAAGGGTTCAACCTGTATACCTACGACCAGGCCACCAACACCTACGCAGCGACAGGCAACAATTTCCCAAGCTATGTCCAGCGCCAATATTATAAATATCCAAAGAATACCGACCAGCTGTCCCTGAACTACGCGCATGGTTTTGGAGATCATAACATCAGCGCCCTGATCCTGATGGAGGGCAACCAGCAAAGTGCAGACAATTTCGCCGCCTACCGGCAGCTGTCGATACCCGTTGACCAGCTGATCGCCGGCAACAGCAACCTGCAGAACGCCTCACAGGACAACGGGAGATCCGCCCTTTACGAGTACGTCACCAACTCCTTCGTCGGCAGGCTTACCTACGACTTCAGGAGCAAGTACTTCGCAGAGTTCAGCTTCCGCGACGACAAGTCTTCCAGGTTCGCGCCCGACCAGGGCTGGGGTTTCTTCCCCTCGGTATCTGCGGGCTGGCGTATTTCGGAGGAGAATTTCTGGCAGAAGAACGCCGCGCTTTCATTTATCGACAACCTGAAGCTGCGCGCCAGCTATGGCGTGCTTGGGGACGACGGGCAACTGTACTATCAATTTATTACGGGATACAATTATCCGGCGAACGGGGACAACAACCGCCTGCCCAGGGGCTCGGTATTCAACGGCAGTTTTTACAACTCCGTACAGAGCACGGGCATTCCCAATCCGGAGGTCAGCTGGGCCACCTCGCATACCTATGATGCGGGCGTCGACTTTGACGCCTGGAAGGGTCTGCTCGGCTTCAGCGTCGACTATTTCCTCCGCGATCGAAAGGGGCTGCTGGCCGACGCGGCCCTGCAGGTGCCTGACGTGCTGGGAGCCCCGCTGCCCCAGGAGAACATCAGGGGCGACCGCACCCAGGGCATCGACTTCGAGGTCAACCACCGCAACCATATCGGGAAGTTCAACTATACTATCAAGGCCACTTTCGCCTATAGCAATACGCACTGGACCAACTATCCGATGGCGAAACAGGGCAATTCCTATCTCGACTGGAGGAATCAGGAAGCCGGCAGGAACACGGGCGTCCATTTTGGTCAGGGCGCCGCGGGACAGTACACCAGCTACAACCAGATCATCAACAGCCCGGTCTACGTCGGCAGAGGCGTGGTCGTGGGGGATTATATCTACCAGGACTGGAACGGTGACGGAGTAATAGACGACAACGACGTTCATCCCATCATCTATGGCGGCGATCCGAACAGCGGCCCATTCGTGAGCAACAACACCATCATGGCGACGCCGCTGATGCCCAAGATCAGCTATGGTCTGAACTTAGGCGGATCGTACAAGGATTTTGACGTCAACCTGCTCTTCCAGGGTACGGCCATTTTCAATATCTCCTATATCGAGCAGCTGAATATCCCGCTCTGGGGCGGCGGCAGCGCGCTGACGCAGTTCCTGAACAACTACCACCCGGTCGATCCGACAGCGGACCCTTATAATCCCAAGACCCAGTGGGCGTCGGGAGCCTTCGCTTATACAGGCACGACCACCGATGTCAACTCCTCATGGTCCTACACCAACGCGGCCTATTTGCGCCTGAAGGCTGCCGAAATAGGGTACAGTATCCCAGGAAAAATTATCTCCCGCGCGGGTATCAAGGGGGTGAGAGTATTCGCCAACGGCTACAACCTGCTGACCTTTACGAAGGTCAAGTACGTGGACCCCGAGCATCCAACCGGAATGTACGGTTACCTGTACCCGCTGGACAAGATCTTCAACATTGGTCTGAACGTTAAATTCTAAAGCAACATGAAGAAGTATACCATCATCATACTGGTTTTTGGACTGGCGGCACTGATCGCAGGGCCCGGCTGCCGTAAATTAGATGTTCCTCCCAAGAGCATCATACAGGACCAGGACGTTTTCGGCTCGTCGCAGGGTATTGTGGCCTATATGGCGCGGCTGTACAGCGAGCTGCCGATCGAAGACTTCCGGTATTCGCCCCAGCGCGGCCTCAATATGTTCTGGATCATCAGCCCGCCCCCTGCCACCACAGGTGAAGCGCTCAGCCGGGATCAGACAGGCTCTATGCAGGAGAACAGCAGCACGGACTGGAATATCTGGAGCGGCTGTTATACCACCATCCGCGACTGCGACTATTTCATCCAGACCATCCCGACCTATGCCGCCAACTATAACGCAGACACGATCAAGAGATGGATCGGGGAAGCCTATTTCGTGCGGGGGATGACCTATTTCGCGCTCGTCAAACGGTACGGCGGCGTGCCTCTTGTCAATAAAGTTTTGAACTACAAGCCCGGCAGCCCTGTCGACAGCCTGCAGGTGCCGCGCGCTTCGGAGAAGGCAACATGGGACCAGGTAGACGCCGACCTGACCTTCGCCATCAACAACCTGCCCGAGGCATGGACCAGCGATGGAAAGAACGGAAGCCGTGCCAATAAGTATGTCGCCGCCGCATTCGAGTCCAGGGCAATGCTGTATGCCGGTTCAACCGCGAAGTACAATACCACGACGCTGTTCGACGCCAACCACAACCAGGTCTGCGGCATGGCAGCCAGCGAGGCGGCGGGCTATTTCCAAAAAAGCCTCAACGCGGCCAAAATGCTCGACGGCCACTATAGCCTCTATCTGTCCGGCTGGTCGGCGACAGACAAGAATGCGCAATATCAGAACTATGTCAACCTGTTCTTCGACCCGGCCAGCCCGGAGAATGTCTTTATAAGGGAGTACCAGTATCCGAACTCTGTGCATGGCTATGATGCGTACAACGTTCCCCGCCAGCTGATCGGCTCCAACGGCTATTCGTCGGAGGTGAACCCGACGCTGGACTTTGTCGAGCAGTTTGACGGTCTGCCGAAGAACGCGGATGGCACGCTCACGACCCTGGACGCCGGGGGACACTATCTCCTGTTCGACAATACAATGGATCTGTTCGCCAACGCCGAACCACGGCTGCGCGGCACCGTGATCCTTCCCGGCGATCAGTTCAAGAGCCAATCCATCGATATCCGTCGCGGCATCTATACCGGTGCCGTCGGCGGGGGGATCAGCCCTTTGCTGCCTGCGGGTTCCCGGGCGCAGTATCCCACGACCAATCTCATCACTTCGTCCACCGCCTCGCAGACGGCCTATAAGCTGCCCAACGGGAACCTGATGAACCCTGCCGGCCTCAGCGGCGTCTTCACGGGCGACCAGACCTGCGCGATCTCGGGCTTCTCCGTGCGCAAATGGCTGAACCCGAACCTGCCTACGGCACAGGTGCTCGAGAACAACGAGACCCAGACCTGGATAGAGATGCGCTACGCCGAGGTGCTGCTCAACCGGGCAGAGGCCGAAGCCGAGCTGGTCAGCCTGGGCCAGGGCGGCGCCGACCTGCAGACCGACGCCATGGCCGTCATCAACCAGGTACGCTCGCGGGCAGGTGCCAATCCCTGGACCGACCCGGGCACGACGCCGATAGACACCATCCGGAAAGAAAGAAGAAAAGAGCTGGCCTTCGAGAACAAGACCTACTGGGACCTGCGGCGCTGGCGCATCTTCTCCAAAGAGCAGAACGGCCGGATATATCGCATCCTGATGCCTTTTTTCGCCGCCAACGCCGGGCCCAACGGGCAGTATTTCTTCGACGCGCGTACTGACGAACGGAATGACGTCTATACCTACGATCCGAGGTGGTACTATGAGCAGCTGCCGGGGAACGCCATTTCCAAGAGTCCGAATGTTATTCAGAATCCCGGCTACTGAGCGGGCCACAGGCCCGCTGCCCGAAGGGCCGACATTAGCGGAAATCGCCGAAGGCGAAATTTCGAATTAGCCATAAAGGAAAAATACTAAATATGAAACACGTACTATATTTTCTCATCCTCTTCGCCTTCGGCGCTGTCTCCTGCAGCAAGGTCGACAATCTCGCGGCGCCCAGCTGCACCATTACCGGCAGCACCATCGACGAAGGCACAGGCAACACCCTGCAGACCGAGATCGGCGGAGGGGGCACCCGTGTCAAGCTGCTCGAGACCAGCTATGACAGCGCCCCTGTCCCCCTCTACTTTCAGTCCATGCAGGACGGGACCTTCAACAATACCAAGGTATTCGCGGCAACGTACAAGGTGTCGGTCGAAGGACCCTTTGTCCCGCTGGTCCGCACCGACAACAGCGGCAACACTGTCTCCGACTCCAGCCAGACCATCCAGCTGAAGAATACGGCTACCCTGACCTTCAAGGTGCAGCCCTTTCTTCGCGTTGAATGGGTAGGCGATCCCGTGGTCAACCCCGATACCACGGTCACGGTCAAGGTAAGGATCACGCGAGGAACGGCAGACCCAGCCTACCAGCAGGACGTAACGGATATCAATCTCTACGTCAGCAATACGAAATACGACGGCAACAACAACAACGATCCCCGTTATTCCACGCTGACATCCTATTCGGGCAGCACCGGAACGGCCCTGCTCGGACAAACGATCACGATCACCACAAAAGGCGGTGCACTGGCCCCCCAGGATACTTATCTTCGCGTCGGCGCACGCATCAGCGCCGGCCTTAACCAATACAACTATACCACACCTGTATCGATAACGTTTCAGCACTAACCAATGAAAAAACAGATCGTACTAGCTGGCTTGATCTTTTTGGCCTTTACTGCGTTCTCCCAACCCTATGACCCGGCGACCGAACACCCTCGGCAGAAGACTGCCTTCCAGACCAGCAGCCCCTGGATGCCGGAGATCGACGTCCGGTCGGATATGGCCATCGTCTATGGCGTCAATGACCGGAAGGGGATGAGCTTCGAACAACGGCTGCAGTCCTGGCGCGATCGGGGCTACCAGGCCGCCTTTATGACCGGCATCGCCTGGGGGCAGTATTACGACTATTTCCTGGGACAGTGGGATGGCCATAACCATCTCGGCGTCGGCCAGGTGACGCAGCAGGGCGATACGATCATGCATGGGAAGAACATGCCGTATATAGTTCCCGTACAAAGCTTCATCGAATATATGAAGGCAGCGGTGATCAAACGCGTCATCGACGCGGGCGTCACGACGATCTTCCTGGAAGAGCCCGAATTCTGGGCCCGGGCGGGGTATAGCGCCCCCTTCAAAGAGGAGTGGCAGAAATTCTACGGATTTCCCTGGCGGCCACAGCACGAGTCGCCGGAGAATACCTACCTGTCGAGCAAGCTGAAATACCATCTGTATTATGACGCCATCCGGCAGGTGTCGGATTATGCGAAGAGTTACGGAAAGTCTCAAAAGCGGCCCATCCGTGTCTATATCGCGACCCATTCGCTGGTCAACTATTCGAGCTGGAAGATCGTCAGCCCGGAAGCCAGCCTCGCCTCGCTGCCCGGCATCGACGGCTATATCGCGCAGGTCTGGACGGGGACTTCGCGCGAGCCGACATATTTTAATGGCGTCAAAAAAGAACGGGTCTTCGAGAACGCCTTTCTCGAATACGGCTCGATGGTGTCGATGACGGCCCCCACGCGCCGCAAACTCTTCTTTCTGACCGACCCCATCGAAGACTGGCCCCGCGACTGGGCCGACTACAAGCGCAACTACCAGGCAACCTTTACGGCCGAATTGTTATATCCTATGGTCGCCGACTATGAGGTCATGCCCTGGCCGGAACGCATTTATACCCGTCCTTACAAGCTGGCGAACAGCGACAGCAGCGTGCTGATCCCCAAATACTACTCGACGCAGATGCAGGTCATGATCAACGCGCTGAATGCTATGCCCCTGTCATCCAACCGGATCAGCGGAGTGGGCGGCATCGGCGTGCTGATGAGCAATTCGCTGATGTTCCAGCGCTTTCCCTCCCACAACGGCTTCGAGGACCCGCAGTTCTCCAACTTTTACGGACAGACGCTGCCGCTGCTGAAAAGGGGCGTCCCTGTGGAGACGGTGCATATGGAGAATTTAAAATACCCGGCTACCCTTAGCAAGGTCAAGGTACTCGTCATGAGCTATTCCAATATGAAGCCCCAGGGGCCTGAGGTACACCGGTATATCGCCAGCTGGGTAAGACAGGGTGGGATATTGATCTATTGTGGCCGCGACGACGACCCTTATCAATCCGTCATGGAGTGGTGGGATACGAAGGGGAACAGCTACACTGCACCATCACAGCATCTCTTCAAAGAGCTGGGCATCGACGCCTCCTCCGGTAAACAGCGATACCCGGTTGGTAAGGGCGCCGTATATATCCTGCGGCAGAACCCGAAAGAATATGTCATGGATGCGGGTGGTGACAAGCCCTATCTCGAGGTAGTGAAGGAGGCCGGGGACCTCAAATTCAAGAACGACCTGTATCTGGAACGGGGACCCTACGATATCATCGCCGTGCTGGACGAGAATAGTGACAGCAAACCCTATGTCGTCAAAGGTCCCGTCATCGACCTGTTCGACCCAAAGCTGCCTGTACTGGCAAAAAAGAAAGTCGAGCCGGGGGAGCAGGCATTGCTGTATGATTGCCGCAGGATGGCAGGTGTAGCAAAGCCTCGTGTACTGGCGGCCGCGGCGCGGGTCTATGAAGAGCGCCGCACCGAACGCAGCTATTCCTTTGTGGTAAAAAGTCCGGTCAATACACAAAATTCGATGCGGGTCTGGCTGCCGGCAACACCGGTTGCCATCACTGTAACGGATGATAAGGATAAGCCGGTCGCCGGTGTGGAGACGTCCTGGGATGCTGCGTCAAAGACGGAATGGCTGGGTTTTGAGAACAGTCCCCAGGGGGTACGGGTGGTATTGAAATGGTAATTATCGTTTGATCATCCGGTCCTTCAGAATGGTCTTCATCGCGGTCTCAAAGGCGCTGTGGCTGACCGTGACCTTCGCTACGCCAAGGTCGATGGTATTGCCTTCGATGCTCTTGACCTTTTTGATATTGATGATGGAAGACTTGTGCACCTTCAGAAAAATGTCGGAAGGCAGCTGCTCCAGGATGCCCCGGATGGTATGGTAGACCACCATCTTGCCGTTGGTGGTATGGAGCACGACATAGTTGAGCATCGCCTCGATATAGACCAGCTCGTCGTAGAAGACCTTTTCGATACGGCCGTCCCGCTTGACAAAGAAATAGTCGTTCTCAGTGGTATTGCCCGCGACGGCCCTCGTCTTCAGCTCATGGTATTCCTTGGCCTTGTTGCAGGCCTTTAGAAAGCGCTCGAAGGAGAAGGGCTTGACCAGGTAGTCGAGCACATCCAGCTCAAATCCGTCCGCGGCATATTCGGCATAGGCCGTCGTCATGATCACCATGGGGGAGGACGTCACCGTCCGCAGGAATTCCAGACCCGTCAGCCTGGGCATATTGATGTCGAGGAAGAGCAGGTCTATCGGCTCGCTGTTCAGCAGCTGATTGGCCTTCAGCGCATTCTCCACCGTCGCCTTCAGCTCGAGAAAGCTGATGTCCTCGATATACTCCTGCAGCAGTTTGCGGGCGATCGGCTCGTCGTCTACGATCATACAGCGGAGGCTCATTGTATGGTTGATTGCGTTCATGTCAGTCGGATTTCAAGATTAACTTCATAGGTCCTTTCCGAGTCGGTTATCTGCAGCTCGTGCCGCCCGGGGTATAACAGCTCCAGCCTCCGTCGGACATTGACGATGCCGATGCCCCGGTCCTTGATGGCGTTGCCCGTATTCCTTTCCTTCGTATTGAATACCCGGAATGATACGACGTTCTCTTCTTTTTTATCCAGGCTGATCTCCACCTTGTTCTCGTCTGCCGCCGTGCTGACGTATTTGAAGGCGTTCTCGATGAAGCCGATGAACAGCAGGGGAGCGATATTGAACCCTTTTATTTCCTTACTGACCGACAGTCGGACCACCAGGTCCTCTTCCTTGCGGATCTGCTGCAGGGCGACATAGTTGCGCATATAGTGGATCTCCTTGTCGATGCTGATCGAGTCGACGTTGCACTCGTAGAGCTGGTAGCGCAGCATTTCGGAAAAGGTAAGCAGCATGTTCCGGGCCGTCGGATTGGTCTTGTCGATATGGCCGTAAATGGAGTTGATGGAGTTGAAGAGGAAATGCGGGTTGAACTGGGCTTTCAGGAAGTCCAGCTCGTTCTTTGTCTTTTCCTTTTCGATCGTGTCGATATACTTTCGGAAACGGATCTTTTCGATGACGAGGTGTACCGCGAGGATCACGATGGTCCAGAACGCGATATTCAGCAGGGAGTTGAGAAAGACGGACTGGAATTCAGGCGGCCGGCCTCCCGGCTGAAAAACATGTTTGGTCATATACAGCGCCAGCAGGGTACGCAGGAAAGAGGCGACGAGGATCCCGCCGATCACTGAGAGCCCAAACAGGAAATATCTCCTCCGGTAGAGGAAACGCGGGATCGTAAAATAGAGATCGAAATAGTAGTTCCCCGCGATGAATGCGAGGTAGCAGAACTGGACGGTAAGCGTCCGGCTGAAGGTCAGGCTACGGTTCTGAAGCACCGTCACCCAGAACAGGTATAACAGGGTCCAGGTGGCGATATGCGCCCAGATACGGTATTTGGCTATGGAGCCTACTGTTTGCATGTTAGGTAAAATTAAAGTTTTATGGGCCCGGAACCCCCTGTTTTTACACGAACCCCCCGTTTTTCTTGATTTTCGAGGGTTCGGCAGGATCATCAAGAATCCGGCCCGGTTGCTGTAAAAAGTTTTAATAGAGCGCCGGCTTGCTGTTGTTTTGTTCAAAAATCGATCAACATGGACGAAAAAAACTTATTCGACAAAATGGGGAGCGAGGACAATATCGACCGGGCCGGGTTTATCAAGTGCATGGCCTGGGCGGGGACCGGCGTGTTATGGATGATGAGCGGCGGCGTTCTCAAATCCTTCGGCATGAGCCAGATGATGGACAGGCACTCGGGCGGCCTCAGGAAAGGGCTCGTCATTCCAAAAGCGGATTTCTGCTTCGCTCAGATCAGCGACAGCCATATCGGCTTTAATAAGGCGGCCAACCCGGACGTTGTAGGCACGCTGCAGGCGACAATTGACAAGATCAACGCGATGCCGGTGACGCCGTCCTTTGTATTGCATACGGGCGACCTGACGCATCTTGCGCAGGCGGACGAGTTCGATACGCTGGAGCAGTCGCTGAAAAGCGTCAAGACCGGGAAGATATTTTATGTGCCAGGAGAGCACGACGTATTGAACGATAACGGCAAACAGTACCTCGACCGATTTGGCAAGGGAACGAAGGGGAATGGCTGGTATAGCTGGGATTCGCAGGGCATCCATTTTATCGGACTGGTCAACGTCATCAATATGGCGGAGGGCGGACTGGGCGAGCTGGGGGCGGATCAGCTGAAATGGCTGGCGGACGATCTGAAGGGCTTGAGCAACAGCACGCCGATCGTCGTCTTTGCGCATATCCCGTTGTGGCAGGTCTATCCGCAGTGGGGCTGGGGGACGCGCGACAGCGAGCAGGCGCTGGCCTTGTTGCGGCGCTTCGGTTCCGTCTCTGTATTAAACGGGCATATCCACCAGACGATGCTGAAGGTAGAGGGCAATATCACCTTTCATACCGCGACTTCGACCGCCTTCCCGCAGCCGCAGCCCGGCACGGCCCCCGCGCCCGGCCCGATGAAGGTAGATCCCGGAAAGCTGCGCAGCCTGCTGGGACTGACCAGCGTCAATTACCTGGAACACAATCATTCACTGGCAATTACCGATACCCCGCTGATGGCCGCAGACGCCACGAAGTAATGATCATGAAGAAAATATTAGTATTCCTGTTCGTTGTGGCGTCCTGGTCTCGCGGTTCCGCCCAAAATTCGGGGGGCGCGAGCGGTATCGCCCAGTATGCGCCGGTAGACGCCGGTTCTTCGGTGAAGTTCCGCATAAGGAATTTTGGGTTTGGGGTCACCGGAGCTTTTACCGGCCTGTCGGGTAAGATACAATTTGATCCGGCGCATCTGGGCGACGCCGTAATAGATGTCAGCGTCGATGCAAGCACTGTCAACACGGATAATTCAATGCGCGACGAGCATCTGCGGAGACCCGACTACTTTGACGCGCAGAAATACCCCCGCATCCGGCTGGTATCGGCAACGGTGTCGCAGGGTTCGAAAAAAGGGGTATTTCTTTTTTCCGGCAAGCTGATGCTGAAAAACCATGTGAAGGACCTGAGTTTCCCCTTTACGGCGGAGACGGAAGGCGGCGGCGGATACCGTTTCAAAGGCGGTTTTTCCATCAACCGGAAAGAATTTGAAGTAGGGGGGACCAGCACCATTTCGGATAATTTAGACGTCGAGCTGGACGTCATCGCAAAATGATATTAAACTATGTATAGAAACCTTATCGCTCTGGGGATTGCGGCCGTCGTCGCTATTGGCGCGGCCAGCAGTCACCCGGTGCGACAGTATAAGAATCTGAAGGTATTACCACCGGATGTGTCGTCCTCGAGACTTCAGCGCATCATGGTGGATGAGTTCAACGACGGACTCGGCGTCGGCTGTGGCTTTTGCCACGCCGAAGAGAAAGGCTCACACAAGCTGGACTATGCCAGCGACGCCAAGCCCGAGAAGTCGATCGCCCGGCAAATGATGCGGATGACGCTGAAGATAAATAAGAAGTTCTTTCAGGTCCATCGGCCCGGCATCGGCGATAGTCTAATGATCGTCAACTGCAGTAGCTGTCACCACGGGCAGCCGCGCCCCGACATAGGCGCAGAATAAAGGTTCGTTCTAGTTTCAGGTTGTTTAAACAAGGCCCGCTCCGCTACCGGAGAGGGCCTATTTTTTAGGGCTACTTTAACTGAACACCAGTAGAGGGAACCTCGTTTTCCTGTAATTTCAGGGATCACCTTAAACTGTTATTATATGAAACAAGTCTCCTTTCTTCTTTTCGCCGTTGTTCTCTTTGCTTCCTGCGAACCCATGCGTCCGGTAGCCTCCCCGGCCGGCGCACCCAAGGAATTCAATTTCGGCGAGGACAAAGACACGACGATCGTGCAGTCGCTGTTCAACGACAAGTCTTCTACCATTTCGGAAGAAAATATTCAGCGGCTGCTGGATGACAATTACCGGTTGCCGGCCTCATTACGGATCGCAGTCGTTCGTTTGGAGACCTCACGAGAGCGCCGATACTACTGGAATGACGAGTATTTTCAAAAGTCCCAGCAGTCCTATCTCGATTCTTTTGTCGTCCGGCTGAGATCATCCCGCCGCGTGGCGTCGGTCTCGCCCATTCCCTCGATGCTGATCACCTCGAATCCATCCTTTACCGGCATACGCGAGGCCGCGGTACGCATGCAGTGCAATATGGTGGTAATATACTCCGTCAATGGCGATTACTACTCCCGGTACAAGGCCTTTTCGAGTCCCGAGATAAAAGCTTTCGCCTCGACCGAGCTCTTGCTGATGGACGTCCGGACGGGAATGGTCCCCTTTTCCGCAACAGTCACGAGGGACGCTTTTACCATAAAGAATAAGGAAGACATGGGCTACGCCCAGGCAAGGGACAGGGTACTCAACGAGGCGGCGCTGGCGTCGATCACCGAGGTTGGCGGAAGGATCGCCGGTTTTTTGGGGCAGTAGCGGCCAGTGCCGGGCCCTCGCGAAAAATTGCCGTACTTTCGCGAAATGATCTCTGTCACCACATCGAGTCCTACAACCATCGGGCACCTGGTAAAATCTTTTTGGTACCTGGAAGTCGAGCAGACGGATATCGAGAGCTATCGGGAAGAGATCGTGCCGGACGGACACCACGAGATCATCTTTCATCTTGGCGCCGACCCGGGCAGGATCCGTCTGGGGGACTCCGCGGCCTGGCAGGAGGAGCCCCGGGCGCTGATCGTTGGACAGACAGTCCGGAGACACCATTTGTGGCTGGCGCCGGGCGCGCGGCTGTACGGCATCCGCTTCTTCCCGCATACCCTGCTGGCCTTTCTACGGCTGCCCGTTGCGGAGCTGACCAACCAGCTGTATCCGCTGGAGGCCATCGCCCATGCACAACCGTTCTGGGACTGTATCGCACGTGATCCGCGACGGACCTTTGCTAATTTCGAGGCGTTGCTGGTCCGGATGCTGCGCCCGGAGGCCGTCGGCAATGCCGGCTACGACTATGTCAATGCGGCGGTCGCCTCCATCCTGCAGAATGGGGGACAGGTCTCGGGGACGGGCCTGGTGCGCCGGACGGGCATCTCGAAGATGCACCTCGACAAGCTCTTCCTCAAATATGTCGGAATAGGCCCCAAACAGTTCAGTCGCATCATACAGCTGAACGCCTTCATCGCGTACAGAACAAAGCACCCGGACCAGACCCTGACGCAGTGCGGATATGAAGCGGGATACTATGACCAGTCGCACCTGACGAAGTCGTTTCAGTCATTTGTCGGCCGCCCGCCGGGGGCGTACTTCGATGATGCCAACGAGATCAGCGGGATCTTCAGCTCGCTGTAGACAGTTTACTTTTTTACAATTCGGCCGCCGGCAACCGGTGTAGTTTTGATGGAAAAAAATGTCTATTTTCTATCGACTATCGGCCATGGCCCTCGTATCTTTTCTTACGGCTTTGTCGTCTGACGCCCAGCCATTGTCCGGGAGCGGCCATGCCACCGCGGCACCCGCCAGCGACCACGGCATCGCCGCCTTTTCCGTCTGGCAGCCAAAGGACGCACAGCGATTTGAGACGGGATACAAACAGCACCTGCAGTGGCACCGACGCAGCGGAGACAGGTGGGGCTGGTATGGCTGGTACGTAGTATCGGGACCCCACTTTGGGCAGTTCGTGGACGCGACCTTTGACCACAGCTGGAGCGACTTCTCACATCCCGTTGATCCGGCCGGCGACCGGGAAGACAACGATCTGCATACGGATCCATTCGGCGACTATCTGATGGGATTCAGGCTGGCAAGGATCGAAGAAGCAAGCACTGCGGCGGGGCTAAACGCAAAATACAGCCGCTGGGTGACGGTAAAGACCAATGATCCCGTCGCGATCCGCAAGGTACTGGTGCGGCTGAAGGACAGATATGCGGACAGCGTCGCCGGCATCCAGTGTTTTCAGATGGTGGATGGGGGCAATCTGCAGCAGGTATTTATAATGATCGGGCTGACGGGGTGGGAGCAGATGGGACGGACTGCCGGCCTGGCGGCTGATCTCGCAGAGATCGAACGCTCTCTTAAGACGAATGTGATCACCGGCATCGAGTCTGAGCTGCTGGCTTATAAAGAGGACATGAGCATTAGTGCGACACCGCCTTCAGGCCGATGATCGAGCCGATCAGCGTTATCAGGAAGAATACCCGCCAGAAATTAGCAGGGTCTTTGAATACGAGGATCCCCATCAATGCCGTTCCGACGGCCCCGATGCCCGTCCAGACCGCATAAGCCGTCCCGATAGGCAACTGTTGCGTGGCCTTCATAAGCAGCACCATGCTTAAGGTCAGCGAGACGAAGAATCCGGCGTACCACCACAAGGCTTCGCTGCCTGTTGCGGTCCTGGCCTTTCCGAGACAGGAGGCAAAGGCTACTTCCAAAAATCCGGCGATAACTAAGATGATCCAGTGCATTTCGTTGCTCTTTTTGTAAAGATCAGCAATTTAAAATAACCTTGAAGTAACATTGCGTAGGTATTTTTACCGGTACCAAACAGCCAACGCATGTATCGTCAATTTCTTTCCCTCATCGCCGCAACGGTCTTGTTAGTAACCACCGCCAACGCACAAAGGACCTACCAGGTACTTACTGTCCCCGGAAAGGACGCCTACGCTCATATCGACGCCGACGGTAAAAGCGTCCTGCCCAGCGGCCGCTATGTGACGCCGGCAGGTACGACGATCACGATCACGCATGACCCCTTTGGTATGGCCGTCTCTCCCGACGGCGCTACGACGGTGACGCTGCACGACGGGGTCTTTACCATTATCAACAATACGACGATGGCCGCGACCAGGGTGCCCAGCTATGACGGGAAGATACAGTCCCCCTTGTCCCACGGCTCTTTTCTCGGGGTAGCTTTTTCTCCGGACTCTCGCACGGTCTATCTCAGCGGAGGCGATAACGGGGCGGTTGTCGTCTATGACATCGCGCGGCTACAGCGGCTGGATTCGCTCTCGCTGAATGGGGTAGTAGACGGAGTAGACTACCAGGACAGCTTCACGGCCGACCTGATGCTGAACGGCGACCGGCACGAGCTGCTGGTGCTTGACAGGGGCAATTTCAGGCTGGTCAGGATCGACCTGGAAACCCGCAGGATCACGGCTTCTATAAAGACGGGCAGACAGCCTTTTGGGCTGGCCATCAGCCCGGACCATCAAATGGCCTTTGTCGCCAATGTCGGCATGTATGACTATCCGTTATTACCGGGGCTGACGCCGGAGAACTACAATGACTCGCTGATACACTTCCATCCATACGGCCACGGCACGAAAGAAGCCATCGAAGGATATAGTCTCAACGGAAGATGGATCCCCGGCGTAGGCAGCCCCCTGGCGCCCGAGGCGATGAGCGTCTATGCGGTTAACCTTGCTACCAACTCCGTCGTCGACCGCTATAAGCCTGGCTTTGCCATCGGACAGATGGTGGAGGGGGCGGAGGTGGTCGGCGGGGCCAGTCCCAATTCGATCGCGGTCGGGAGCCGGTATGCCTATGTGACCAATGCTACCAACGACAATATCGCGGTTATTGATTACCGGGCGCATACCATCGTCCGGCATATCCAGCTGAAGGTCGACAGCCTGATCGATCACTACAGGGGGCTGCTGCCCTTTGGCATCACGATGAGCAGGGATGAGAAGACGCTGTATGTGGCGCTGCTGGGCTTCAATGCCGTCGCTGTCGTCGACGCGGAGAGTGGCGTTACCAGGGGGCTGATCCCCACAGGGTGGGGGCCGTCGAGGGTGCTGCTGGGCAAGGACGGGAACGAGCTGTACGTCGTCTCCTGCCGTGGGTACGGCGCGGGTCCCAATGGCGGCGCGCATTTCGTCAAGCCGGTCCAGGGGACCTATATCGGGGATATCCAGCTGGCTACCTTCCAGAAAGTGCCGGTCCCGGATGCCGCGCAACTGGCCGGCTATACCCGGCAGGCCATCGCCAATACATTCATACAGAAAGGCCTCGCCGATGACGGAAAGAACCCGCTGCCTCCGGTGCAGGGAGTGCGCAAAAGCCCCATCCGGTATATCGTTTATATTACCAAGGAGAACCGCACCTACGACGAAATGCTCGGCCAGCTGAAGACCGGCATCGGCGATCCCACGCTGGCCCGTTACGGCGTCGGCGTCAATATCGTCGCCGCGGACAAGACGCTCCATAAGATGGACGTCTCGCCCAATCACCTGAAGACCGCAAAACAGTTTGCTTTCTCCGACAACTACTACTGCGACAGCGATGCCTCTATTCACGGGCATCACTGGATGATGGGCGTGATACCGAACGAATGGGTAGAGACCAATTCCAGCGTCAGCAAGACGGCGAAGATATTCTCGAAGGCGTCGGGCCGCCGTTTCCCCGGCTCTACGGGGAGCATGGACCCGGAAGACTATGCCGAAAGAGGCGGGCTGTGGGAGGCGCTGGATAGGGGCAGGATACCCTTCTACAACTTTGGCGAGGCCAACGAGACCGCGCACGTGCGCGAAGAATGGATGGATACGGCGACCGGCGCCTCGCACGCGGTCATGGTGCCGATGCAGAAGGCGCTATGGCCCCGGACCAGCCACAACTATGCGGGCTTCAATACGGATATCCCCGACCAGTTCAGGATGGAACAGTTCGAGTCGGAATTCACCCGCATGTGGCTGAAGGGGAAAGAGGAGATGCCCAGGCTGATCACGATGCAGGTGCCCAATGACCATACGGCAGACCCGAGACCAAAGGACGGGTATCCCTACCGGCATTCCTATGTCGCCGACAATGACCTGGCCATCGGAAGGATCCTGCATTTTCTTTCCCGCACGCGCTACTGGAAGCGTATGCTCGTCATCATCACCGAAGACGACCCGCAGGGAGGCGTGGACCACCTCGATGCCCACAGGAGCGTCCTGATGATGGCCGGACCATATGTAAAACGCGGCTATACCTCACACGTACACGCGAATTTCGGATCGATCCTGAAGACGATCTATACCCTTTTAGACGTGCCGTACGTCAACCAGTATGACGCGACGGCGACCCTCTTGCAGGATTTCTTTACGGATAAGCCGGACTATCGACCGTATTCGCTGGTATTCCCCTCGAAGGAGGTGTTTGATACGCAGGTAGCTATGAAACGATACAACAGGAATACGGACTGGCGGAAGGTCCTGAAGGGACCGGAGATGGACGACGAGGACGAGCTCAGACGCGAGCACTACAGGCAGAGTTCGCTGAACAACAGCGGGGGAGAGCCAGGCCCCCGCTAGTGGCAGGCCTGACCTGTGGCTCGTGCAAGTGACATGCCTGGCATGCAGCCTGCGCTAGCGCACTGCGAAGACTTCGCCTGTCCTTGCTCCCAGAATACTCTTCTGATAGGCGGCTACGACCCTTTCCATGGTGACGGGAAAGTATCCGGGAAAAAAGGGGAAATAGCCGGGAGAATCTTCTACCACAGAGGGGCTGACCACATTGATACGCACGTCGCCTGTCAGCTCGAGCGCGGCAGAACGCCCGAAGCCTTCGAGCGCCGCATTGACGGCACTCGCATTTGCGCCCAGGGGGACCGGATCATCGGACAGGCTTCCGGATGTAAGCGTGAAAGATCCGCCGGGGTTGATATAGTGCTGGCCGACCAGCACCAGGTTGACCTGACCCATGAGCTTGCTGTCGAGACCCTTGCGAAATTCCGTATCCGTCATGTCCTTTAAAGGGCCGAAATGGATATCGCCCGCCATGCTCACGAGCGCGTCGAATGCTCCCGCCTGCTTAAACATCTTTTCGATGGAATCAAGAGAAGTTATATCTGCCCGTATGTCCCCGCTCGTTCTGCCGACACGCACGATCCCGTGCTCCTTTTCCAGTGCTGCGATGACTTTTTTCCCAATGGTGCCTGCGGCACCGATCATAATGATCTTCATAGTTCATTTGTTTTGAAATGCAAATCTGGCGCAATAATGGAAAAAAGTCAAGTAGTAACCTAAAAGTATAGTATTGACAATTTTGTCGTAATTTCATCCCGCCTCATCTTTCATCCTAAAAAAAATGGAAAAAAAATATCACAGCATAGCTGATTGCCCTATCATCGCCACCATCGATATCATCGGCGGCAAATGGAAGCCCATTATTATCTGGCTTTTGTTGGAAAAGCCCTATCGCTTCGGCGAACTGCACAAGACCGTCCCCGCCATTGCGTTGAAAGTGCTTTCCCGGCAGCTAAAAGAGCTGGAAGGCGACGGCATCGTTAAGAGGAAGGTATTTGCGGAGGTTCCGCCGAGAGTGGAATATTCCCTTACGTCCAAGGGGCAGAGCCTCTCGGAGATCATGCTGCTCCTTTCAGAGTGGAGCAAAGAGCATATCCTCGCGCCTGCTGCTGCAGAGGCTGCCGTATGACGCATTCGGTCAGGGGTGACGGCGCTGCGCAATACCGGCGATCTCGATGCTGGCGTTGAACGGCAGATCGTGGACGGCAATGCATACCCGCGCGGGGAACCGGTCGGTAAAATATTTACGGTACTCCGTATTCGCGACGGCATAGTTCTCCATCGACTTGAGATAAATGGTGACATTCACCAGGTCGCCGTAGTCAAGGCTCTGTCTGTGCAGGACCTCTCCCAGGTTCTTCATCACCTGGTCGGCTTCGGCTGCAAAGCCCGCGGTCAGCAGGGCATTGGTGGCGGGGTCGACGCCTATTTGTCCTGAAATGTATACCGTGCCATTCGATTCGATCGATTCGCTGAAAGGGAGTGTCTGATCCATAATGACTGTTTGAAACGCAAAATTCCTGCAAATTCCGGTACCAAAACAGGCGCAGAAACGTTGATATCGACTATATCAGTTGACAATCAAATTTCCTTATGAAAAAGGTTGCATTTTGTGCCGGTTTGTTCCTGATAGGGGCGGCGGCATTTTCTCAGACCACAAAATTCCCTTCCTCGTTGAGGGCCACCATGAAGAAGAAGGGCCTCGATAGCAAATACGAATTGAGCTCGTTCCTGAAGCCGGCGTTCTTAAAAGAAGATTTCAACGGCGATGGTGCAACCGACATTGCCGTCCTGGTCGTCGAAAAGTCCACACAAAAGAAAGGAATTCTGCTGATCCCCGGCAGGTCTTCGGCGTGCTATGTTTTTGGTGCCGGCAACAGTTTTGGCAAAGGCTCGGACGATTTTGCCTGGGCGGATAAATGGTCTGTCTACAAAGAAAAGAGCGCATACGAAACACAGTTCGACAAGAAGAGCGGCGACGTCAAGGGTGGCAAGGAGACAAAGATCAGCCGGCCCGGTATCTACATAGTGAGCACAGAGGAGGCGTCCGGCGGCCTGATCTATTGGACCGGGACCAAATATCGCTGGATACACCAGGGAGACTAGAATTCAGCGTATCCTGGCGGGTAATGAAACGCCCGTATCGATTGTCTGGCATAGATTACCGCAGCAAAAGACTGTGATTCCGGACGCCTGGGCAAAAGGCTGTATGTGCTGTGTAGAAAGAAAGACGACAGATGATGCGTTTGGATCGGGAGGGTGACTGCGGGTTACCCCTGTCTTTTCAGGCGCCGGCCAGGTAAAACTGTTGAGCCAGCAAGCCAGCCAGATAATAAGATAAGAGACAACGAGCACACACCTTTCAATGTTGAAAGAACCTATCCGCAACATAACGTCAGGGTTTAGAGGTGGGGTAATCAGAGCATTCATAATCCAGGCACCAGGGTTTGTAAGTCCTTGATAGCTAGGATTATTTTAAATTATGATTTTTTCCAATCTTCTCCTACTCGGGAAAGGCCGATCAATCAATAATAAGTAGTAACTTTATTTAATACCAGACGCTAGTCTGCATTTTTGCAATTCATTCGACCCCTTACAGACAATCTCGCTCACTTTACCGGTTTACTCCCGGAGGACGTTTTCGATTCCTTTGACCAGCTAGTACTATGCGCGAACCTATTGTCATTTCTACGAGGATTGTCCGATCGGCTTTATCGATGAGCCTGATGCTTCTGCTGACGCTCTGTTCGCAGGCGCAGGACAAGAACTATGCTGTCTACGCGAATATCATCTACCGGTTTACGAAATACATCGACTGGCCCGGCAACAAAAAGACGGGGGATTTTATCATTGGCATCGTCGGCGACTCCCCGTTGTACGACGACCTGAAAGGCTTTATCGCCAACAAGACCGTCGGAGACCGGAAGATCGTCGTTATCAGGGTCAGCCCTTCTGCCGGCTCCTACACCTGTCAGGTGTTGTTCATACCGGAGCAGGAGAGCGGCAGCGTCCGGCGGATCGCCCAGCTCACGGCGGGCGAGCCGGTCCTCATCGTCTCGGAATCGAATGGGCTTGCCCGTAAGGGAGCCTGCATCAATTTCACCACAGTAGAAGATCACCTGAAACTGGAGATCAACAAGAGCGCCATCGACCAGCGGAGCCTGCGCGTGGCCTCTGAATTGTTGGAACTGGCGACAATTATAAAATAAAAAACCATGACACCGCTAAACGCTGCATTGAGAAGTCTGCTACTGAGGAAGCCCGCCGCCGGCGTGATCCTCCTTTTGAGCCTTAGCGCCGGCGCCTATAGCCAGAAGGATACGGGCAGGCTGGAGAATCTGAGCCTGAAAGCGCTGCTCAACGTGAAGATCACGACGGCCAGCAAGACATCTCAGGACCAGGAGACCGCTCCCGCCACCGTGATCGTCGTGTCACAGGAGCAGATCAGGATGCGCGGCTACCAGTCGCTGCTCGACCTGCTCTATGACCTGCCTGATATGAAAGTGGACGACAAGGTCCGGTCGCACCTCGACAATAATTTTATTCTACGCGGCACCCCGGGACAGGAGAAATTTGTGATCCTGCTGGACGGGGTCCGGATATCATCCCCCACCAACGAAACGATGCCCATACTCGAGAATTATCCCGTCTACCTGGCTGACCAGGTGGAGATCGTGGTGGGACCCGCCTCGGCGCTATATGGGGCGGATGCGGTCAGCGGCGTGATCAATATCATTACCCGAAAAGCCAATTCGCGAAAACCGACCACGATCGACGCCTCCACCATGGCCGGCATGTATGGGTATACCAACAGCACACTGCTGATCACCCAAAAGATCAACGACGGGACCAGTCTTGTCGCCGGCGGACAATACTCTTACAATCAGGGCGCGGACTATACCCGGCTATACAAGGACGACCCCCTGTTGAACACGTCCGGACACTCTACCGGAACCTTCAATACCATCTACGGACCGATGACCCCGAAAACACCCTTCAGTCCCACCATCGGGATGCCGCAAAAGTCCTATAATTTCTATGCTTCCCTGCAGGCCCGCGAGTTCTCTTTTTCCATATTCCGCAACTATGCGCAGACCCCCGACTCCTATGAAGAGAACCCGAATAACGCCATCTACAACAAGAGCGTGTTCATGGGGCAGGCGATCACCATGGCCAATGCGTCGTATAAAAAAATGTTCGGTTCGCTGAATTCCACGACCACGCTGATGGGCAGCGAATATTCCATGAACCCAAGATCCAACTACCGGAATGTTTTTTCGGGTATGGAACCGGCCTATAAGTATTCTTTCGGCTCCCTGGTAAAGGTCGAGCAGCAGCTGGACTGGAAGGCCTCCTCCAGCCTCAATCTCACGGGCGGCGCTACTTACGAGAGCTACTATTCCATTCCGACGAGCGCCGACCTGGATGCCCCGGTAAACTCTGACGGTGCGTTGCAGGGCATCTATATCGGCACCAAAAGTTATTACCGTCCCAACGGATTGCCCGCACAGTTCTATGTGCTGAAATATAACAATATCGGCACCTATGTCCAGGCCCAGTACTCTCCGGTGCATGCCATCAGCCTCACGGCCGGCGCGCGGTTCGACATCAATTCCCGGTATGGCAACACTTTCAACCCGAGGGTAGGGGCCATCTACCGGCTTACGGACAAGTCCACCATAAAGGCGCTGTACGGGACGGCTTTTCTCGCCCCTACCACCTTCGACTGCTATGCGTACTACGGAGCGCTGGTGACGACAGATTCAGGAAAGACCTACCACTCTGATTTCATGCACCTGCCCAATCCGAACCTGAAGCCGATCATTTCCAAAAATGCGGAGATCAGCGTCCAGCAATACCTGACGAGCAATCTCAGCCTGACGCTGGATGCATACTATACCCATCTTTCGGGTCTGCACGCGTTCGCCGATGACAATGCTACCACGCATTTGTATAACAACCAGTTTGACGGGATACCGGTGGGCTATGTAGAAGTATTTGTTAACCAGAACGACCAAAGGACATATGGAGGCAGCATCGAGCTCAGCCACAATCAGTACGTGGGAAGGTTTCACTTCCATTCCTGGCTGGTCGCAAGCTATGTAGGCGGGAATATCGATAATAACCAGCCGGGATCGAACGGCCAGGACAAAGCGCAGCTGGAGTTCATTTCTCCGTTCAGTCTGAAAATGGGGACGGATATCAAGGCAGGCAAGTTTTCGGCTTCGCCGCGTCTCATCTGGATGGGCAGACAGCATCTGTCGGGGTTCAGCGATACTTCCGGGACGTTGCTCAGGCGGCAGACCATCGCAGGGTATACACTTTTGAATATCTCGGCACGCTATGAGCTGGGAAAAAGGCTATCGCTGTTTGCCAACATAACCAATGCGCTTGACCAGCACTATAGGAGCGTCGCCTTTAATATGGACCTGGGCAAGAAGGATACCGAATTATTTTATGGACAACACGAAGATCCGATAAGGGTATATGGAGGCATAACTATTAAATTTTAAGATGACCGTCAGCATCAAAAAGAGGATATATGGGAGCTTTGCGCTGTTCGTGGCCCTGTTCGTGATCAACGGGGTCATCACGGTCATTACGATAAATAGCAACAAAAGGTCTGCCGAACGCCTTTCGGGCGTGATCGATCCTTCCCTGCAGGGCATGGAAGACTTCAAGAAGATGCTGCTCGAATCCAAAATGTATATTACCAACTGGGTCTTTCTGCGGTATAGCCAGGACGATAAACAGCGCCTGAAGAAACTGCACGCCTCCGACTATGCCGAGCTGAAGACCCGGCTCGATGCCTGTGCGGGGCAGTGGAAGAGCGTCGACTGGGTGGACAGCCTGCATAAGATATATACCGGATTCAACCGGCTGCTGTTCATTGAAAGGACTATCATGAGCTCGCTCAAAGAATTCAAAGACTATGACGACCCGGTGATAAAGCTCGAGGCCGAGCGCGAAGTGGAAGACGAGATACTGCCGCGGACGGCAGCATTGATCAACGACCTGAACAGGATCATTTCCTTCGGGCAAATGCTCCGGAGCCAGGAAAATGCGCGGCTCGAACGATCGTCGACGCTGCTGAGGAACATGATCATCGTGCTGGCGATCACCATTATTCTGGCGGGCGTGTTCCTATCCCTGTATATGGCCAGGGTGATCGTCAGCCCCATTCTAAAGATAAAGGGCATCGTAAAGGACCTGGGCAGAGGGGTCATCCGCACGGTTGGAGGGGGGCACGGCGAAGACGAGATCGGGGGGATGATCCGGGCCGTCAATCATCTATCGGACAGCTTGCACAGAACCGCCTATTTTGCATCGGAAGTAGGCACCAGGAATTTCGACATCCCATTCCAGCCATTGAGCGACGAAGATCTGCTGGGGAAAGCCCTTATCTCCATGCGTGACAACCTGAAGAAGGGAGAGGCAGAGCTGCTGGCCATCACCGAGGACCTCAATAAAAAGGACAAGCTCCTGCAGGCAGTTGGGACGGCGATGCACGAGCTGGTCAGCAATACCCATTTCGACACCTCTATCGGGAACGCCATCCGGATACTGGGCTTCCAGATGAACGTGGACGCAATAGAGACCTATTTTAATTATACGGATGAAGGGACAGGGAAGGTCGACGTACACCAGCTCGCGAGCTGGAACAGGAGCACGAACAAGGTCAGGTATCATGCCAGGGATGACGGTCATGCGCACTCCTTTTTCACACCCGGGACACAGCAGACACTCGGGGAGGGCAAGGTCTTCTTTAAAGATGCCCTTACGGTGATCCCTGTCTTCGCCGCCGGCAGGCTTTGGGGTTTTGTTTGTATCCATGACGAGAGCCTCCAAAGGAAGTGGACCAAGGCGGAGCTGTCCATCCTCGAGTCCTTTTCGGGAACCCTTGGGGCGGCCATCGACCGCATCCAGATGGAACAGCAGAAGAATAGCGCGGAGGCCGCCAGCATTGCCAAGAGCGAATTCATGGCCAATATAAGTCACGAGCTGCGTACGCCCATGAACGGGATCATCGGATTCACCGACCTGCTGCTGACCTCACAGCTCTCGCGGATGCAGCGGGACTACCTGCAAAATGTCAGCAAATCGGCCTATAACCTCTTGAACATTATCAATGATATTCTGGACTTCTCCAAGCTGGAAGCCGGCAAGCTGATGATCGACAACACGACCTTCCGGCTGGGAGAGCTCATCGAGGAAGCGGCCGATATCCTTTCGATAAGGGCGCAGGAAAAGGGTCTCGAGCTCGTCTGTAATACCGATATCGGCCTGCCCTCGCAGTTTGCGGGGGACGAGATGCGGATAAGGCAGATACTGATCAATCTCCTTGGCAACGCCATCAAGTTCACGGCCCAGGGAGAGGTTAGCGTCACCGCCCGAATGACATCGCCGGTATACGACAAGGAGGGGAAGAAATATGTCGGGGTGGATATATCGGTAAAAGATACGGGCATCGGCATCAGCCCGGGCAAGCTGGACAAGATATTCGAAAGCTTTACCCAGGTGGATTCATCCACCACCCGGCATTTCGGGGGGACGGGTCTTGGTCTGACGATCTCGAGGCGGCTCGCCGAACTGATGGGGGGAGGCCTCAGCGTGGCAAGCCAGCTGGGCAAGGGAAGCTCGTTCACTCTGCATTTACCCCTGGAAGTGCTCAACGACCAGCCCCGGACCGATCTTGTTACGAAAGAGCTGCTGCGCAAGGTGCTGATCGTCGACGACAACGCCACCAATTGCGAGTTCCTGCTCGGCGTCTTCAGCTATCTCGCGATCCCGGCTACTGCCTGTCGCAGCGGGGCCGAAGCGCTGGCGGCGATCGCCAGGGCCAACGGGGAGGGACAGCCCTTTGATCTCATACTGACCGATCATCAAATGCCGGGAATGGATGGGATCGAGCTGGTGAAGAAGATCAGAGCGGCCGCGGGCAGTCCCGACCAGCCGGTCATCATGATGCTCTCGTCGCTGGAAAAGAATAATTTCCTGCCCCAGGCCGAGAAGATCGGTATCCACAAATTCCTATCCAAGCCCGTAAAGCTGAACGAGCTGCTGGGCCTGCTGTCCCGGGTCTTCGAAGGGACGGGCGGGGAGAAAGATCTGGCGCCTGCCGCACCCAAAATAAAAAGATACGCGCACCGCAATAAGATCCTGGTCGCGGAGGACAACGAGCTGAATATGGAGCTGATCGCAGAGATACTGAGCAGGATGGGGCTGGACGTGATCCGGGCCGGGAATGGGGAAGAGGTCATCGCCAAGCTGATGGAGCATGCCCCCGCCATGGTGCTGATGGACCTGAATATGCCGGTGATGGATGGATACACGGCTACGGCCGAGATCCGCAAGTCGCCGAGTCCGTACTGCGACGTTCCCGTCATAGCCCTGACGGCTGACGCCATGCAAGAGGACAAGGAACGATGCCTCAGGGTGGGCATGGATGATTTTATTTCAAAGCCTTTTCGCATCGAAGAGCTGGAGACCGTCTTGAACAATTATCTGCCCGGCAAGGCCGCGCGTTAGCTAGCCTCGCTCAAAGACGACGACAGACCTTCCCTTGACGGTATACTGCATACCGGCTAACGGATGGGCGGCGATAGTGTCCAGAATATCGTCCGGCGAAGGGAGGCTCGTATCGATGATCCTTTTCCATTCTCCGGCGCTTCCTTCCTGTATCTGGAAAACAAGGGGTTGCCACCAGGCATTGACCATCACGTAAAAATCGCTGTCTTTCATGGATCTCCCGTTCAGCGACCACGCAATGCTTTTTGAAGAATAGGATAGATCGGGTCGTGGTCCGACGCCATACCAGCGCAGGTCGTCTCCCCAGAAAAAGCCGCGGCCGATCGAAGGATGGGATTTCCGCATCTGAATCGCTATTTTAAAGAAGCGAAAGATCTCGGCGAACTTATCCTTCTGGTCCCAGTTGAGCCATGAGGTAGCATTATCCTGGTTAAAGGGGTTGTTGTTACCCCCCTGTGTATGGAGAAATTCGTCTCCCATCCGAAACATGGGGATCCCGTTGGAAAACAGCAGCAGCGTGACGAAATTTCTGGCTTGCTGTTTCCGGAGCTGTAATACATCGGAAGGAAGGTTGTTATCTCCTTCCCAGCCGCAGTTCCAGCTGTAGTTATCGTTAGCCCCGTCTGAATTATTAAAGCCGTTGGCCAGATTGTGCTTGTTGTTATAGGATACAAGGTCATAAAGGGTAAACCCGTCGTGGCTGTTGATAAAATTGATGGACTGAAAGGGCTTGGCACTATAGGGCATATCGGGAGGGAACAGGTCGGTACTTCCATAGACCCGGGACATCAGCGCGCCGACGGTATTGTCGTCCCCCTTCACAAACTTCCGGACATCATCGCGGTACTGGCCATTCCATTGGGACCAGTTCGTTCCGGGAAACCGGGTACCCAGCTGATAAGATGCGATGTCCCATGGTTCCGCTATCAGTCTGACCGAAGACAGGACGGGATCCATAAAGATCTCCTCCAGGATCGGCGGATTGTTCGTATTGACGCTGCCGTCGTCATTCCTGGTGAAGATCGTGGCCAGGTCAAAGCGGAAACCGTCGATGTGCATTTCCTGTACCCAATACCGGAGACTGTCGAGCACTAACTTACGCACCATCTTGTAAGAAGTGCGCATGACGTTGCCGGCGCCCGCATCGTTGATATAATGTTGGAGGTCCGGGGTCAGCAGATAAAATGCAGAATTGTCAATCCCTTTGTAGGAATAGACCGGGCCGGATCCATCTCCTTCGGTGGTGTGATTGAAGATGACGTCGAGGATGACCTCGATGCCGGCCTGATGCAGGGCGAGCACCATCTTTTTGAATTCGTCGACTACCGATCTTGCGGAAGGGTCGGCGCTGTAAGCGTGATGAGGCGAAAAGAAATTCAACGTCATATAGCCCCAGTAATTGCTTTCCCGGGGATCGAACTGGTGTACCGGCATCAGCTCTACGGCCGTGACCCCCAGCTCTTGCAGGTAGGGTATCTTGTCCACGATGCCGCTGAACGTACCCTGGTGCGCAGCCGGGACGCCCGAGGACGGGTCCCGGGTAAAGCCGCGGACGTGCAGTTCATAAATAATGAGGTCGTGATAGTGTACCGGCTGAATATCTGCTGCCAGGATATCGGCACCGGCAGCCGGCGTGGGCAGCAGGGATAATGGAGCCTTGCCGGTGTTGTCACCGGGCTGTGAGGCGGCTTCTCTTGAATCCCCCGGCGGGAAATAAATTGAGGTAGCCCAGGGGTCGAGCAGCAGCTTGGCGGGGTCAAATCGATTTCCCGGAGCAACGGGGCCATCTATCCGGTATGCGTATGCGTCTGCTCCCTGTAGCTGCGCTTCGGCCAAAAAGCAGCTCCAGATGGTACCGATCTTATTGCGCACGGGGTCCATTTCAAACTTGGATACGACCTGGCCAGGTGCGGCCGCCCGGAAGAAAAGAATATTGATCCTGGTGGCGGTTTTGCTGAACAGGGAAAAATTATATCCCTTCATGACGGGGTCCCAGCTGCACCCCATCGGATAGGGGAGCCCGTTATCGGGTGTCCAGTGATTCATAGTCTAAAGATTATTGATCAATCATAACCGCCGAACATCAGCAGCGTGGCGTCGATGTCCAGCGCATTCATCAGGGAATGCAGCTGCCCTGCCTTGAGGAGCGTAAAGGATCCCGGCAGCAGGGTCCTTATCTCGAAGGCCCTTTCGCGGCCGGGGAATTTATACCAGTCTCCCACCATCATATAGGCCTTGCCCGTAAGCAAAAAGAATATCTCCTGATTATCCCGGTGCCGGTGAATGCCGATCCCGCAATTTCCCTTCAGGATGTGGAGGTCCATATAGTTGACCGCCATAAAGGGTTCGACCTGGCCTCCGCAGGACGCGCCTTTGTCCCCGAAGGCATTGAACATCCAGGGCATTACGGGCCGATCAAGCTCTGAATGATCCGACCAGGACTTATAGTCGGAAAGCAGGTTGCGGTAATGCAAAAACCCAACACCGCCGTGCGGATTGGAGCTCACGCCCACCTCCATGAAGTTATTCCAGCCCCTCAGCAGCATATCGAAGGCATAATGATAATTCTTTCCATCCTGTGAGTCCCACCATGTCTTTGTGTGATCGGTCCAGGCCAGCTCGATCTTCAGCGGCAGGATAGGGTGCATCGTATGCTGCGGCGCAACCTGATACATATCGCGGCCATCCAGCCCTTCCCGGCCAAAATCGCCCAGCTGACCCTGAATGAGATCGGGACGGGACAACAGCCAGCCCTTGTCCAGAGCGTTTTTACCCTTGTCACTTACCTGGTTGTAGAGGTCCTGCCCGGGATAGCCAATAATTTCTACTTCATACCGGGAAGTCTGCTCGTTGTAAGGCGCCTTTATCAGGCCGCCGTCCTTTCCCTGAACATTCAGATAGGCATAGATGAAGGAACTTAGTTTTCCGCCAGACTGCTTGCTAAGCAGCGAGTCGGGATCGCCGCGGTAAGAAAGCCTGAGAAAGGGACCGGTCCAGTCGCCGATCCTGACATATCCCCGGCTCATAAATGTGTCGGTCAGGACAAAATCCCTGATGTTCTGTTTCTGAAAGTCGGTTTTATTGTTTTGCAGGCGGGGATCAAGCACGTCCTGGTCTGATCCGGAGGGAGCATAGAGGTCCAGGTGGGAGAAGGGAAAGAGGAATTCGACGGAATCTGCCAGATAACGGGCCGGCTCTTCCGCAAAGCTATAAGACCTTTCCATTGTGCTCATCAATTTAAGCAGGGGATTGTTCGCATTATAATTGATGGGAGCAGGGACTTTGATTGTCGTGTCAGTCCGGACCAGCTGTGTGCTGGGGGTCGTCTGAGGGGGCATAGCTGTTACCATAGTGATGAAGTTGATTAAGAACATTGATAGCCGAAGGCGACGAAGACCAGATCGGTAGTAGCCGACGGGTTGCGGATGCCGTGAATGCCCCCGCTCTTGGTATAGATCACATTGCCTGGTTTTACCGGTATCTCCCGGACGGGCTGCGGTCCGAGACAATAGATCTCCTGGCGCACTGCCGGATACAGTTTGGAGGACACCGGGTCATCGTTCTCGCCCATGTAAGCAACCCCTTCCCCGGAAACAATATAATAGAGCTCCTCTGAACCGATATGCTGATGAACGCCCTCGAAGCTGCCCGGAGTGATGGTCACCTGGTGAAAATATACGATGTTGCCCCCCATCTCCCGTTGCAGGATCCACCGCATTTCCACGATATTGGTGCCGTTGCGGACATACGCCGGGTTGGCTTCTTCCATCATTGCGTTGGAATAACGGACCGGCTGGACATTGGCTGCATTGAGAAACCAGCCCCGCTGGAAGTCGATCATATAGCTGTCCACGGATACGGTATTCTGCTGGGCGCTGGGCTGGGTGGTGTTGGGTACCTGGTAGCTGCGGAAATAGTCGCAGTCCTGGCTGGTATCCTGTTCGCTGATCTGGTAGCCGAACGGGACGTCGGTATAGTCTTCCCGGAAGGACAGGTTGACGACTTTCACGTTGCCTGGATCTTGCAGGGCCTCGTCCAGGGCGGGGATATGGGTGACCGACCCATTGAGTCCCATTTGCGCCAGCACTTTGAAATGGTGGGAAGAGCCATTCACCGGATCGAGGTTATCCCAGATCTCGCACTGAAAGGCCCTGACCCAGTTGCAATAGCATAGCCGGACGGTGGCATTGACCGGGCGTCCATCCGGCAGCGTTAGCGAAAGGCGGCCGATCAATCCGTCCTGCAGCAGGCGACCTTTTTGCCGGGCTGTCTCGATGAGACGCGTGCCCTGGTACTCGATACGGAATACGTTGGCAAGAAACTGACCATCCATGTAGACCTGAGCCTTCATAAAGGTGATGTCGTGCTTATTCCTTACCTCCGTCACGTTGTACCGGTAACGCTGGCTCACCGTCGCGTTGAGATATTCGGCATGATAGATACGATCGGGAAAAAAGACGATATTGAAAATTTCATTGTCCGCTTTGCTATATATATCGGCGAATCGTGGATCCATATTCTTCGATTTTAAAGTACTGACAAAAGATGATCGGCCACCCGGAATGAATTGGCTTCAATGGTGTGGGTGGGATTTCCGCTGCCGGAAGTCGGCATCCATGAGCCGTCCGTGACATAAAGGTTGTCAAAATGCCAGGCCCTGCAATTGGGATCGAGAACGGAATCTTTCTCGGAATTACCGAACCTTGCTCCGCCCAGGATATGGTTGGCTATGCGGACCAGTCCGTTGGGGGATTGATAGCTGCTTCCCTTGCCGACTTCCTGGACGCCGGCCAATTCCAGTATGCGGCCACACTGATCGGCCAGATGGTCCATCAGATAGACGTCATGGGCATGCCAGCTCTTGTTGATATAGGCCACCGGTCTGTTCCATTTATCCCTGACGGAGGGATGCAGTTCGATCCTGTTGTTGTACTGTGGTACCTGGTTTGCCATAAAGGAAATAGAGATCCTTCGGCCGAAGTTCTTATCGAGGTATTTGATTATTTCATCGCCATAAAGTGACATGTCATACTGGATACCATTCCAGAGATTATCGAGGTCCAGCGCACCCATGGTCCGGAATATGGCCAAAGGAAGGGCCGAATCGGAAGTATTATTGTAAATGGTGGCTCCTGCCCATAGCCCTGCCGACAAAAGATAGTCGTCGTTGTTGCAGCAGTCGGTTGCCCAATCGGAGTCGAGTGCGACCGATTTATCGGCCCGGCCGGGAATAAGTCCGCCGGCGCCCCCAAAGGCGTGCGTGAGAAAATATTTTCCCAGCAGATCATTTTGATTGATGCGCAAACTGAAGTTGCTGTCCAGTAAGGCCGACAGTTGAAGCAGCCGAACCGACTCGATCGCAGAGCAGGCGACGATGACCAGCTTACCTTCCGTCTCTGCGGGTCGGCCTGCCGGGTCAAGAAAATATACCTTATTGACCTTCGCATCGCTGGAGCCGAGATGGGTGACCGTACAGTTGGGGCGTATCTCGAAATTGGGCTGGGTCGAGATCGGATTTAACAAAGAAACCCAGGTGCTCGATTTGGCGCCAAGGGGATCGCCGTACCGGTTGACAAAGCTCGTCTTCAAGGTATCCGGGTTGGCCGGGACTTTTCTGCCGCTGGGCGTATGCTCCGCGGTGATAACGGCAAGCGGTGTCCGATAAGGCTGGGCTGGATTACCGGCGTTCAGCATTTTTCCAAGCTTGACCATGCCGTCGAAGGCATACTGGCTGACAGGGTTTGGAGACAGCGGTTGGTGGTAGTTGTTGACGCCCCAGGGTTTTAGCTGATTTTCCTTCTGCCCGTTGAGTCCGACCAGGTACTCCGTCTTTTCATAATAGGGCAAGAGGTCATTATAGGAGATCGGCCAGTCTTTGGTTTCGCGCCTGACGTCCCCGTTGGGGTCATTGGGAAGGTTGCGCTGTGAATTAAAGGTATGCAGCTGGAAATCGCGTGGGGTAAACCGCAGGGAAACGCCCCCGTACAGATTGGTGCCGCCACCCACGGCTTGTGCCGTATAGCCTTCGATGGTCGCCCGGTCGCCGGTGTCGCTGCGGTAGATATGCGGCTCATCGTTGATATCGGGTTCGATATGACTGGAATAAAAGGGCTGTCCATCGTTGGTGACGCCGGGAAGGTTGAGGATCTTCTCATGTCCATCCGAGATGAGCTCATCCCGCTTGAACGAGCTCAGTGCGCCAGCGGACTGGGGCCTGAACAAAGGGCCTTTTTCCAGCATCAGCACGGACTTCCCTTTGCCGACCAGCGTGTGTGCGATAGGAGCTCCCCCCGCACCGCTGCCGATGATTATTGCATCGTACATACAATTGTTTTTTTTCTGAAAGATTGGTTTATCCTCTATAGTCTGCATTGTTCCCCAGCGGCTGCTCTATGGAGGCCCCCCAGTTGAAATATGTGCCGGTGATCTGTCCGAGGTCATTGGTCATCGAATACTGCTCCTTCAGGTAGGCCCAACCGACGCCGCCGATATTCCCGCCATATCTCGGATGCGAAAAAGCGCCCATAATACTATGCCGCCTCAGCAGACCCAGGAAAAAAACGGGGTCCTTATATTTTGTATAGTCCCAGCCGTTGACCTTCCCTGTGGCCATTTCCGAGTACAATTGCTGTATAAGGGTGTCGGATACTTCCCACGAGTCGACATAAGGGTTCCGGCTCCTCAGTATCCGGTCGATCATCCCGATGCATATCTTATAATCGATCAGATGATGCCGTTCTTCGCGGGCGAGTATATTCGTAATATAGTTGACCTCTCCGACGGATTCATCTAATTTATAGATGGGCATGGATTGTCGTTGCTGATCGGTCAGGGTAAGATAGAACCGGTTGATAAAGTTTTGGGCGTCCTTTGTCCTGAACGGCAGGATATACGTCACCAGACGGGAAAGGAGATTCATTTCCCATTCCTCAAATTCGACGGAATAATTATAGTAATCGGTGAAAAAGAATGACCATTCCTGGTTGTTCTCGAGCATTTTGCGCTGGGGGTTGATCGGGTCGGGCATATCCTTCCCATCCACCCGAAAACGATAATAGTAGCCCTTGCCAACCGGTAAAAGCAGGCTTAGCGCAAAATAACCAGTCGGGACATTGTTGTAAAGGACGGGCTGTAAATCTATGGGTTGATACATAGGTCCAAAACAGCCGACGACTTCGACCTTGCCGGCCGGCCTGTCAGGTCCGGTGAAGTAAACGAAGGTCACTTCATTGAGGATACCGGTATGTCCGTTGCTATCAGTGACTGGCTGGATGAGGGGGAACCTCCAGTTCTCACAGACCGTAGAAAGGTTATCCTGTGGGACGCCGGCTGAATCCCTGAAACAGACCTTACCCCTGGCAAGATGCCTGGTACATTGGTTGAGAATATCTTCTGGGTTTTGATCGGCCACAATGGTATATGACATAACGAAGGTTTTTGTCCGGGAAACTGGCATTTGCAATCTTACAATGGAAGATCTTGCGACAGTGCGGGGGTGTATAGGGTGTAGAGTTGAAGGTTGCTCAGGATGAAAAAGGAGTCTCTGTAAGCGGAGACTAAGTTAGATGATACCCTGTAAATAAAAAACCGTTAAAAAACCCTTTTTGGTGAAGGATAAAAATCTTAAATATAGATCGCTTTATGCGCGACGCGTATCAGGAATATGGAAGCATGGCTGGGACCAGCAGGTGACTGCGCCGGATGCAGGTAGTGGCGTCTCCTGGTCGAAGAAGGAGAAGCTTCTCGTACAATGCATTGCCCGGGATCAGGAGCACCGGTACACCTGGTTCGGATTTTCTGTATTTTTATCACCCGGATCACCGGGCAGTACCAGCTATGTAACAGACGCCACGGGCGAGGTATATCAACACCTTGAATATTTTGCCTTCGGCGAGACTTTTGTCGGATCGATCTCGATAAGAGGTACGGATTATTCGATCATCCGATATGATTAGTATACGATCTCGTTATTAAATAAGAACGGGCAGTCTCTTGCACTTATAAAAAACTGCAGGACTGTAAGAGAAAAAAAATGGAGATAAATATCTTTGATACATACGAGGACCTGAGCCGGCGGGCCGCGGCTATCATTCTTCGTCAGCTGGAGGAAAAAAAGGACATGCTGTTGTGCGCGGCCACCGGCAATACGCCTGACAGGACATATGCACTGCTGGGTGAGGAGTACGGACGCCGGCCCGGCATTTTCGGCGATATGAGTGTGCTGAAGCTCGACGAATGGGGTGGTCTTCCGATGACCGACCCGGCGACCTGTGAACAGTATCTTCAGACGCGCCTGATCGCGCCGCTTGGGATCGACGACCGGCGCTATATCTCTTTCCGCAGCCAGCCGAGCGATCCCGGAGAGGAATGCCGGAGGATACAAGGACGGCTATCTGAGGCCGGGCCCATCGATTGCTGCGTGCTGGGGCTGGGAGTAAATGGTCATATCGGCTTCAACGAACCCGCCGCCTTTCTCCAGCCGGGATGTCATATAGCGCAGCTTTCTCCGACGAGCCTGCAGCATACCATGGTAGCCAACGTGAACAGCCGGCCTTCCTACGGACTGACCCTTGGAGTAGCCGATATCCTGCAGGCCAGAATGGTCCTGCTCCTAGTCAGCGGTCCCACTAAAAAGGAGATCACCCGTGATCTGCTGTTGCAGCGCGTGACCCCCGGGCTTCCTGCCTCTTTTTTATGGCTGCATCCGAATGCCGTCTGTCTTCTCGACAAACAGGCTGCGCCTGATCAGGCGGGTAATCAGTAACTTTAGGTATGTCATATGCTATCGGGGTAGACCTTGGGGGAACCAATATAAAATATGGGCTGGCGGATCATTCGGGCAATATCCTGTTCGAGTCGATCAGGCCTACTTATTTGCCGGACCGCAGCGTTTACGATAATTTATTGACCACCATCAAAGAGGTAAAGGCCTATGCCGCGTCGAGGGGACTTGGTATTGCAGGCGTCGGCATCGGCGCTCCGGCCGTCGTCGACAATGGGCTGGTGACAGGCTGTTTTACCAACCTGCCTGAGCTGGAAGGGATGGCCCTTGGCAGCCGGTTGAATGAGCAGACCGGGATACCCGTATGGGTCGACAACGACGCGAACCTGATGGGGCTGGCGGAATGGAAGTTCGGAGCTGCGCGCGGCGCCAGCGACGCCATCTTTCTGACCATTGGTACGGGAATAGGGGGAGCGATGGTAGTCAATGGCGAACTATACGCCGGCTATCGCAGGAGAGGGGCCGAGCTGGGGCATATTATTGTAGAGGCCGACGGCGGCTACCCCTGTGGCTGCGGCGGAAGGGGCTGTCTCGAAGCGCATGCTTCCGTCAAGGCGCTCATTGAAGATTACAAACGTTGTCTCACGAGTACGCCGGCCGTCATGCCGGAAAATATCAATGGGGCGCTGATCGTCGCCAGGTATCTGGCCGGTGAGCCTGCCGCGCTGCTCGCCATGAACCGGCATTTCGACTGGCTTGCTGCGGGCGTAGCCGGACTCATCAACATCTTCAGTCCGCAGAAGGTGATCATCGGCGGTGGGATCTCCGAATCGGGGCAGTTCTATGTCCGGGAGGTTCGCGAGCGGGCGTTGGCCAGGGCGATGAGGGAGACATCGGTCAATACTTTGATCGAAGCCGCCCGGCTCGGGAATAAGGCTGGGTTTCTGGGTGCAGCGGGCATGGTTTTCACAAGGTGATCGCAGTTAAGTTCACTGGTGACGGATCGAGACCTTAGCGGGCAGATCCTCGCAAGCGGACACGTCCCGGACAGGCGATTCACCACAAAAAAAAAGCCCGGCCGGAAGGTCGGGCTGTGTAAGATGGTCTAATATCCCGGATTCTGCGTTAAGTTGGAATTTTTGGCGATCTCCGTCCTGGGAATGGGAAACAGTGCCCTATAGTCCCATTGGGAGAATGCGAAAGCCAGGATTTTTTTGTAAACACTCCAAATCGAATCATGTCACTCCGGCGAATTATTGTGATATTGACGGTTATTATTTTTTTATCCGGATCACCTGCAGCGAGTATGCCGGTATGTCCAGCACAAACTTCTTCCTGATCTCCGTCGTGCTTTCATTGGGTACTACCTTGTCAGCGGCTGCCTCCGTATTCCTGTCATCCGGCGCTCCCATAAGCAAGGTCCGTTGCGCTGTCGCGCTCAGCCTGCCGAACGAAGCCAGGTTCACTGAAGCCCGCAGAACTCCGGGCCCCGTATGCACCACCTTCAGGATGATATCACCTGTCCTGCTATCCTTCACACAAGAGGCAGCGATGGCACTGTCCCCGGGGGCAGGGGTAATCACTCCGGGATAATAAACATCGCCTGCATTCGACGCAAATAGTTGCTGTACATAATAGTTCGCAGTCCTGAGCACGCCCGTATTGGAAAAATAGATCAGGTCCGGATTCCAGGACGTATGATGCATGTTGGCCAGCAGGGGGGCATACGAAGCCATATGTACAACATCCCCATTGCGTTCCAGCGAAGTCATATAAGCCCCTTCCGCCAGCGCGTTGTACAAGGTGTTTCCCCAGGAGGCATATTCTCCTACATATACCTTCGGCTTGTTCCTGTCATAACCGTCATAGCGTCCGCCATTGGAAAGGAACCACTCCGGCTTCTCGTAATAGTGTTCGTCCACCATGGCTACGGAGAGACTGTCCGCAAACCGCCAGCCGAGCTCATAATCCTCGCCGGCCGGGAAGGGTCCGGCAGTTCCGATGACCGTAATTTCGGGATGTTGGGCATGCACTGCCGAATAGATCATATTGAACCGCTGACGAAATCCGTCCGTCTGCTTATCCTCATTCCCGATGCCTATATATTCCAGATGAAAGGGGGCCGGATGTCCCGCGGCGGCCCTTTTGGCCCCCCAGGCCGAAGTCGCGGGCCCATTGGCATATTCGATAAGATCGAGGATGTCCTGTATGTAAGGCTGCATATCATCGAGCGGAATACCTTTTTGTCCTGTACCGCCGATGCTCCAGGTCCCTCCCGAGTTCTGACAGCTGACACCCGCTGCCACAATGGGCACGGGCTTGGCGCCAATGTCCTCACAGAACTGAAAATACTCGAAAAAGCCAAGCCCTACGGATTGATGATAGCTCCAGATATTTTTCTGCTCTGCCCGCTGCTCAACGGGTCCTATCGTATTTTTCCAGCGATACATATTTCCCAGCCCGTCCCCATGTACCAGGCAGCCTCCCGGAAATCGCATGAATTTTGGATGCAGGTCCCCAATAGCTTGAGCCAGGTCTTGCCTCAATCCATTCGCCCGGCGCTTAAATGTATTGTCCGGGAAGAGAGACAGCTCATCCAGCGCCAGCCGACCCTTGCCTTTCGCCAATACGACAAGATATCCGCTATCTTCCTGTTGACTCACCCGGAGCGTAGCCGTATATTTCTGCCAGCTGGGTGACTGCGTGGCGAACTCCGCCCGTCCCAGCAATGCTCCTTTCTTGCCCCTCAGCTGCACTTCCATGGGCACTGCCGCGTCGGACAGCTGCCTTATCCAGGCAGAGAAATTATATACGCCGCCGGCCTGCAATGCAATACCGTCATAGCCTCCATTCGTAAGTCCGATGCCTTGCTGTCCCGGGTCTTCGACGCTCAGCACGACATAGTGCGGGTTATTGGCATGTAGAGGTTCTTTGGTCTCTACTGTCATATTCCCATACCCAAAACCTTCCGTCCAGTATTCCCAGGCAGTCAGCGGATGCCAGCCCTTCCGGTCTGCGGGACCATATTCGAAACTCCGGTTCTGCACCAGCTCGCCATACAATCCACCGTCGGCGGCATAGCTGATATCCTCGAAGAAGATCCCGAACAGATCGGGGCTGATGGCCATCGGACCGGAATGTCTGGCAGCCGCAGGGCGCGAATTTGGTTTCGTCTGTGTGGCCGGTTGCTTCTGTGTGGTCGGCTGAGCCTCTTTTATCCACACGGTCATCTCTCCGGGGCCCCTGTTCGCCCAGGCGTAATAGGGTATCAGTGTGACTGGAACGGCCTGGGTTTTGACCGCGCCGGATGTGGTGGTATCGGTTCGCAGCCCTTCTCCCTTCAATACCGTGACCCTGCCAAGCTGGCCGTCCTGTATTGCGGGCTGCAGATCTGCAGCCGCGGGCAGCGAAAGGTCACTGACCTTTCCGTCGTTATCCTTCCATTCCAGGCAATACATCAGCGGGCCGCGTTGTACGGCGATCTTACCCGCGTCCTCTCCCAGATGCGCGCTGGCCTGGACTTCCCGGACAGGCATCGGCAGGTCGAGCTCGATCTTGTCGCCCTTGTTCCAGCTGCGCTGCAGCACGGCATAGCCGGCCTCTACCCGGTAGTCCACCTTTTGACCGTTGATCCGGATGGTAGGGTGAACGGGCAGCGCTGTGCCTTCGAATGAATACAGGGATGAAGGTATCGCCTCATTACGCGCCCAGCCGGGTATCCGGAGGCGCACAGTCAGGGCCTGCGATGGGGTGGGGGATAGCACGAACGTCAGGTGGCCGTCCCAGGGGTAGTTGTTCACCTGCACCACCTCTATATTCCCATCTCCAGTATTCAGCGATGCCTTGCTGCTGACAAAGAGGTTGATGTACAGGTCGTGGTCCTTCTGTGCATAAATGTAACCCGGCAGGGAAGGCAAGAGTCTCAATATATTCGTAGGGCAGCAGGAGCATTCGAACCAGCCTGAGCGCTGCGGCTCGAGTGCATTGTGTTTGAACCCATTGGTCACCTGCATGGCATTGGTATAGAAGAAGGACTTGCCGTCCAGGCCCACGCCGGACAGCATCCCGTTGTACAGCACTTTTTCCATCAGGTCGACGTATTTCGACTCCCCGTGCAGCAGGAACATCCGCTGGTTCCAGTAAACGTCCCCTATGGCGGCGCAGGTCTCATTATAGGCAGTGCCATTCGGCAGCTCATAGTCCCCGCCAAACCTTTCACCGTCGGGAACGGCGCCGATGCCTCCCTGCACATACATCTTCTTATCGGTCATATTATTCCATATCCGGTCAACGGCCCTGATGTACTCCTTGTCGCCCGTAAGCGCTGCCACATCCGCCATCCCGGAGTATAGGTACATGGCCCGGACTGCGTGTCCCTCCGCCACGTCCTGGTTGATCACGGGCCGGTCATCCTGCCAGTACTCCCCATTCTTCCACTCATTGTCGCTGCTCTTGTCATAGGCCCTTTTACCACGGGCGTCAATAAAGAACTTCGCCAGCCGGAGATATTCTTTCTTTCCGGTGATGCGATAGAGCTTTACCAGTCCCATCTCCACGATCTCGTGACCGGGAGCCACTTCCCGTTGTCCGGGGCCGAATGTACGCACCAGCAGGTCTGCATTCTTAAGAGCGATATCCAGCAGGTTGCGCTCGCTGGTGGCCAGGTAGTGTGCGGCCGCCGCCTCGAAAAGATGACCGGAATTATATAGTTCGTGACTCAGCTCGTGCTCGTTTACCCACCTGTCGGGTCCTGACCACTCATGCGGGTGCAGGGAATCGATGGTCCGCGCGGTATACAAATAGCCATCCGGCTCCTGCGCCCGCGCCACCGTATCGATCAGTGCGTCCACATAGGCCTTCAGCTCCGGGTCAGGGTGCACCGCCAGGGAATAAGAAGCCCCTTCTATCGTCTTATAGATATCCGTGTCGTCAAAGGGAAACTTCGTTCCGAACTTACCCCGCCGCCGGGCGGCCATGACAAAATTCTGCACCCTTCCCGTGCTCTCGCACCGTGCAAAGGAGGCCGGTATCGTGACGGTCCGGTTGCGCTCGATACGGGGAGCCCAAAAAGAGTCTGTCAGGTGTACGCTGGTAAAATTTACGGGATGGATAGGGTAGTCTACCGACTGAGAGCGTGCCGCGGCAAAAGGGTAAAATGCCAGGAGCATGAATATCTTTTTCATTAGCAATATTTTATAAGAATATGATCGTTAGTCTGGACTGGCCGGGTACACAATATTACATTTTAATTGTCATTTGTACAGTTTTACTTGAATTTCTTTTTCTTTTGAAAGATCACCGATAATTCCGAACTTATCGGAATGATCATCGTAATTCAATGCCGGGACCAGGTTGGGCTTGTAGCTGCCATATCCGGCGTGCTGGCACGGCTGCAGCTGAATATCGTTAGTCTCCGGGAGCATGTCGACCCGACGGAAAACCGATTTTTTATCCGGATAGAAGTGGATAAGGAGACGTCGACACAGCTGCTGGTACAGCAGCTGGCGCCTCTTCTTCCGGGCGATGCTATGATTTCCATCAACCCGCAGCCGGAGAAGAAGATCGTCGTGCTGGTAACAAAAGAATACCATTGTCTTTCGGATATTCTTGTACGTCATCATTTTAAAACGCTTGCCGCTTCGGTTCAGCACGTCATCGGCAATTATCCTGTGCTGGAGGATATCTGCCGGCGTTTTGAAATACCATTTACGCATATCTCCCATGAACAAATGGAAAAAGAGGTATTCGAACAGCACATCATGGATGTTCTTCTGCGGCTTCAGCCCGACTATATCGTCCTGGCTAAATTCATGCGCATTCTGTCTCCGGCCTTTATAAAGGCATTCCCCGCACGGATCATCAATATCCATCACTCTTTTCTTCCGGCCTTCGTCGGCGCCAATCCGTATCGTCAGGCATTTGAACGGGGTGTCAAGCTCATTGGCGCCACTGCGCATTTTGTCACCGACCAGCTGGATGAAGGACCCATTATTGCACAACAGATCATTCCTGTGAATCATTCGTATACGGCTGCGGCCATGATGAAGGCCGGGAAGGAGATTGAGACGTCCGTCCTGGCCAGGGCGCTCCGGCTGGTATTTGATGACCGGGTGCTGGTATATAAAAATAAAACAATCATATTTGAATAATTATGCGTAGAACTATTATTACAGCGGCATTGCTTAGCCTCCTTATCCCAATGTCTATCGGCCACTTATATGCGCAGACCGCCGCCAGAGCGTCGGCGCTTGCCGACGGCTTCGAGAGCGGGGCATACGAAATATCGGACTACAACACGGCCTGCTATTTTGCTTTGGCCGGAAATAAACAGCTGGCACTGATATACCTCAGGAAAGCCGTAGAGGACGGATTTAGTAACCCGAAAGCAATGCTGGAAGACGGCGATCTGACGGCACTTCATACAGAGGCCGGATGGTCGTCCATCCTGAAGAAGGTGCAGGAGAACGAGAAAAGAAAGGCGAACACCGACCACCTGTTCTTTAACAGACCGGATTTCTGGAATTCCAAATTCTTCCAGACTCCGTACCGGGAGAACCTTTCAGAGGACGAAAAGCTCGCAGGGCTATCCAAATTCTGGGCAGAGGCAAAGTACAACTTTGTCAATTTCGACCTGATCCCCGAGGTCAATGCGTCTACGCCGCAAGACAGGGATGTGCGGGGGTTTGATTATGCGCTGCTTGCGGGTTCCCTCACTGAGTCGATTGATCTGAAGCTGGCAGACGAAAAGGGGAGTATTTCCAGCCAGACGATCTCCCGGGTCAGACCGGCGGAACGGTCTGAAAAATTGAGCTATCCCGCCGTTGTCTACAAGACGCTGCCTGGCCAGGTCAGTTATCTGGCCATAAATTCCTTTGCTACTGATACCGGATCAAAAGTCTTTGCAGAAAAATATCCTGAAATAGCGCAATCGAAGGCGATCATCCTCGACCTGAGGAACAATGGCGGAGGAAGCACCGACTGGAGCATTTTGAGATATTTTATCGATACGATCACTATGGTACACAAAATGTATTCGAGGCAATATGTACCTACCCAAAGGGCCTGGGGACAGCCACAACGCGTCTGGGAAAGCGCCGATGCCATCGCTCCTTACAAAGGACACCTGTACTCAAAACCGGTTGTTGTATTGACCAGCGCCCGGACATTCTCTGCCGCCGAGGATTTCGTAGCCGCTTTCAAATCATTGCAGCGGGGATTGATCATCGGAGAGGCTACCGGCGGCAGCACAGGTCAGCCATTGGACATCAGCCTGCCGGGCAACCTGACGGCACGTATTTGCACCAAGCGGGATCAGTATCCTGACGGGGAGGATTTTGTGGGCAAAGGGATCATGCCTGACATCACTGTCGCGCCGACGATAAGCGATGTCCGTAAGGGGATCGATACGCAGCTGGAGGCCGCGTTAAGAGCGTTGAAAAAAGGGGGTAGATAGCCCGGGATCCCACCGGAAACAATAATTTTTTGATGTATTTGCGTTGATTTTTGTATATTTAACTGTAGTCAAATAATTTATAGGTTAAAAATAAATTAAATGATTGCTAGCCCTGTTAACATCCCTGTCCAAAAGTAAATTTCATCTCTTCACGGTTAAAATTCCTCAAATGCGAACTTTACTAAGGGCCACTCTGGATGTGATCGCGTCCAACAAAGCCATCCTGGATGGCTCACTCCCCAAGATCATAAAGACCACCATGGACAGGATTAAGCCTGAAGCAAGCTATTTTCTTGCGACGGATGGTTGCAGGAGCTGCTTCATGGTGTTTGACCTTAAGGATCCCTCTGAGATCCCGTCAATCGCCGAGCCGTTCTTTTTAAATCTTAATGCGAAAGTAGAGTTCAGCCCGGTAATGAATGCCGAAGACCTCCAGAAGGGGCTTGCGGCCTTACAGAACACGTAATTTCGATCATGTCGCAGCGGCATGGTGGAGCACACCGTTGATCATAAATATCAAGGGGTGGATGCATATGTGCTACAGTCAATGCAGATGCTCCTTTGCTAAATTTTTCCGGATCTCCTTTTGCAATTCCTTTCCGCCTTTCACCAGCATCTCCGCATGCTTGCCCTTTGCCGGGTCGACAGACCTGTGCTTCAGGCTCCATGCAC
>Ga0105239_10000430_pt1 | contig 61162 bp, 64 predicted proteins | sample KBSC44metaG_FD_92761 | JGI IMG/M metagenome (GOLD analysis project Ga0105239, IMG submission 92761) | Corn rhizosphere microbial communities from Kellogg Biological Station, Michigan, USA - KBS C4-4 metaG | ecosystem: Host-associated > Plants > Roots > Rhizosphere > Soil | place: Michigan, USA...
CTTTGAACTATTGGTGAATGGCGTTTCGCTGGCAAGATACAATAACTGGCGCACGCTTCCTTCAAGGGTGCCCTTCAAGGTGGAGCAGGGAAAGAAGTATGATATTGTGATTAAATACGCGCAGTTGAATAACTGGCAGGCAAATTTGGAATTTGATTTTGGAAAAGAAGTTGATATAGACTTTACAGATCTTATCAATAAATTGAAAGGGGCTGATGTAGTAGTATTTGCCGGTGGTCTTTCCACCTTACTGGAAGGAGAAGAAATGCCGGTTAACTATCCCGGTTTCAAAGGAGGCGACCGCACGAATATCGACTTACCGGAAGTACAGCGCAATTGCCTGAAGGCATTAAAAGCTGCCGGTAAAAAAGTAATATTTGTGAATTGTTCGGGTTCAGCCATTGCATTATCGGAAGAAACAGCATATTGTGATGGGATCCTGCAGGCATGGTATGGTGGCGAGTCAGGAGGTCAGGCTGTAGCCGATGTATTATTCGGCGATTATAATCCTTCAGGCAAATTGGCTGTTACATTTTACAAGAGCTCAGATCAGTTACCTGATTTCGAGGATTATTCTATGAAAGGAAGAACCTACCGTTTTATGTCGGATGCGCTTTTCCCCTTTGGTTATGGGCTAAGCTATACTAGTTTTACGATTGGCAACGCTGCCATCAGCAGCAGCACAGTAGAGACAAACGGCGCTATAACACTTACTATTCCTGTTTCGAATACAGGCAAGCGTGATGGAACTGAAGTAGTTCAGGTATATGTGCGTCGTGCAGATGATGTGAATGGACCTTTGAAGACCCTTCGTGGATTTAAGCGGGTGACTATAGCGGCCGGAAGAACGGCTACTGCCACTATAACACTTCCATATACGGCGTTTGAATTTTATGATGACCAAAAATTAGAAATGAGGGTTATTCCCGGAAAATATACAGTATGGTATGGGAATAGTTCTGCGGATGCGAACTTGAAAAAGACAGAATTGACGGTACAGTAAGACAGTTATGTAGGTGGCTTTTGGGTAACGTGCGATATGTATATGATGGCTATAGTAGATACTTGCAGGCCGAAGAAGAACCGCATTAAATAGCCTTTTAATACGGCTTAGGCATGGCTTAACTATAGCTTAAGTATACCTTAGACTGGGAGTAAGGTCTCGTAAGGGTCTCGTAAAGGTCTCGTAGAGGTCTCGTGAAAGTCTCGTGAGGGTCTCGTAGAGGTCTCGTGAAGGTCAGGTAAACATCAGGTAAATGTCAGGCAAACATCAGATGAAGATCTGTCTATGTTCTTTTACGTGTATCTTATAACACTAACCTAATGTAATATACTAAAATTTTGTAAGAAGCCGGGTGTTTTGTTTTAATCAAAGATATTTTATTCCCATTCATTTCGGAGGTCCTTTAGCTGTTGATCAATCTCATTAAGTGGTTGACGGGTCATAGCTCCTTTGTATTTTGCAACCAGGTTAATGTCGTTGATATTTGATCTTTCGCCTTCCTTGCGAAGGCGGATTAATTTCAGCAATTCTAAATCCCGTAGGAGATTTAGAGCCTTTTCATTCAATATATCAATTGTTACTGTAGTCATAGTTCCTAATACTATTGTACAAATATAATAAAAATTCAGGTTGGATTCGTCGATTTTTTGTCTCTCTATTAGTCCCATATTTGTGGTCTTTCAAGGCCAAGAGTTCGCATGTATGATAGCATTTGTCCCGTGTGAACTGCTTCGTGGTAGGCAATTCGTTGTAAATAATCTCCAAGTCGTCTTCGTTGCCCTTTTTCTGAACGAATAATTTCAATTGTTGAAAAGTCGTCTGAATTAAATTCGTTTATTGTTTTTATAAAGTTCTCTCTAAATGGTTTGGCAAAGTCGAGTTCTGTCTGCAAATCGGAATATGGTCTGTTTGTCCAGGGTGAAATATAGTCACCTAGATTTCCTCTTTTGTTTACTATTATATGAAACAAGTGTTCGCTTTCTAAAACGTGTCTTACCATTTCAATACAAGTCATTGCATTGATATCTGGTCGCCAAAAATAATTTTCCGGCGTTATTCCATGCCAAAGTTTTATACTTCGCCTTCTGATCTCTTCAAAGTTTAAGATGATTATTTCGTTTTGTGTCATATTCTGTTTGATATTATTTATTCTGTTGTTCGGGGGCACTTTACAATGACCGCTAACATTTGTATTTTACACTATTATACGCTACTTTTAGCAGAAGTCAATTTTTTCAAATTATTATTTTTAAATACCTGGCAAAAAAAGTACAATTATAACGGGGTAGCGCTGGTAGAGGCTTAATCGTATAAAGTGATAACAAATCAATATGATACTCGATAGAATGCTATTCAACTCTGGGACGGGAAATTTTGAAGTTTCGGTTATTGATAGTGACAAAACCTTTTTTATTCGATTATCGGACTTTAAGGAAAACGAAAAAGATAATGCATTTGCATTATCATCTGACATTTGTGAATGGGTTAAATCAAATTTGAATGCTGTTAAAAACTTTTGTGCTTCAAAATTGCTTAGTTTAAAGAACGAAACATGGTTAGATGAAGAGGAAGAACCTCTCTCTGAGAAAGAATTCGTACAAAAGATTACACTAGATAGTATCATAGCCTTTTCGGATAGAAGTTTTACAATATACTTCAATGATAACGATTTATTCTGGGGGCATGCCATAGCAGTTGATGTTAACAAAGAACGCACACTAACAGATGCCAATATTGCTGGCTAATTATCGTAAGTGATGATGTTAGTTCAGTTTGCGCATTAGTTTTTCTTCTGCCCGGTTGTTTAGAGTTTAATTTGGTCTATGATTGGTTTTATTGGGTTCAACTGTTCTAAACTTGTAGCTATTGATTCTGTGATACAGAAACCAACGACATTATAATTTGCTTTTATTTTTCTTATAAGTTCAGCAACGTCAGAGACTGAAGAACCATTGTTTGTCGGAAACATTGAAAACTCATATTCAGATTTATCTAAAACGTCTAAGTCGAGATGAATGTAAACGTTTTTGAAATTCTTAATTTTATTTTGGACGTCTTCAAATTGACAATCTGCAATAGTTGTAATATTACGTTGCGTAATATAGGCGCTTTCAGGCTCGTCTAAGTCTCTCAATCCAACATAACATATTTGTTCTGGTTTCAGTCTTGAAAACAGTAAACCAATAAATTCTTCGTTTCCTTCTCCCAAAAGTGTTCGTAATGGCATTCCGTGGAATGCCTTGCTTGGGGAGCTTTCTGGCGTATTCAAATCTGCGTGTGCATCTATATAAATGATACAAAGATCTTCCTGGTATATTTTGTTTAGCCATGAAATTGGCATGATTTCTATTCCACAGTCGCCACCAATTGTCGATATCTTATCAAGATTACTGCCAGTGATTATTTCTTTGAAAAGCTTTGTCTGCTCGAGTATTGGTTCGAAGCATTTAATGTTGGCGATTGTCGTTGACCCTTTCGTTGATAGTGGGATTATTTTGGTGTCACTATCCTTGAAATATGAGATGAAAGTCTCTGCTCCGAATTTCAGATCATCAGTGAAACCTGAGCCTTGCCACTGTGGATTAATGAAAATCATAATTATATTATTGAGGGATTTATTTATTTGTTGAATGTCGTTTTAAAAGCATTTTACATACCATTGCTCAGGCGAATTGTACGTATAAGCCTCATTGAACTATTAAAGAAACCATTGTTAATAATTGTGTCCTGGCTTTTAAGGTCATAATCAAATTCAATTTCATTTCCTTTGATCGTTGTCAACGCTGCCACCCTGGCAAAATGCTTTTGTTTTGTTGTGTCAAAGCCAGCCATGCAAACTATAGAATAGTAGCGGTCATAGATTCTCTCTGTAGTGTCATGAACGATTTTGCCGTTGTATGGGTCGCTTGAAAGGTTTTCTATGAAATGTGCATGTAGTTGCAAATTATGTAATGTGTCGGCATTGTAATGAAACGGAAAATAACCTGAATGAACTATGGTAAACTGGTCGATAGAAATGTCGGGTATGTCATAATAAAATCCACTCTCCTTAAAAACGGGCAGTGATCTGGGTTGAAATCGGTATTGCTCATGATTGCAGGACCTTCCGCAATCGGATTGATTGGTCCAGGTAAATGATGTATCAAAACGAGTGGGAATGGAAAAAGAGACGGTGCCCAAACTATCCCGTAAAGTTATTGTCACCGTTTTAGCATCGTCAGAAGGTGGCAGTTCTTTGTCTTTAGATGACCTGTTAATGCAAGAGGCTAAGAACATTACCGTTATGACTTGAGCGAAGCGCCGCGTGAATGGCATATAAAGGCTTGTATTTCTGCTATTATACAGTAAATTTAGCAGAAAGCCATTTTTGCGGATTATTATTTTATGGAGGTTGCCATTTTGATGCTGCGCGTCTGTGTCTATTTGTGGAGCGACTGAAGGTCTGCCTGCAAATAATTGAATCAATAGAAAGTTTACCTGCGCCTGCAAAAATGAGCATTATTAATGCACCTATATAAAGCAGATTGATCTCGTAACCGGGAGGGCCGAATTTGACAGCATTTTAACCGTATTAAAACGCTTCCTTTTTATTGAGGTTCCTGAATTCTGAAATGTTTGTTCCACAGTACATCTTGAAAAACCTGCTGAAGTGGGCCGGGCTTTCAAAACCCAACTGAAAAGCTATTTCCTTTGCGGTCTTTTCCGTATAATGCAGATAACGTTTTGCTTCCAGCGAAATCCTGTTGCGGATGAGAACTGATGGCGCCGGTTGTTTGAGAAGCGCAAACACATTGCTGAGTGTTTTCGGAGATTTGTTAAGTTCGCTCGCATAGAAGCTGACCTCATGATGTTCTTTAAAGTTGCTTTCGAGGAGCAGCGAAAATTTTCTAATAATGTTCATTCTTTCGTCCGGGAACTGCTGGTAGGTTTCGGACTGAAGTTTGGCCATCCGTGTAGTCTTTATAATCACTCTTTTAAGAAGCGTACGAAGCATTTCCCCCTGGAAATTATCTTTCAACATCAATTCATTGAAAAACACCTTTTCCAGATGTGCTATTTCTTCGCTTTCTTCCTCATTTAGTTTAATAAACATAGGGTGTTGTATTCCATAGAAAAGAAAACCTACGCACCCTACTTCTGAGTCGTGGTCAATGATACAATAGAATTCCCGGTTGAATTGCCAGGCGATTAAAGATTCGGGATGCTCAAATGTAAAATGCTGGTTGGAAACGAGAGGCAGAATACAACGCCCGGGCATTGTATAGGCAATTTCGTCTATAACAACTTCCTGAGCTATGCCTTTATTATACACAAAAGTGTTAAACGGGTGAGGTGCTGGTTTGTACAGTCCTTTGCCTGAAAACAGTTTATTTCCGCTGTGCATGATAAAATGTGCCGATGTCGCAATTTCGGTATACTCTCTGACCATACTAATTACTTATAAGCCCGAATGGCTACCTTTTCAATTTAGACATAATTTCTGTTTAAAGATCCTTTTTAATAGTAGTTGCTACAGCTTTTAACAGGTCTGGCTTCAACCTCTGTTTGAAATCAGGATTGATATATTCAAACTGTATTATTCCTGTTTTATCCAGAATGAAGACAGATGGCACGGGAAGTAGCAGGTCGGTATCTCTTCCGCTAGTGGTTTTAGTCAGCATTTCCCAGTATGGTTTCGGAGCTTTGTAAGCTATTCCGAATTGTTTAGACACACTAAGGTCTGCATCGGACAGCAAGATATAGCTCAACTTTTCTTTTGCGGTTGATTGTATAAGTCCTTCGGGAGCATCGGTGCTAACTGCAATCAATTGATACCCTTGTTTTTCCAGTTCCGGCATTGCATCCTGCAAACCTGAAAGCTGCCTGGAACAATAAGGGCACCAGCCGCCACGATAAAAGACTAACACCGTTGGTTTTTCAGATATCGCTTTATTCAAATTAAAATTCTTTCCTGAAGCATCAGGCAACATAACGATAGGGATTTTCTCTCCATTGAGCAGTGGACTGATGTCCTCAGGCTTTTCCGGAATAACATACAACGCCTGTTTCGTTTCCATTTTATCCGATATTTTAGAGGATGCCATGGACTGATTCTTTTCCTGTGCATGAGCCAACACTATTGAACCAGTAAGTGATAAAGCTACTGCTATAAATCTGAGTAATCCTTTAACTGAATTTTCCATTTTAATGTAATTTATTGGGGTCTGGCCCCGGTATGCAAAGGTATACCTGGCTTTGATTGCGGGGATATCTTTAATTCCCGGTGTGTTGTCGGAATTTCCCGAGGGAGTGGGTTTGGAGTTTACTTTTCTATTCGAAGTGCTTTATTTCAAATTTCGATTCATGTTGTGCAGTTATACGTCTCAATGAAAAGCTGGCTTGCCGAAAGCGTTTAGGAAGCAATCACTGATTTTTCAGTATTGCATTTACTAATTCAAAGACCGTAGTACTACTTTCTCTTCCAGATGGTAGCAACTTTTCTTCAAAAAGGGAGTGGCCTTTTATTGCCCGATCAATTGCTTTCTGGATCATGTTAGGCGTTTGAGCATGCAATCTTCTTCCCTGATCTTCTCCTTTTTCAGAAGCTGAATAGTCTTTAATGTATTTGCATAATATTTCCTTATAACGGCGCCGATCACAAGGACTAAAAAAATCCTGGTAATGTAAAATAATCCAGAGTTCAAAGGCCTGATTACTCCAGGCAACTTTTATATTATTACTTACAGCTAATTTAATAGCCTGATCAAAATCCTTAGACGCGGTTTCGTCTTTATCGAAAACTACCCAATATTGATCGACTTCCTTTGTCTCTTTCTCTTTTTGTATAATAGCTTCTTCTACTATTTTTAAAGCGTTTCCTCCTCTCAATACTCTTGTCTTTTTTTTGAAAGAACTAAAATATCCACTTTCTGTTGGCCCCTCACAAAAAATAAGAAAACTTTGCCGCATTGGCAATCCTTTCAACACCCTGGGATGATTTTTTTTACTTTGGCGTTCCTGTCTTCTGCTCATGGCTGTATTGTTCTAGAAAGTTTTCTAAATTTCCCAAGAAAGGGGTGCCTCCATATTTTCCTTCAATATAGTTTTGTTCTATGGCCTCTGTATTACGAGCTTTTCCTTTGTCTGTTTTATAGTCGGCAATTGAATACAATTGTGTAGCTCCAAATTCATTTTTTTCTGTAATCCAAACCTGATCTCTCCTAAGCACTTTTGCACTCAGAAGGTTAGTATTATGAGTCGCGAAAATAAGTTGCGCGCCCTTAGTATTTATAGTCCGATCCTGGAACATAAACACCAATTTTTCCGTCAGATTTGGATGCAATTTGGAATCCAGCTCGTCCACAACCAATACTTTGCCTTCAGCCAATGAATTGAAGATAGGGCCTGATAGATTGAAAAGTTTTCGCGTACCTTCTGATTCCTGCTTACTCATGATAAACGTGTATTGGTCAACAGGCTCATTGACTTCGTTAAATTTGATATGGGAAGACAACACTTCTTCTTCATTAAAAACGGTTGCGGCAGACAGTGCAACGATACCGGTATCAGCGAAACGAATTAACTTTTCCATTTCATTCGCAATATGGGTTTGTTTCTTAATTTGAGTTGCAGAAAAATTGTGGTATTCGCCATCTTCATGTCCTTTTATTGTATTAAGGTTAGTAAACCAATCAATCACATTTTTTGCATTTTCGTCATTGAATTGATGGGCCAGGGAGAGAATCAGTACACTTTCTTTTGCCAGGTTCTGCGATCTAATCAGGCTTCCGACTTTAAATAGCGAAGGATGTGAGTCTAAAGAATTTTTTTCCCTATAGAAAAGTTCTTTTTCCTTGTTTCTTGGTTTCAATTCTTTTTCAAACAGCCATTCTTCCTCTATCACGTCTTGTGAAGCCAGAAATCCATATCGGTATAATTTTCCTGCAGTGATGAAAGAAATTTCAAATTCGGTAGGTTGCTTTTCTGTCACTGTAGACAGTCGAAATGGTTCCACAGGAATTTTATCCTTAATGTTCTCTCTTGCCAAAGAGGTTAGTGTGAAATATTTCATTTGTGCTATAGCATCAATCAGATTGGATTTGCCACTTGCATTTGCTCCATACAAAACAGAAACCGGATTGATTTTGAGATTTTTATCCGCTTCAATGAATGCCTGTGAAGGAATCGTAAATGTCTCCTTCAGAGAAGAGACAACCATTGAGAGTGCAGATTCTTCTCGAAAGGACTTAAAGTTCTTAATTGAAAAATTTACTAACATTAAGGCTATTTTATGCAGATTATCTGCAAATATATGCTTTTATTTGGCTAACCCCAAATTTCTATCTGATAAACACCTCTTTGGGGCAGTTTGGTAGCCTTTCTTATTTTATGCCTCAATATTTATTCAGAATTTGTTGTACACAAGGCCCATTTTGCTATACACCGGGCTTACTATATGGTACACAGCCCGCTTTTTTAGTGTATTTGGAATCCCCAGCACGCTTCTAGTTCTACGCTTTCCCAATATTTTTCACTTAGTTGTTTTAAAAGAGCAAAGCTTTCAATTGAATCGTCTAAGCGAGCGTATGCTGATTTTTTTCATGTTTTATATTCTTTTTCACACAGTACTACTGTTCAGGCATCATTTGCTGGAAATTCCCTGGTAACCTACGATGTTTAATAAAACCTGCCCTATTAAAATTGCCGCGCAAACTGAAATAATAGTTGCAATTAAGACTACGATATTATTCTTTGACTGTTTTGTAAATGCTTTTATAATCCAGTAGCAAATTAGGGCTGGTGCAATTAATAACATGACAAGTATCTTTTCTGAATATATTAATAACGCTCCCCATAAAAGCCCTGCAACGATGCTTGCAACAATCCCTCCAACGATGCTTCCATATATTGTTCGCGGCTTTACTTTCACATCTTCTTTTTCCTGCTCAATAATATTAAATGTAGTATCAATTATTTCATCCACCTTTTCCTGTGGTAAGAGATCTGAGATGATCATTTTTTTTGCGAAAGAACTATCACTTCCTGACAAGCTCAATTCTACAGCTGCTTTTTTAATTTTATTAGCTTCTCTCAATAATTTTTGCTTTTCGGCCTGCCGCACTATTAAATTTTCCACACCTCCTTTATTTGAAATAACTATATTGAAGGCCGCCTTCGCTTCATCCGAATAATTTTCAATGTTCGAATAGGCCTCAAATAATTCATCATCGTTATAGTTTTGAAATTTTGATATAAATTCTTCTATAGTGAACATGACATCCGGTTTAAATCTTTTTTAGTTTAGGTTGAACAACTTGTAAAAATGCCCGATAACTGTCTGGGTAATCCGTGCCAGCCAAGCCAGGAAATCCTCCGTAATCAAAGCATATCCGCAAATAATTAATAAAGGTGGTTTCATTTGGTTCGTTCAACAGTATGCTGTCCACAGCCGGGTTTTCTGTTATTGACAGGGCATATGCGGAGCCACCGCTGATGTTGTCTTTGTGATAAACATCTGCTGCTAATTCCAAAAATGCGACTTTGCCCCCTGACTTAGATTGGGCAGAATACCAAACATTAGAACAATACATTGCTCGAACGCAAAAGAGTAATTAACCAACCCTTCTCTCAAAACTTCCAAACACCGTTTCTCCCCATTTTGAAAGTGCCACCAGCACTTCTTCATCTTTATCGGAAGGTTCAATCCGGAAGGGACTTATATGGTATGCTACAGTACAAACCACTTTTTGAGCATCAGAAATATTTAACACTTCAACAATCTCCCTTGAACCAGAAGGGCGCGTTATTTTTTTCATCCACATGGAAAGCAGATATTGCCATTGAAACGTGGTATCGGGTAAAATGGCTATTTGTTCAGGTTCAAAAGGTCTGAAACTAACTTTTATATCCTGTGGCACCTCTTTTTCGTAAAGACCGATAGATAAGGTATGGCTGCTTTTATCATACTCAATATTTCGAGGCCGCTTCAGCACGTAGTATGTCAGCGTTTTCGAATTATTCTTTAATGTAATAACAATCTCTACTTTGCCTTCAATATGTGTGCCGCTTGTATCTATCTGCAGGTTAATATCTTCAATGGTGATACCGGAACTATTCATAGTTACATAAATTGAGTTTTGGTCGGTGAGTAATACTTTTTCAAAAGTAAAGATATACCGCCAATCCTCAACTAACAGTCGCACCCCATTAACGTACATCATCTGTTTTCAATCCGCACGTCCTGTTGCTCCTGCCGTCTTGCGCGACTTTCGCTGCCGAATGCACTTTTGCCAAAGCGATAAGTGAAAGTCACGCTGAACCGGGCGCTATAAGTGATACGTTGCCAGGCAAGCAGCAGCGCATCGCTTACCCGTAAAAAGGCCGGCTTGCGGGTGTTGAAGACATCACGGCCATTCAGCGAAATGGTGGCTTTTTTATGCCAGCATTTATATTGGGCGGCCGCGTCAATACCATAAGCTGCGCGGTACCTGTCCTGAATAATCATATCGGCGGCTTTATAATCAGCCCTTACCTGAAGGGTCAGGTTAGGGGCCAGGGTAAAATTATTGGTAAGGTTTGCGTTCCAACTTACTCTGCGGGTGGCGCTGATGCCTGATGTTGAATCTCCTGCATTGATCCGTTCGAACACATTGATGTTGGCGTCGAAGTTCCATGCTTTCACAGGGTGAAAATTGCCGATTAGCTCGATACCCGTGTTGATCGCCTGTTTCAGGTTTTGAGAGATGGTAAGGGTCACGTTTTTCACCGGTACAGTCTGTATATGTTTGATAACATCGTTCACCTGGGTGAAGTATGCTCCGGAGGTCAGCGTGGCTATTGGCCAGGTGCGGGTAAAGGTGAGTTCTGCTGAATGAATGTGCTCCGGCAATAGCCGGGGATTTCCGGCATCATAATTCACGGGGTCCGAAACATCGAGAAAGGGGTTGAGCTCACGTGGGGTAGGCCTGAGCACCCGCCGGGAGTAGCTCAGCTGGATCTGGCGGCCATTATCCAGCCGTTTTGTTAGCACTACGCTGGGATATAGTCCCTGGGTATTTACCGCTATCGGTTGCATAACAAGCTGGCCGTATGAATCAAAACTTTGAAGATGGGCGTTGAACCTACTGAGTTCGCCTCTTATACCCAACTGCAGAGTAAAGGTCTTTATCTGCTGCCGGAAAGTAATATACGCGGCGTGAACCTGATTAGTGCTCTTAAAAAAATTGACAAGGCTGTAATCAGGATCATAGTCACCACTGGTTTTGTTCAGATTGTAATCCCATTGCTGGTTGTCGGCAACGCTGATCTGGCTACGATAACCTGTTTCCAACTTACCGGCCTTGCCTACGGGTGTGGTATAATCCAATTGAATATTGTAGCTCCTGGTGCGTGCCGCCTTACTGTCCTTCAGCAGGGCGGTGGAATCCGCGGTATTTCCATCGATGTTGTAGATATAGGTGTTGTATAGCTGACTGTTATTGGTGAAGCCATGCGAATAGTCAAAATCGAAGGTGAGCTCCCTTTGCGGTCGATTGAATGTATGGGTGTAATCAACTGTGAGCTTATAACTGTTGCTTTTACCCGTAGTGCTATTGTAACGGGTACTGAGCTGCGCCGGCAACCCGGCTGCCGTGAGGTTGTTGACCGTCAACCACTCGTTGCGTACAGTGGAAGAGGCATTGTAGTCGCCCGATACACTGAGCTTATCCTTGTCAAACAAAGAATAATCTAACCCGGCCCTGGCCGAATGGAGATCGGTAATGGTGGTGGAGGGAAAGGTTTCATCACTGTAATGGACGGGGTCGGGAGAAATCAGATAGGTCATATTTTGATATCCGTTGCTGTACGTATTCCGGTGCTGATAACTATAGTTGCCGTACCAATTGATACGGCTGTTTTGATAGCTTATGGCTGTAGCTGCGTTATAGTTATTCCTCGTACCGCCGGTTATGGCCAGGGAGCCATTGAATCCTGAAGCATTGTTCTTTTTCAACACAATGTTGATAAGGGATTGTCCTTCCGCGTCATATTTAGATGATGGGTTGGTGATAATCTCTATCCGGTCGATTGAACTGGCCGGAATGGATTGCAGTACCTGGGCAACTGTGCCTCCACCAATAAGGGAGCGTTTGCCGTCTACGAGTACTATCAGATCGGTTGCTCCCCGCAGGCTCACATTGCCGTTAGCGTCTACCTGCAGAGTAGGAACATTTTGCAGAAGATCGGCAGCCGAACCTCCAAGGCTGACGAGACTTTGGTTTACTGTGAAGACTTTTTTATCAGGGCCGTTGCGAATGGCTGGCGACCTGCCAGAAACCGTAATCTCCTTTAGTATCCTGGCCGAATCCTGAGCGTGTAGGGCAGAGGCGGCGCCCGTCGACACAGCGATAATCAAAAGCCATTTTTTGAAAAGTGTTGTCATGGAGAGAAATTATCTTACATGTATGGGAACGGATATTTTTTCCCAGTTAAGTGAAAATCCGTTGCGGGTTATCTGGTAATTGAGCGCCTGGGTGGTGTCGCGCTGAACGATGGGTTTGATGTCAACCCTCAACTGGTCTTTTGATTCATCGTATTTAAAAGCGCCCCATTGGTTGGCGTCTTTATTGAAGATGGCTGTCCATGCGGCATTTTCTCTTGGCAGAAGGAAGAAACTATATTTCCCCGCAGGCAGCAGCCTGTTTTCAATTTTAATGTCTCTGTCTGTTTCAAAGGTGGTGGCTTCGTTAGCGCCTGCCCGCCACACGCTATCATAGGGGACAAGCGCTCCCCAGATGACCCGTCCTTTTACCGAAGGGCTGCTGTAGTTGATTGTAATAGTGGCCAGTTTTACCTTGCCGGTTACCATCTGAGGCGGACTTATCCGTGGCTTGTTATGCTGCGCTGATACGTTGATGGAACAGGTTATAGCTAGGGCGATCAATAAGAACTGCTGAAGCCTTTTCATATTTTTTTCACAAAAGAATGCTGCATCTTCCCGCCCGAAAAATTTGTTCAACCCAAGGGTCGAAAGGCTAAACAATCGCCACGAAAGTCCTTTATTGAGTAAAAAGGGAGGTTTGTTGAATGTATGCAGTACACCAGCCGGAAATCGGGTATTTTGCAGTGGTATGGATAAAATGAGGTTATTGAAGGAAAAGGCAACGCTGACCAGGCTGCAATACCTGGTGTGGATGACAATTTTGCTGATCAGTTTTTTCGGAATGCTGTCGAGTGATGGCGCCAAACGGTCGGCCACTTCCGCCATCATTAATACCTGCTTTTACGCCCTGATCATTTACGGCAATATCCGTCTGCTGTATCCGCTGTTATACGAAAAAAAGCGCTTTGTACTCTATATAGCTGCGTCTGTTCTGCTGTTGCTGCTGGCGGGGGCGGGTAAGGCTTATCTCGCTTTCGCTACTCATAGCAGGTATATTTTGACCGCCCCCAGGTTGCTTGATGCGGGAACCTATGTAACTTTCTTTTTATCGGGCATTACAGTCTTTGTGCTGAGCTTTGTATTCCGGCTGGCCATCGCTTATTTCATGATGAAACAGAAGTCGGAGGAGGCTTTATTACAACGGAGCCAATTTGAGCTTAGACTGCTAAGAGCACAGGTTCAGCCGCATTTCCTTTTTAATACCCTTAATAACATGTATTATGAGGCCTATCTGGATTCACCACAGACGGCGCTTTTGATCGAAAGACTGTCGGAGATCATGCGGTATTTTGTAGATCAGAGCAACCAGGAAACAGTACCGCTGGCTACGGAAGTACAGTTTCTGGACAACTACATCGCCCTGGAGAAAATAAGGATAAGGCCAGAGCCGGAGATTCAATTTGAAAAACATTTTGATTCCGCGACACCGATCCCGCCTATGTTGCTGATGACCTTTGTGGAGAATATCTTTAAGCATGGCATCGATAAAATTAGTGGCTGCAATAAGATCGCAATTTCCCTGGTGCAGCAAAAGGGTTACCTTTATTTCAGCACAAAGAATACCATTAACAGGCATGCGGGCCCGAAGATACCGGGTGGTTTGGGTTTGGCCAATCTTCACAAGCGCTTGTCTATTTTGTATAACGGTAATTTTGAAATGGATACGGTCAATGATGGTCAATATTTCATAGCAACTTTAAAAGTTCCATTGCATGAATCTACGATGCATGATAGTTGATGATGAACCCAATGCGGTAAACCTGCTGGAAGTACTGATAGGGCAGACCACATCGTGGCAATTGGTGGCCAGGTGCTATAACGCACTGGAGGCCGTTGCTTTTTTAAAAGACAATAGTGTGGACCTTCTTTTTTTGGATATCAACATGCCTATGTTGAGCGGTATGGAGTTGGCGGGTCTGCTAGCGCCGGAAACAGCGATCGTTTTTACTACTGCCCACTTTGAGCATGCCGCGGAGAGTTATTCCTTCAATACCATCGACTATCTGTTAAAACCTATTACGCTAAAGCGGTTTTTGGCTGCTACTAAAAAGGTGGATGCTTATTTCCAACCGCGCATGCCCGTTACAGACAAGCCCACGGATACCGGTAATGAGTACTTTTTCGTGAAATCCGGCACCGGGCTGCGAAAGATCCTTTTACCAGAGATTCTTTTTTTCGAAAGCCGGAAAGAATACGTGCGGGTTGTGACCCAAACCTTCGAGGTGATGACATACCGGCGATTAAAGGATATAGAAGCACAGCTTCCCATGCCATTTGCCCGGGTGCATCATTCCTATATTGTTAATATCAGGCAGTTGGATAAAATCCAGGATAATCATATACACATTGGTGAAGTGCAGATTCCCATCGGCGAGAAATTCAGGGATGGGCTGATGGAAATGATCCGAAAAAAGACATTTTAAACCTTATCGTGAAGGGTGCTATTATCGTAAGCTGTTGTAAGTAGTTTTTCTGATTTCCATTATTTCATCAATAGTAAATGCTGGTTTCCTTGCATGAATCATTGCATGACAATTAGGGCAAACAGGTATCAAATCACTTTTAGGATCAATTTGATATTCTGTTCCAATTTCAGCAATAGGATTTATGTGATGAACGTGAATAAACCCTTTTCCAAGCTCGCCAAAATTTGATTCGAAATTAAAACCGCAGATTTTACATGCGTATCCATGATGTTTTAAACATGTTTTTCTTGCTTGTGGATTTCTTTCATACGTGGTTTGAACAATATCTTTTGATTTGCCCTCCCGAAATGTTTCGGTTACTACATCGTTAAAGATGAAGTTAGTGTCTATGTATTTATTTTCTGTTATAAAAGTAAACCAACTCGATTCCAATTCATCTATCAGTTCTGACCTGATTGAAATACCGCTTTGTTGTGGAAACCATTGTTGAATGTTTTCCGGGTCTACCTTTTTTAAATAATCGACATCAAAAGATTTATTTTTTTCGGGATTAATTAAAATGTCAAATTCAATATCAATGTAATTTGTTTTTTTACCAGGTGTGCCGTCCCAATGGGGTGCCACATAAAATGATGATTTAGCGTATCCGCTTCCAATGATCCCCTTAGGTTCTTTGCCAAGTCTTATTAGGAAAATTCTATCACCTTTTTTTATTCTCTTCGAGTTCCCACAACTCCATCTTCTTTCTACATATCCTGTATTATTGAGATGATCTATGCTTTCCTGTAAATCAACCCAATCCCATTCATTGGGATTCCAGGCAAAAAGATAGGTGTTACTGTTTTGCAAGCTAGCGCTAATTGGCCCGTTTAAATAATGTTTTATTGAGTTCAATAAAAGATCTAGTGAGAGATCATTGGCTCTGTTTGTCCAGGCAGGCGATTGATCAAATGAGTCGATAGCATTAGGGACAACAAAATTTATATTTTTATATAAAGGGGATGTTTTGCCTGTTACTAAACCGATTTCACTGTTGGCATCGTCAGATAATGGCTTAATGTAAAACTTTTTTGCATTCGTTTTAATCCCATCATCTTCTAGTTTCTTTAATAGTTGTGGATGAATAAATTTCAATTCATTCTCTCTTCTACTTTGAAAATGTGGTGCCTGCGTTTGTTCAAACTGAAATCCAGCGTCCTCCATTTTTTTTCTTAATTCATTATATAATGTATCTCTGTCTTGCATTTGACATGCTTCGTTAAAAATAATTTACAATTACTTAACCCGTGAGCTCTAAGTTACCTTTTTCGCCAATAAATGGGTTGCATAATACCTGGATTGTGAGTTTAGAAATACAGAAGTGTCAATTTAAACATACTGTCAATATTATAGTAAAAGTGTCACATTAGAGTTTGATTACGATCAATAATTTGCGACGATATTATAAAACATTACCGTTATATTCATCCCATTATATATCATTTTTAGTAACTTCATCTTGCAGAGAATTCCCTCCAATTCAATATTCTTATTTGCCGGTATTCGACAATTTTAGTAATCTGGTAGCAAAAACTACTGATTGTTGCGCTCGCTAAAAACATTAAAGGTTATATGTAATCCTGATTCCGGTTCTTTATTGGAGCTTGCTTGTCAATTGAGCGGATCATATAAAATTAAATTCCCTTTTTTATTAAAGTAAATGTTATGCATGTTAACCCAGACGGTTCCATAGGTTTTTTCGATAAAGGAGATTTTGAAACTTTGGTGTCATTAATTTCAAAATTAATTCCTCCGAAAAATGACTTTGTTAATTATGATCCCAGTTTTTTGTTTTCTTACTATTCTGACATTGATAATGAAAGACTTCTTTATTCCAGAGATAGGAAATTAAGGGCGCCATATGAGATAATTTTTGACTACCGGAACACGACTACCGATGATTGGGGACGGTTCAAATTTAAAGGTGGATTTGAACTTTCAAGACAACTTGCAATGGTAAAGGACGAAATGACTAAACTTTTTGATAAAAGAAAACATCTTAAAAAGGGAAACAATCCTTGCCCACGGGTTTGTAATGCAACAATTACTGGAAATAATCTAGAATTAGAAATACAAAAGGCGTGGTATTTTGATCAGGTTGCAACAAATTTGACTTTAGATTATAAACATAAAACAGAAATTTCGAGATTTCTTGGCGCTGATACCATAAGAGAATGGGATTTAATTCAGTCAAACACTTCCAAACGAAATTTACCTGCCTTTTCAAATTCGAATTTAGCAAACACAATAGGCGTAGCAGTGGGCATTACTGCGAAAGCCAAAGATGGCCGACAAATCATTGTTACTCGTAGAAGAACCTCAACCGTAGCCGTTTATCCTAATATGTTACACCTTCCCTTTTCTTTTTCCCTAAATTTTAGCGAGGAGTTTCCTTTAAATTATTCCGATTCTATAAAAAATTTATTACATCCTGATTTTAGAGACGAACAAGCTGAAGAAATGGGGTTGCTGCCATACCAACTACAACTATCAGATGTTAAGCCTCTTTTATTCTGTAGAGATTTAGGGAGAGGCGGTAAACCTCAGTTTTTTCTTGAAGTAGAATTAAAAATTCCCTTTGAAGACTTGAAAAATTTAATTGCCGAGAAAGCTATGTATACGACCGAGAAATCAACCTTAGTAAGCCCTGAATACAATAAGAAGGTCATGGGGATTGCGGCAAATGAACCGTTAAAGGATGGCGAAAAGATATCTCCGGAGCTCCTTGCTTATATTGTAGCAAAATCATGATTGTGATGAAAAACTGCCACCCTTCAAGATCGAACTATAAAATAAACCAGGCCTCATTACCATAAGGCCTGGCTTAAACCAAATCGAACTTTAATATAGTGAAGCTTCTATTTGATGATGATTTTTATAATGTGGCGCTTTTTTGAATAGTAACGTTTTGGGCACTCATAACGGTGATTCCTGTTGGACCAGGTGTACCTGATGAACCTTCCATTTGAAGGTCAATGATTAAATTAAGAGGTTGGTTAACGAAGTTCTGACCAGTTTGTGTTGATACTTTCGTACCATCGATCCAATATTCGATACTTACATTGTTAGTAGTACCAATTCTTGTTAAATAGGCAGTATAAGTATGCCAGTTAGCCGGGCCTGATATTGATGTGCCAACACTTGACCACTGACCGTTTTCATTTTTATAGGTGTTTGTCCAGCACGTAGCACTTCCTTTAAACTCCATAATGTCACTTTCCGGTGGCCACTGATTAGCCCCATTTAACCAGAAAGCGGGCCAGGTACCTGTAACGGAAGGACACTGGAACTGACCGGAAACCCGCCACTTGGGCCATGAAGATGTAACGTTAACTTGTTGTTTTGCATAACAGGTACCGGAAAAATAGTGGATGCTTGCCTTATCACTAACAGTTCCGGGATAGGCAGTCATGGTTAATACTCCACCTGAGGTGGAAATATTCTGGCTTCTCATACGGGCAGATCCGTTATGGTCTGAACCCCATGGATACAGGTCGTTCCAGTAGGTGCTGTAAGAACTAAATGAAGATGTGGGGAGAACGGTTACCCAGCTTAGTTCAGTTTCTGCTCCGTTTGTTACGATTTGTGCTGAGTTATTGCCTGTGGCTTCTTTCGTGCATGATGAGCCCATCATAACAGAAAGAAAAACAGTAACGATTAAACTTACTTTTTTCATAGATGGCATTTTGACGTTAGTTAATTTGTGGCTTCCCTATATTAAATTACTTTAATAGGTAAGACAAATCTCAATGAATGCCTATTGAAAGATGGGGTACATTTTCGTATAGTTTGGGGGGTAAATGAACTCTAATCAGAATTTCAGAATATAAGTAAGCGTAGGTATCACAGGGAACATGGGAATTTCCTTAATATATGGCTTTTTCGTTTCAGGATTGATCGACCTGTAATAAAATTGCGTGTTCTTATGGGCATACACATTATATACAGAAAGCACCCACTCACTGGTGACTACACGTTTTGGGGTGCTGCGGCTTTTTTTATAGGTAATGCTTGCATCAAGGCGATTGTATGGAGAAAGCTGGTGATTAAATACGTTGGTGTTGCCCTGATGGTCATCTTCTTCGTACAAAGGGTTGTCATCGCGGCTGGCAGGTGAAACAGCAGTGGCCGTATTTAACGTAACAGCCCGACCGCTGCTAACGCAAAGCGTTGCAGAAAATGACCAATGCGGATTCAAATCATAGGCTGATAAAAGATACAGGCTGTGTTTTCTGTTAACGGCGAGCGGGAAGCTGTTGCCATGGTTGAGCGAATCAAACTGCTGAAAGGCATTGGTGAAAGAATAGCATATCCATCCTTTTAGTTTTCCTGCTATTTTCCTTATCATCAGTTCAGTGCCATAACTCCAGCCCTTACCAAATATTAGCTGGTCTTCGATGTTATTATCAATGCCCGGTGTAGTGCCGCCCTTCAGCAACAGCTGGTTATCCATTTTTTTGTAATACACTTCCACGCTTGCCTGGAACATTTTGTTTTTGAAATTTTTATAGAAGCCTGCGGATACCTGTTGACTGCCCTGGGGTTTTACCAGGCTGCTGCTGCCAATCCAGATCTCTGCGGGGAATGTAGCATTATAACTTTGCACGAGGTTAATATATTGGTGCATACTGCTATAGGCAAGCTTTACACTGCTACTTGCGCCGGTAACATACAAGATCGATACACGCGGCTCAATGTTAAAATACTGAATGCCTGGTTTCCGGTAAACGGGCAACCGCATGCCGGCATACACGTTGAAAGCATGTGTGATCTTAAAGTCATCACTTAAATAGCCGGCAAATCTTTCTGAACGCTGGGCAGTGATGTCACTTTCATTGATGTCGATAAATGCGGAGGAAGACAATTTATTCGATATCGTAGCCGGGAAAAGAGATTGTTGCAGGTAGTCGGCGCCAAAACGTATTCTGTGAGCGACATGAGGATAATAAAAAAAGTCTGTTTTAGCATGCAGGTCCCGTATGCCGGAATATAGCTCCGCAAAATAATGTCCCTGTACCGTAGACACCCTTTGAAAATATGTATTATATACCAGAGAGGTATTTGAAAACAGTTTCTTTGAAAATACATGATTCCATCGCGTGCTAAAGGCCCGGTTACCGAAGGCGATGTGATAATTTATGTAATCTTCGGAGTTATTATTATCATCATCTTCTTCTTCGCCCTGGCCCGACTTGAAGCCGCCTTTGTCGTAACCCTGGTAAAAACTGAAAAATACTTTGTCACGCGAAGACAATTGAAACTGAAGTTTGGCATTTACATCATAGAAATAATAGTTGCTGAAATAACCGGTTGTTGAAAGAGGCCGAAGCATCCAGTCGATCGTGCTTCTTCGCGCCGATAAAAAGAATGACGATTTATTGCGGATCACCGGCCCGTACAGGGCAAGTGAAGACGCCATAGTGCCGAGTTGCATTTCGCCGCCGAATTGCTGGTTACTGCCATCTTTCATGTACACATCGAGCACTGAACTTAAGTAGTCACCATAAGAAGCCGGGAACCCGCCTTTTAGCAGAGTAGCTTTTTTGATGGCCGGAGAGTTGAAAACACTTACCAATCCGAACAGGTGACCGGGGTTGTATAGTGTTGCTTCATCAAGTATTATTTGGTTCTGATCGGCATTGCCTCCTCTTACGAAGTATCCTGCGGTACCATCGAGCCCCGACTGTACCCCTGCAGAGAGTTGAACTGAATTGATGATATCACCATTGCCACTGACTGCGGGCGCTGCCGTAATGATGTCAGATGTGAGATCTATCAGGTCTACCTGATTTTTGTTTACATTGTCTTTTTCATTTGTAACGAGCACCGGTTTGAAAGTAACGGGATCTTCATGGTGATCGAGTTGCCCATCCAGCACAACGTCTTTTCGCGCTTTTATGGTGGTGTGTATCGTTTCAAACCCTGCATATGATATTTCCACGTTGAGCGAGTCTGCCGAAGGTAGCGTAATGGAATAAAACCCGTAGCTGTTAGAAACAATACCTCTTTGAATATCAGGGAAGAATATGTTAGCCCCGATAAGCAATTCGCCTGTTTTCCTGTCTCTCGTATACCCCCGAAGCGTTATTTTGTCGGGCATGCTCTTTTGCAGAACCACCTGGTTGCCTATAACATGGTAATCAATACCCGTTTCTTTCAACAAGCTGTTCAGCACTTCGGTTAATGTTTGATCGATTGCCCTGAACGTGATGTTTTTCTTCTTACTTAACAGGTCGGCATCATAAGCAAATCTGAAGGATGATTGCGATTCTATATCAGAGAGGATGTTTTGCAGTGACTGATGCTTTGCATCAATAGTGATCAGATTCGATTTATCATTGATCACCTGGCCCCTTATTGAGGCAGTGAATACCAGTAGCAATAATGCAGGCAACGCTACCTGCATAAATAAATTATGCATCTTTTTGACTACAATCAGGCGCATCGAGCATTTATTGGAATGGGTACAGAACTGCTGACAAAAACTATTCCTTTTTCAAATAACAGGTGTCTTTTTGCTGAACAAATCTAATATTGAGGGCTTTACAAACTACGTCTATAGCACCTTCGAAAGTTTGCCCTTCAAGATTACCGGTAAACTTCTTTTGGGTTAGTGCGCTATCAATTATAATTATTTGTTTATTATAAACGTCTTTAAAATTGCGTATTACGTAGGGCAGTGGAGTATTTACAAAACGTAAACGATGCTGGTTTAGGGATGCAGTTGAATCAACAAAAATGGCAGGACGGGAATTATTCAAATGCTGAAGAAATTTTAAACGCATGCCTGCTGATAACAGCTGCGTCTGGTTATTCGTGGCGCTTGTGAATTCAACTTTGCCGGCGATTACCCAAACAACGATACTGTCGTTTGTTTTCTGCACGCCGAAACTGGTGCCCAGATCTTTTACACTCACGGCGCCCATGTCTACTATAAAAGGTATGTTTTCTTTATGTTCTACTTCAAAAAATGCTTTTCCGCTCTTTAGTATTACTTTCCGCGTTGTCCGGTTATAAGATGCCGCTACTTCAATACTGGTGGCAGGGAACAACCTGATGACCGTACCATCTGCTAATGAAACTGATTGCTGCTGACCGGCGCCTGTTGCATAATTGGTACCGCTATTGGCTGTCATATACCACAAAATAATTCCTGTTGCTATTACAAAAAGGGCTGCAATGGAAACTATCCTCAATAATAAGACCCGTTTTTTTATTCTTCCGTCGGCAGCAACTACTGTATGGCCATTTTCAGAGCTTACAGCCTGAAGTCTGCTATGCAATTCGTTCCAGGCGATTACTTCATCAGCCTGCTGGTAAGCAGGGAAGTCATTCATGTTGTTGGCCCACATGTCTTTTACCTTCTGAAATAATTCCCTGTTTTGCGCACTGGCTTCCATCCATTGCTGAAAGGCCGCATTCTCTTCGGAACTAAGATTTTCCTGAAGAGCAGTGGCGATCAGATGCCAGGGAATGTTATTGTCAGATAGAAGATCCATATGCTTTATACTTACTTAGACAAAATAAATCGAACATGGTCCCGGTTGTTTAAAAAATGAGCCTGATCAAAATGAAGATCAGGCATTTGCCCGCGTACCTGGCAAGCACCTTTAATGCATGCGTTATATGATTTTTTACTGTTTTTATTGAAATACCCAGCCGGTTGGCAATATCTTCCTGGCGAAGACCTTCAAACCGGCTGAGCTGAAATACTTTCTTACACTGATCTGGCAGATTATCAATGGCTTTATACAGTTGAACTTTCAATTCATTGGCCTCTATCTGTTTCTCCTCATAATAGGTTATGGGTAATTGCTCCAGCGCCCGCTGATTTTCTTTTTCTTTCTGTTGTTTGTTCAGGGTATTGATGCTTTTGTTTACCACGGATTTGTAGATATACGCTTTTAAGGAGCTTTCGATCATTATCCTGTCTGCATCTTCCCAAATCTTTACAAATACGTCGTTCACGATCTCCTGAGCTACAGGGATCGATTTAACGTATTTGTGTGCAACCAGGAAAAACTCTTTGAAATGCTCTTTGTAGTAGCTTTCAAAAACAGGTATATCCCTTTCCCTGATCTGCCGCCATATAATTTCCTCCATTGGATTCATGAATGCTGCAGATAGTGTGTAAGCCTTTATGACCAGGTGTGTTGCAAAGTAATGTAATGCTTCAAAGCTTTCAAATATTCTTTGCGTATTATGAATTTATTTATATAATGAAACTCAATCCTGAAAAAATATTTTGAAAATGACCGGGACCATCGGCATTTCTTTTTGTCTGTATTAATGAACATCGTTTCTACCCACTACACTCTACCGGCTTAATTTAATAATTGTACAGCTCCCATTAGAGAGCTGGTACCTGGCTATTGTTTTTACCAATATTAATCACATAAAAAAGAATACTCCTGTGAAAATTAAATTCATTATTACGGTGGCAGTAATCGCACTGTTCGTTGTTATGTGCAAACATGAAGTAATGCAACCGCACAATAGCAATAATGGCGGCGATACTACGAATGGAAATGGAAATAATAACCCGCCACCACCGGTTAATACCTGCAGCCCTGACAGTGTTTACTTTGCCAATACCATTCTTCCAATGATCAGTTCAGGCTGCGCTATCAGCGGTTGCCATGATGCTACGAGCCATACGGCAGGCCTTGTTTTGAACAGTTATTCAGGTATTATGAAAATTGTATCTGCAGGCAATGCTTCGGGCAGCAAATTATACCAGGTGATCAACACTACCAATCAGGGAGACATTATGCCGCCACCGCCACATCAGGCATTCACCGCTTCGGCTAAGGCTTCTATTCAAAAATGGATCAATCAGGGCGCAAAGAACAATCAATGTACCGGTGGTTGTGATACCACGTTGTTCACTTATTCAGGAGCTGTATCACCGATAATCAATAATTATTGTAAGGGTTGCCATAGCACGGCTTCTTTGGGAGGCGGCATAGACCTGAGCACGTATGCAGGGGTGAAAGCGGTAGCACTTAATGGTAAGCTGTCCGGCAGTATTAATCATTCCGCCGGCTATGTTGCGATGCCTCAGGGCGGAAGCAAACTACAGGATTGCCAGATCAAGCAAATTGATAAATGGATACAGGCAGGTGCTGTCAATAATTAATTAAATAAACCTTCTGAATGAAAAACCAACATCAAAGGCATAATGAAAAATGCCTATGGAAGCTTACGTTCTTTTTTATCGTATTGATAATTCTTGGTGAAGGCTGTTATTACGATAAAGAAGAAATTATCTATCCAACTGCTTCGTCTGATTGCAGTACGGTGAAAGCAACATTCGGCAGCGTCAAATCGATCATGACTTCAAAGTGTGCCACCGCCGGATGCCATAACGCCGCAGGCGCAGCGGGCGGAATGGTGCTTGAAACCTATGATCAGATCAAGGCTAAAGCCGATCGCATCAGACAGCGTGCTATCGTTGAAAGAACAATGCCGCCATCGGCGCCGCTTTCTACCAGTGACGTTGCCATTTTAAAATGCTGGATGAGCTCCGGCATGCCCAATAATTAACAGATCATATGAAACGACTAAAAAAAATTCTTACACCCTTGCTACTGTTGGTACTGGCAGCAGCAGGCTATGGCTGGTATGCCTTTAATAAAAAACCGGCCGATGTACGGCAACAAAGTGCCGATATGGAAATAAAAGCAAAAGATCTGCTGCAGTTGTTTCAGCAAAATGAAGCCGCTGCCAATGCCCGGTATGTAGATAAAGTAATCGTTGTTTCGGGAGTTGTGCTAAGCATGCAAACAGATGCAGAGGGAAAGACCACACTTTCTCTTGATACCGGTGACCCAATGGCAACTGTTACCTGTAGTTTTTATAATGAAGAAACTGCGGCCCTTAAACAAATCAATAAAGGTAACCCGGTACGTGTAAAAGGAATATGTACCGGTATGTTATCTGATGTGATCCTTAATAAATGCAGTCTCGTTAAATAACAGTTCAAAAATTATTATCTATGAAAGCTTTTCTTTTATTCGTTTTTGTTTTGCTTGTAACAACTTCTGTGTTTTCTCAAAAAAAATATTTTACCAGGAATGGTAATATCTCATTTAATGCCGGAACCGCAGTTGAAGATATCGATGGCGTAAATACCACCGCCACCAGCATATTCGACGCTACCAGCGGGCAAATTGAATTTGCCGTTCTGCTGAAAGGGTTTGAATTCAAAAGAGCATTGATGCAGGACCATTTTAACGAGAACTATATGGAGAGTGATAAATATCCAAAATCAATTTTCAAGGGAAAGATCGTGAATATCGATAAGGTAAATTTTGAAAAAGATGGCTCATATCCGGTAACAGTAAAAGGCACGCTCGATATGCATGGAGTAAAAAAAGATGTTGAAACAAACGGTATGCTGAAGGTGGCGGGTCAATCGGTAACATCCAATGCTGAATTCTCTGTTTTACTGGCTGACTATAATATCGTCATTCCATCGCTGGTAAAAGACAAAGTATCGAAAACCGCTACTATAAAAGTAAACTGTAATTACAGCCTGCTCAAATAAAATAGCTATCGTACATGAAAAAATTATTGGCAGGTCTGCTACTGCTGTTTGTAACATTAGCTACGCAGGCCCAGGATCTTTTATCTCTTATTGAAAAGAATGATGTTAAAAAGAAAGAGCATGTAAAAAATGCATTTAAATCGAGCCGTGTTATCAACGGTCATTCCATGGAGTTCATAGGTAAAGGTGTTCTTGATGTACGCATTCTGCATCGTTTTGGAGAATTGAGCTCGGGCGCCAATAATCTATATGGCCTCGATCAGGCCAATATGCGTTTTGGATTTGATTATGGCCTCGGCAATAGTTTAACTATCGGTGTGGGCCGCAGTAATGTAGGTAAGGAGCTCGATGGGTTCCTTAAGTTCAGACCGGTATGGCAATCGAAAGGGCCGGGCTCTTTTCCGTTTTCAATAGTGCTGATAACCGGCGCTACTTTAAGTACACAACCGTGGGCCGACACAACACGCAAGAACTATTTCAGCAGCCGTATGTCTTTTTATAATGAAATTATTATTGGCCGAAAGTTCAGTGAGCGTTTTAGTTTGCAGATAGCGCCGCTTTTTATTCACCGCAACCTGGTGGCGTTGGCAAAAGATGAAAACGATGTGTATGCCGTAGGAATAGGAACACGATTTAAGTTATCAAATCGCGTAGCATTCGTGGCCGACTATCATTATATAGCTAAAGGACTCGATAGAAAGGTATACAAAGACCCGTTATCTGTAGGCTTCGATATTGAAACAGGCGGTCACGTATTTCAACTTCATTTTTCCAATACCAGCGGTATGAATGAAAAGGCTTTTATTACCAATACAAACGGCGATTGGGGGAAAGGCGAAGTTCGCTTCGGGTTCAATTTGTCGAGGGTTTTTACCATTGCAAAACAACATTGATTTCTTGCATGGCATAGCACAAGAATGCCCTACATACACCCCAATACGAAGCGCTATGGTTTTGTGTTAAACTCCGCCTTACCGGTCTTCAGGTCAACCGGCATTGAAATATGTTCAAGAACCTTCAGCCAGTTCCCGTTTATTTTACGATACCCGACTGTAACGCGAACTGTTCTGTCAACCGCATGACCTTGCGCGTCGGTTCCGGTGATGTGTGCAAAACTATAACTGAATGCGAGATTGCCTTCAACGGTTACGTTGAGATTAATAATTGAGAATTTCGGCAAGCCTTTGTAATGTGTGTAGAAGTCTACCCAGTCTTCCCGGTATGTGTCAGCGCCGTGATATTCCTTACGAGGCACGAGGTCAAAAACTACCAGACTTTTGTCTTGTATATAGTTCTCAATGATAGCATTCACATCGCCGGCGTTAACGGCTGCAGCAAACCTATCCTCAAGGGCGCGGATTGCTGCTTCATCGTCACCTTGTTTCATAACTTTTGCATTTTTTAATCTAAATGCAAAATATACACCGGGCTCGAATCTATTGATTAACTGTTGGCTTTGCTAACCGGCGAAATCCGAGTAATCTTTCTTTAGGGAAGGGAGCGATCTCTACCTGATCTGCCTGGTTGCCAGCCAATAGAAAGATCGATCCTTTGGTATCCTGATTTATAAAAAAGCCAACATGCCCCAGCTCACCTGCTTTCTGTTCCCGCCAGAGAATGACAACATCTCCTAACTCAGGATTAGACACCGGCTGACCTATGGTAAGCCAGGAACGCGCATTGAGTTTCATACTTCTTTGGTAGCCCGACTTCCAGGCTACCCAGTTCGCGAACAGGGAACACCATGCTATTGAGTCGTGATTATAATCGGGGAAACCAGCGTCTTTAGCCATTTGCAGGATAACAGGGTTATCCTGAACGCCGGGAGCCTCTGTGAGTCCATACTTACTAAGGGCGGTTGTGATAAGGTCTGTATTCATAAAAAAACTAATGAGATTTTCTTTTTTCGTAGAAGTGGTTGATTAAAAATACGGAACAAATATTTCACCTTTTTAAATAAAAAAACACGTGAAAAACACCCAATTTTTTAAGTCCTGAAAAATAATGCCTGCAGCTCTAAAACTATCTTACATTTACTTTACTAACCCATCCTCCATATGCAAAGGCCTGTGATATTTCCGTTTTCTATCAGATTTAGTCTTAGCCTTATCAGTATCGTACTTATTGTATTGATACTTTCTCAGGCGCAGCATATTCTGGTGCCAATCGTTTTCGCTGCTTTGTTTGCTATGCTGCTGGTTGGGCCCTGCAATTTTCTGGAACGGCATAAGATCCACAGAGGACTGGCAGCTTTTCTTTCTTTCATACTTTTCATCTTTGTTGGGTTCCTTGTATTTTATCTGGTGTCTTCCCAACTCTACCGGTTTAAAAATGAATTACCGGGGTTCATAGACCAATTGAGCATGGGGCTTAAAAATCTTGTAGGGCAACTACAGGAGCGTTTTCATATCAGTGCGGAAAAAGTAAACCAGCTACTTGATGCTGTTTCATTCAAAAACCTATACAACACAACCGCTTTCTTGGGGAATACTTTTGACACACTTTCAAATACCCTCGTTTACATGATTTTGATTCCTGTTTATACATTTCTGCTTTTGTATTACAGAGGACTAATCATGCTTTTTCTTGTTAAGAGTTTTCCAGAAAAAAGTAGCACCGTTGTGCGGGATGTGCTTAAAAAATCCAGGGTGGTGATGAAGGGGTATGTTGTTGGCATATTTACAGAAATGATCATAGTAGCCGTGTTAAATTGCACGGGATTTTTTATTCTCGGTGTTAAATATGCGTTGCTCCTGGGCGTGATTGCGGCCGTATTGAATATTATTCCATACCTCGGTATATTTGTCGCTTGTATTCTGAGTGTGATTATTACCTACACTACCAATACCCCGGCTACCGTATTAGGCGTAGCTATAGTGCTGGTATGTGTTCATCTTATTGATGCCAATTTCATACTGCTGAGAGTGGTGGGTTCCAAACTGAAGATGAATGCACTGGCTACTTTGTGTGGAGTCATTTGCGGCGGCGCCATTTGGGGTGTTACCGGGATGTTCCTTGCCATTCCCTTGTTGTCTATTCTTAAATTGATTGTTGATGCGGCTGAAGTTCTTCCACCTTGGGGACTTATGATAGGGGAGGATATTTCTTTACCTGAAAGGCGGAAGCAAAGAAAATTGAAAAACCGCCCCAAATTGCTCTGAGACGGTTTCCCGTAGATCAAGATTGTGCTTTAATATCAAACTCATTGTTTGGTAATTCACGCCTGCTACCGGCGTTGCAACACAATGCAAAGCTGCACGGATTTTCACAGGCAGCTGTTATATAATTTCCGTAGTAAGTTGTATTATTCCCACATTTAGCGACATTAGGTCTTTACCAGATGTAGCATCTTCATAATTCCATATTAACGAAAGTTTTACTTCATTTTTCCCTCTCGATTATAGCAATGTGTGAATGATGCAATCTTTTTGTTTAATTATGTAATGCTTATTGTTTAAAACAAATTCACCTTTGCACAATAGGTTTTTATCAAAAATTAAATCAACATATAATGACAAACAAAACAGAAGTAAAAGGGAATTGGAATGAGCAAAAGGCAAAACTTAGGAAGGCATTCCCTGCACTTACAGATAATGATCTGTTGTACGAGATAGGTAAGAAAGATGAAATGTTTACAAAGCTTCAGGTTAAACTGGGTATAACTAAAGAAGAGTTGCATAAAATTATCGAAGCCAACTAGCCCTCTGTTCTTTTTTCAAACTACTGCCCCGATGAATACACCCGGGCGGTGGTTTTTCACTGGCTTATTATTTTCAAAAAGCAACTTAAACATGCACAAAATGAAAAAATCAACTTTTATAGTAGCTTTATTATTTGCAGGTTTTGCATTTAAAACTGCTACAGCGCAAATTAACGTGAGTTTCAAGGCTAATATAGGCGCCCAGCCTGTATGGGGACCTGTAGGGTATAACCACGTTGAGTATTATTATATGCCCGATATTGATGTATTTTATTATGTTCCCAATCACCAGTATATTTATCAGCATCGCGGACGTTGGGTATACGCCACCGCTTTGCCTTCCCGTTTTCATAATTACGACGTGTACAACGGATACAAGGTGGTAGTTAATGATCCATATCCTTATCGCCATGCAGACACCTACAGAGCAAAATATGCTCAATACAAAGGACATCACGACCAGGAAATAATCCGTAATAGCCACGATTCAAAATATTTTGAAGTCAAAGGCCATCCTGAACATAATAATTGGGTAAGAGATCACGATCAACGGAATAACGGTCACAACCAACAAAACAATGATCGGGATTTAAGAAGTGATCACGACAGAAAGGGCAATGATCATCCCCATGACCATTCATAACATTCATCACGATCGTCAGTACTATTTACTGGCGATTTTTTTAATAATCAATACAAATAGTTTTATGGGAAATTTACTCTATATCGTTGCGGCCATCTTCATCATTGGGTGGGCGATTGGCTTCGTTGGGTTTCATATAGGAGGCGCTATTCATCTGCTGCTTGTAATTGCAATCATTGCCGTACTGCTAAACATTATCCAGGGGAAAAAAGCTCTTTAATAGTCACATTGAAGTTCGGGAATGCTTATTTTAAGGGGTACGGATTGTACTTATCGTGTCCCGTTTTCTCTTTTCATATCACGATATTATTTGCCGTAACATATTCTAATTCTAAGTTTTGAGTTCTTAGTTCTGAGTTCTTAGTTTTTAGGCCTTGATTGAATGAGCTAAGAACTAAAAACTTAAAACTAAAAATTACATTAGGCTTTTCTTTGACTAACCAGAACGGCTAATTTTTGCTTCTGATTTTCAATCTCGTTTGCCTGTGTTTGTTGCTCCTGTTTGTTATCCAGTTGCTTCTTTTCAAGATCCACTCTTTTTTTCTCGAGGTCAGCACCATCCTCGGTCAGGCTCTTATATTTCGATTCAGCTTTTATTACCGCATCGTTTTGATCCTTTATGTGCAGTTCGAGGTCATAGGCTTCAATGGCAGGAGCCAGATTGTTTAAATAAGTAATTGCCTGTTCCATATTTAAATAATGCAGACCGTCAGCAGATCCACTGTTTTCTTTGGGAGCAGTAAGCAACAGAGAAATTGTAGACGTTCCCTTGTCCTGGTCGTTTTTGCGCTCTACCCTGAAATACAAATCCGCATTGGCTACTTCGTTCTGCTGCAGCTGCGTATTTCTGTATGTGGTAAAACCCTTTAAGTCAGTACCTTTTGATTTTCCTTTTTTAGATAAGTAGTCATTCATGGCTGCATTTACAAGATCCGGACTATAAGGTAATTCAATAACTGCCGCGGGTTGCTGTATTTTTTGATATTTAACTGTTCCTTCCTTCGCCTGCCCAATCATAAGAACAGAAATAAACAGCATACATACTGATAGTAATGTTTTTCGCATAAAAATTATTTAAGAATGAATGAATTGAATTTGTTGAATCGTTCAGTAAAAAAGATTGATTGGAGGATGTTATTCCCCCAACCAATAAATAAACACACTAAAAACTCGTGCTAAGGCTTATGGAGATGATAATGCTAATCCTTTCGCATCAAAAGCTGTTTACTAATGTACTCTTCAAAATTATTAAGAAAAGTTTTATTCCTGCGGCTTGATTCAAAGAGGGATTCCAGATGTGATGTTTTGAAAAAGCCTGATGTGATCATTCGGCTGAGCGTAGGATTCGCCTCAAGCCATGCCGCATTTAGGCTATGGTCTTTTAAATAAGATATAATGATCTCAGCTTTGAAATAAATTGCCGTCTCTTCGGTTCCCAATTTTAAAGCAGAAAGTTCACTCACGGCATTTGGGTAGTTCGCCGGATTAAAAACTTCGTTATCCTTAATAGTGATATTATTAATATTGTTCGTCATAAAATTAAGTGAGGTTGGAATATACATTTTGATAAAATCAGGAGATAACTTTTTTAAAACATAGCTAAAGCATTCGCCGGTTTGTAACAAACAGGCGTGTAGCCATCAGTTTATTGCTTTGTTACCAATTTACTCTTTGCTATAGGAACTTTATGCCCTTTTTTATCTATCCAATAATATTTCGAATGTTTGTCGATATAAATCGTTTCACCATTTGGACCTTCCTTATCCTTGTAAACTTTGTCGGTAACAGCGGATTTACCTTTTGATGCGAGTTCTGCTGTTTTGTTGCCAGCTTTCACAGCGCCCTTTTCTACATCGTTTCCTACTTTATTGACAGTACTTTGGGCATTAACCGTAGAAAATCCTGCTAACAGGACCACGATCGAAATGCCGATAAACTTTTTCATTGTTTCTATGTTTGAATGTGTAGCAATAACAATATGCAACACGACGCAAAGCTGCGTCTTTTAATTCAAACCGGGGTTACATAATTGGATAATTAAGTTATATCATTCACACATTTGATTGAAAGACAGAAAACTCCGGGATTCATCAATATTGCCGGGCCGGTTCAGCGATGCAGCAATCCGGAAGTTTTTACGTACATTTAAGTATGGAACGCCGTCACTCCCTTTCTACCTGCTCTATTCTGGTGGTAGATTATATACATGCCTGTATTTTGTAAATACTTTAGTTTGATACTATATATTAAAAATATGGTTTGTATCCGTTGTAAAATGGTCGTAAAAGAGGAATTGACAAAACTGGGATTCCATTTTACTTCGGTAGAATTAGGCGAAGCCGAAGTGATTGAAGATCTTTCAGCCGAACAACATCAGCAGGTAAAGGCAGCGTTGTTAAAATCGGGTCTTGAATTAATGGATGACAAAAAAAGCATTCTTATCCAGAAAATAAAAAATGTGATTATTGATCTGGTTCATCATTCAGACGAGCCATTGACAATAAACTTTTCCAATTATTTAAGCCGGAAACTAAACTACGATTATACCTACCTCGCCAACCTTTTTTCTGAAGTACAGGGTACTACCATTGAAAAATTCTTAATTGCTCACAAAATTGAACGGGTAAAAGAACTGCTCGTATACAATGAATTGAGTTTAACCGAAATCGCTTACCGGATGCATTATAGCAGTGTGGCGCATCTTTCGGCCCAGTTTAAAAAAGTAACAGGACTCACACCTTCCCATTTTAAACAGCTTAAAAATAAACGCCGCACAATGCTGGATGAAATGTGAGGATTATTCTCCCTTTGCATATGTAAATCCTGCAACAGAAATTTTATCAGCGTCGACCGTTAAAAAGATCAAGTATATGCCATTCTATTACTACATTTTATTGCTCATAGCGTTGTCGATCATTTTCCTTATTATTCGTTTTTTGATTTCAAGGAGGAAAAATGTTCCGCTCGAATTATTCTTTAAAGGCCTGCAGAATGAAAATAGCGGCAATTTCGAAGAAGCCCTGATTTCCTATGAAAGCGCTTTGAATGAAGTTAATAAGATCAGATTTCATGGTAATCTAAAAAATAAGATCATAGAAAAGATAAAGTTGCTGCATACCCTGATCGACCACAAAAACAGCTTTCGCTTTGGCAGATAAGTCAGTTTTATCTGCAAAGTGTGAATTATGTAACATATACAATAAAATGTATAACAAGAATAGAAAACCGGCTTCTATCTTTGTCTTCGGTTTTTCATAGGATATTGGATTAATCAGGGCTGGATTTTTATCCTGGCCCTTTTTTTCAAATTAAAAGGGTGATCTTCAAAGCCCTGACCGGTATTCATAATGTGTGAATAATATAAGTGTCACATAGAAATATATAACAATACTGCGCTCAAATTCAACCAACTTTACTGCTGAGTTTTGACTTTGATCAATTATCTGTTTTACTCATCAAATGTGGGATTCAGCCATGCCAAAAGTTACATTCAATAATAGAAATCATTTGTTTTACCAGTCTCTTAAAAGTTCAGTGGATGCCTATTTTAAAAGCAACCGGCTGAAAAGAACAGGAAACTGGAAATTGTATATAAAAGCGTTGGTATTGATACCGTTAGGTATTGGAATATACAGCTGGCTTTTAATTGGCAATTATAGCTTGCCTGTTGGGGTTTTGCTTTCAGTGCTGCTGGGATTCGTTCTGGTATGCGTAGCTTTTAACGTTATGCACGATGCCTGCCATGGCAGCTATTCGGGCAAAAAATGGGTTAATGAGTTTATGGGTTTAAGCATGAACGTTTTAGGCAGCAATGCTTTTATCTGGAAGATCAAACACAATATAATTCATCATACCTATACAAATATAGACGGCGTTGATGATGATATCGCCAATGGCCCGTTATTAAGACAGTGCAATACCCAAAAATGGATGCCTATACATCGTTACCAGTTCATTTATATGTTCATCCTGTATTCTGTAAGCACACTTGCCTGGATGTGGGGCACCGATTTTTATAAATACTTTTCAAGAAAGATCCATTCTACCGTGATTAATAAAATTGACGTAAGTCAACATATTATCTTCTGGGTTAGTAAAGTGCTTTATGCTTTTTTCTATGTCGCTGCCCCTGTTTATCTTTTAGGGTGGCAGGCATGGCTCACCGGGTTTTTAATTCTGCATATGACAATGGGACTTGTATTATCGATCGTATTTCAACTGGCCCATGTGGTAGAAAAAACTACTTTTGATTCGGTTGGCGAAAATAATAAGGTAATAGCATCCGAATGGGCTATCCATGAAGTGAAAACGACTGCCGATTTTGCTCCCCGGAATAAGGTGATCAGTTGGTTGGTGGGCGGACTGAATTTTCAGATAGAACATCACCTTTTTCCTCAGATCAGTCATATACATTACCAGGCACTAAGTAAAATAGTACAACAACAATGTGACCTGTTTGGCCTTCCCTATAACTATTATCCGACCATGCGACAGGCTATTTACTCGCATGTGCGACTAATGAAACATTTAGGAAGAAATCATCAATAATATGCGATCTCTTAAAATAGGAGTTATTGACCTAGTATGTAAAAGTCCCTCCAATTCACTGTGGGCAAGGATCATGCATGCCAATCTGGCCAGCATAATGCCTCAGGTGATAGCTACATGGTGTGAACAGGAAGGGCATAAGGTTACTATGGTGTGTTATACAGGTAGTGAGGATCTGAGTAAAGAAATTCCGGAAGATGTAGATCTTCTTTTTATCAGTTCATTTACTCAGGCGGCGCTTCTGGCCTATGCCATCAGTAATTATTTTCGAAGCCGCAAAGTGATAACAGTACTTGGCGGTCCACATGCGCGGTGTTATCCGGATGATGCTGTTCAATATTTTGATTACGTGCTGGGTTTTACCAACCGGGAAATGATTACAGACTTGTTAAATAATTGTACCCCTCAACTTCCAATAGGAACAAAAATGAATGCCGGTAAACAACCGGCATTTTTATGTAGCGTACAGGAGCGATGGAAATTTATCGACGCTACTTTAAAGAAAGCGCCTTTTATTAAAATTGTACCTATTCTGGGAAGTGTTGGTTGCCCTTATACATGTCCATTCTGTATTGATTCCACAGTAACGTATCAGGCATTGGATTTTCAAACCATTAGTTCAGACCTTAAATTCCTGCGTACAAAGTTTAAAAGGCCGTGGGTAGCATGGCATGATCCGAATTTCGGAATACGGTTCGATGAAAGTATGCAGGCAATCGCTTCGGTTGCACCTCCTGAAAGTTTTCGTTTTATTGCAGAGAGCAGTCTTTCCATTTTAACAGAAGGTCATCTGAGTAAATTAAAAGCAAATGGCTTTGTAGGCCTGCTGCCCGGTATAGAATCATGGTATGATCTGGGTAATAAATCACGGTCTTCGCACATTACCGGAGCTGAAAAGGTACAGCAAATCTCACAACACGTTAATACTATTTTTCGGTATGTGCCCTATGTGCAAACAAACTTTGTACTGGGGCTCGACAGCGATGAAGGCGCCGAACCATTCGAACTGACCAAACGCTTTATAGATCATTCTCCAAACGCTTTTCCCGGATTTTCACTCCTTACTGCTTTCGGTGAGGCTGCCCCGTTAAATCTGGAATATCAAAAAGTGGGACGGGTGCTTCCATTTCCATTCCATTTTCTTAATAATCATCTGGCCATGAATGTGAAACCCAAAAACTATGATTGGGTAGACTTTTACGACAAAGTAATTAATCTCACAGAATATGCATTTTCACCCAGGGCAATTTATCGCCGTTTTATAAACACACACGGGTTTACATCCAAATGGATGAACGTTATGCGCGCCATTTCTTCTGAAGGGTGGGGGAGGTTGAAATTTTACCGGCAGGTAAGGCAAAATCTTACTCAAAATCGCAGCTTCAGAAAATATTTTGAAGGAGAATCACAGCAATTACCTGAGTTCTATTATAACATTATTAAAAGGGATTTGGGTGTATGGTGGCAATGGTTTCCGGCTACCGCCCTGTCACATAATCCAAACGCTTATCTTCAGAAGACCCATTGATTATTTAAAAATATAATTCCCGGCTATTTTTCAGTTCTGCCATCTTCTTTCCCCAGCGCTCAGGCCATGATTTGTAAACAATAGCGGTAATAAATGTACCTTGGAAAAGTTTTTCGATCATAATTTTCAGCAAAAGCACGATCATGTCAGAACTGCACAATAAAGATATAAACAAGGGATCTTCGGAAAATATCTTTCCGGTAGTAGGCGTAGGGGCCTCCGCAGGGGGACTCGATGCTTTTAAAAGACTGATCAGAGCAATACCTGAGAATGGCGGGGTTGCCTATATTTTAGTGCAACACCTCGAGCCATCGCATGATAGTATGCTGGTGGAAATACTGCAAAAGATCGCATCAATTCCTGTTCACGAGATCACCAATAATGTTCGGGTTGAACCAAACCGCGTGTATGTGATCCCTTCGAATAAATTGCTGATGGCACATGAAGGCCGCCTTGAGTTAAGTCCGCGCGGACCGAAAGGAGAAAAGAATATGCCCATCGATCTGTTTTTCACCTCGCTGTCTGAAGTTCATCATAGTCAGGCGATCGGCGTTGTTTTATCAGGAACCGGAACCGACGGAACCCTGGGATTGAAGGCGATCAAAGAGCAGGGTGGTTTTACTTTCGCTCAGGAACCGCAGTCTGCTTCCTATTCGGGTATGCCACAGAGCGCTATAGATGCAGAAGTCGCTGATTTTATTCTCACACCCGAAGAGATCCCTTTGCAACTGGCCAGGATTTCAGAAACTTTTAGAAATGGGTTGGAAGGAGATAAGGAGGAAGTTAAAGCAACCTGGGAAGAAGCGTTCCGCCGGTTAATTGCCATGCTGCGCATACGAAAAGGGAATGATTTTACATACTACAAACAAAGCACCATTCGCAGGCGAATCATTCGAAGGATGAGCCTGAATAAGATTGAAAGTATCACAGACTACCTGGCTTATTTTAGGGAGAATACTGCTGAACAGGACCTTCTCTACCATGATCTTCTTATTCCGGTAACAGGTTTTTTCCGCCATCCCAAAGCTTTTGAGGCATTGTCCCAATCTGTGTTTCCGGATTTGATAAAGGACAAAGATGACGCCAATCCTTTACGCATCTGGATTGCGGGTTGTTCAACAGGCGAAGAGCCTTATTCTATGGCTATGTGCCTTAGTGATTATTTAGGAGATGAGATAGTAAATTATAAGATCCAGATTTTTGCCACGGACCTTTCTGAAAAATCGATCTCAAAAGCCCGTATTGGCATTTACTCCAAAAAAGAAATGGGCGGATTAAGCACTGATCAGATCGAAAAATATTTTACTAAGGTAAACGAGGGGTTTCATGTGAATAAAACGATCAGGGATATGTGTGTGTTTGCCTGCCATAATTTTTTAAAAGATCCACCCTTTGCAAAAATGAGCCTGATCAGTTGCAGGAACGTGTTGATCTATATGGAGCCATTCCTGCAAAAGAGGGCCCTGACCACCTTTCACTACGCGCTTAATGAGAACGGATATTTGTTACTGGGCAATTCTGAAACCACGGCTCCGGCCGCAGACCTGTTTGCACCCTATGGCAAAACCGAAAAGATCTATATAAGAAAAAGCGTTCCCGGAAAATTTTCACACGTTTCTTCGGGAAAAATTGAAAGTGCATCAAAGGGCAATGGGTCCACTATTAAAAAGGAGCCGGGGCGCGACGATTTTCAACGGAGCGCCGACGAAATAGTCATATCAAGGTTTTCACCTCCCGGAGTGGTGGTGAACGAAGAATTGGATATCGTGCAGTTCCGGGGATCAACGGGCGCCTGGCTGGAGCCATCACCTGGAAAAGCAAGCCTGAACGTATTGAAAATGGTTAAACCCGGCCTGGCCTTTGAACTGCGCAATGCCTTGCACAAAGCAAAAGCGGATAATAAACCGATTGTGAAAAAAGGTATTTCTCTTGTATCTCCTGAGAAAGAGAACCTGGTGACCATTGAGGTTATTCCCCTGTTGAATACGATCGAACGCTATTATCTGGTTCTTTTTTGGGATACAATGGTCAAAATGCCGGGCAAAGAGCTGGAAGGATTAACCAAAGATGCCCTGAATAGAAACATGGCAGAAAGCGAACGAAACAGTCAATTGGAAAGAGAACTGGCCCAGTTGCGTGATGATATCAGAAGCATTACCGAAGATCAGGAAGCGGTTAATGAGGAGCTGCAAAGTGCAAACGAAGAATTGTTGTCGGGGAGTGAAGAGCTGCAAAGCCTGAATGAAGAATTGGAAACATCGAAGGAAGAGATCCAAAGCACCAATGAAGAGCTAACTACGCTGAACCATGAATTGTTTGACAGGAATGAGCAATTGAATATTGCCCGTTTGTATGCCGAATCGATAATAGCTACCATTCGCGAGCCCCTCATTGTTCTGGATAAGGATCTGAGAGTGAGAACGGCTAACCAGTCGTATTATAAAAAGTTCAAAACATCGGAGGTAGAGACAGAAGGGAAATCCTTTTACGCGCTTAAGAATGGGTTATGGGATATTCCCGAACTTCGATTAGCCCTGGAAAATAGTTTGCTGCCGGATGGCCGTATTGCCGATGTAGAGATTAAACATACATTTGAAGATGTGGGAGAAAGGATCCTGTTGTTAAACGCCTGCCGGATCGTAAGAAAAGATAGAGTCGAATTATTATTACTCCTGGCTTTTGAAGATATCACAGATACAAGGAACCGCGAAAATGATCTGATTAATTTTTCGCACGAACTGGAAAATAAGGTAGAAGAACGAACCCTTTCCCTTAGTAATGCCAATGCCCTTCTTAAACGGTCGAACGACAGCCTGGAACAATTTGCAACAATTGCTTCCCATGATTTGCAGGAACCTTTGCGAAAGATCCGCACTTTTTCGGTAATCCTTAATGAAAGGTATGGTAAAGACCTGGCAGGCGAGGCCAGAGAACTGATCAGCAAGATCAACCTGGCTGCAGAGCGGATGTCGGGACTGATCAGTGATGTGCTTAATTTTTCAAAAGTGCTCGACGCCAATGTATTTGAACAGGTAGACCTGAACGTTATTTTGCAGAATGTGAGGAATGACTTTGATATGCTGATTGACCAGAAACAAGCCGTTATAACACAGGATGAGCTTCCTGTTATAAAAGCAGTGCCGTTACAGATGAACCAGCTTTTTTACAATCTGCTCGGAAATGCTTTAAAATTTTCCCGGCAGGAAGCAGCACCGGTAATTCATATTTCCTACAGAATGCTGGCGCCAGCCGAAGTAAAGGCGCATCCATCTCTCAATAGCGAAACCTCATATTGTGAAATCGTTGTTGCTGATAACGGAATAGGGATCAAAGAAATGTTTATGGAACAGATCTTTCTGATTTTCCAGCGGCTGAATGCAAATGAACATTTTGAAGATACTGGTATCGGGCTGGCCTTATGTAAAAAGATAGTGTTAAACCATAAAGGCGAAATTTTTGTACACTCAAAAGAAGGAGAGGGAACTGAATTTCATGTTCTTCTTCCTTTAAATCAATAATGGATCTTTTTCAATCACATCAAACGAAAGCCAATGACTATTTTGCTTATTGATGACGATGAGGATGACAGGAAGTTATTCCTGGAGGCGACAGCAGAGTACGATAAAACAGTTAACTACGTGGCTGCTGCTGATGCCATGGAAGCGCTGCAGTATTTAAATGATACCGGGAACGTTTTGCCTGATTTTATTTTCCTGGATTTGAAAATGCCAGGCCTTACAGGGGAGCAATGCCTGATAGAAATTAAACGAAATCCGCGGCTCGCTTCTATTCCTGTGATGATTTATACTACTTCCCGGGACGAAAAGGAATCTGCGAGGTTAAAAGGGCTGGGAGCTGCACATTTTATGAGCAAACCTGTTTGGCCGGATGATGTGTATTACATGGTGTCTTTTGTGCTTGGTGAAAAATGGACTTAATGATTATTGAATGACCCACATCAAAATCACCTTGCTTTAATTCCCACCCGAATCTCTGCCCGCCGTACCCAGCGGTGTAAATACTTCCTGTTGCGCAATTTCGTTCAGCGATTTATTCGTGAGCTTTTCAACTACCCGCTGCAGGTATTGAAACCCCTCGCCCGAATAGGAAAAAGTGCTGTGGATAACGGCAACCGTATAAAAACGAAATAGCTATCTTACGCTTTTAATTGAACGAATACATAGATGTATTTGTATTAAAACAAAACCTTACTTGTGAATAGTAACGATCTTTATGTGCAGTTCAGGCTGTTATTCCGGCAACTCTATGATCCACTTACCAAATATGCCTATACATTTGTATTAGATCATACCAGTGCTGAAGATATTGTACAGGATGTTTTTGTACGGATCTGGGAAAAACATCAATCTATCATTGAATCGCCACAGGCACGCCCTTACCTGTACAGGGCCGTTAAAAACGCCTGTCTTAACCATCTGGGTTCAAAAAAGCGGATACAATTAGCCAGTTTTTCGGATGCAGACTTTGATGAAAATAATAATATAACCTGGACTGTAACAGAAGAACCAGATGAAGATGACATACCCAATTACCGGGAACTATTGAAAAAAGGCATTGAGCAACTTCCGGAAAAATGCAGGGAAATATTCCTGTTAAGCAGATCGGGCCAGTTAAGTAACCAGGAAATTGCCGATCATCTCGGTATCTCCATAAAAACTGTCAACAACCAAACGTGGAAGGCCATGAAACTGCTTAAAGCATTTGTGCAAAAAGCTAAAAGCTGGCTATGGCCGGTTATCACTTATTTTTTTACCAGATTATAATCAGATGGTAGGAGTTTTTAATAATTCCTTGTCTTAGTAATATACAGCTATGATACAGATCCCTGAACATATAATACTGCTTATTGAAAAACAGTTGAACGGTCACCTCAATGATGAAGAAGCGCACATATTGCAACAGTGGCGTTCAGAAAAAAGAGAGCATGAGGTCATTTACCAGCAACTGGAGAAGATCTGGCAGCAATCAGGTTCTATTTTACAGGAAACTGTTTACGACGAAGAACAGGCCTGGAGCAAAGTTGATCACAGACTTTCACAGGGCAGAAACAGAAGCACCATTCGCCTGATTACCCGCCTGGCCGCGGCCGCCTGTATTGCAGGCGTTCTGTTCATTGCCGGCTGGTTATTCTATCATAACCAGGCGCCTGCCCTGCAACTGGCAAAAGCAGATCAAATGAACATGCCTGTTACCCTGCCTGATGGCTCACAGATAATATTACGAAAAGGAGCTACTCTTTCTTATCCAAAAGAGTTTAGCGGAAACATACGCGAAGTAACGCTTACCGGTGAAGCCTGGTTTGAAGTTCAGCATGATAAATCCCATCCATTCCGCATTCAAACAAAAAGAGCTACCATGGAAGTGCTCGGCACTACTTTTAGTATTAATACGAATGACCAGAAGGATGAACTGATTGTTGCTACCGGAAAAGTGTTATTCACCAATAAAGCTGATACAGCAGAAAAACACATCATTTATCCGCATCAGTATAGTGTGCTAACTAAAAATGGTTTTGATACAAAGGCCCTGACTGATTCCAACTTCCTTTCCTGGAAAACAGGCATTATAAAATTCAGCAATACATCCATCGAAGAGATGGCCTCTACGCTTTCAAATTACTACGGCCTATACGTACGACCCGATAGCGTGCTGAAGGAACTGCCTGTGTTGCCTACCATTACCGCAAAATTCGATAAGCAACCTTTAGACAGTGTGCTGGAAGAAATAAAGCTGCTTGTCAATATCAGTTATCGAAAACAAAACGACACCATCGTGTTATTTAAACAATAAAAATTATTTCCTTTTCGGAACAAGCATGTCGATCCGTATACTTCTCACTGTTCTTTTCACTGTATTGGTTACAGTTAGCATGGCGCAGCACCGCTTGTTGAAAACAACATTTGACTGCAAAGCTGCACAGGGAAGTGCCCGCGAGTTATTGCAGGAACTGGTTTCGTATTGCGGAATAAATATTGAATTTTCTCCGTCTGTATTAGATAACAAGCAACAGCTTACATTAACTGGTGGCAAAACCACCATTGGCGCCGCGCTTACTGTTATTCTGAAAGGACAACGGGTATCTGTCATTGAAAAGAAAGAGAAAATAATCATTGCATCTGCTGCTGAACCTTTACCGCCCGGCTCATTGCTTGAAAAGTATACTCTTTTTGGATTTATTCAACAGGAAGGTAGTCTGGAACCTTTGCCCTTTGCTACCATTCGGGAACAAGTCACCGGTGTAATATGCGAATCAAATATAGCAGGGTTCTATAGCATGAACCTGGCGGCAGGTAAACACACTATCGACATTTCTTTCTCGGGGTGTAATACAAGATCGGTTGAGGTAGATATGCAAAGCAATACCCGTTTTAATTTGATCTTAACGCCAACGCTGTTGCCGCAGGTGCAGGTAAATACAGCGAATGTATTGAAACGGGATGCGGGTAACAAACTTGATAAAGAACAAACCGGCATGTACAGCAATATGCTGGGTGAAACCGATCCCGTACGAGCCGTTTATTTGTTACCGGGTAATATGGAAACGCAGGAAACAGGCGGTAAATTAATTGTGCGGGGTGGGGAACCGGGGCAAAGTCTTTTTTTTCTTGATGGCAACCTGGTCTTTAATCCTGCGCATTTATTGGGTGAAATAGCTGTTGTAAATAACACGAGTATAAAATCGGTAAGGCAATATAAAAATGATTTTCCGGCACGGTATGGTGGCGCCGTTTCTTCCATTACATCCATACAAACCAAAGATGGTAATATGGAACACTGGCATGGCGAAGCTGAAGCCGGGATTAGTTCAGGCGCTGTTACCCTGGAAGGCCCCCTTACAAAAAATCGTACTGCCGTGATGATCTCTGGCCGAAGTAGTTTGGGCAATGCCCTTAATCCTGACCTGTCGGTATATGATGCCGCGTTTGGAGATTTTCACGTTAAACTAACGCATCAGTTTAACAGGAATAATAAACTGCTGATCAGCGCCTATACCGGAAATGATCGCATACAACTGTCGCAAAGCCAAAACGACTATCTGCAAAAATGGAGCAATGGATTGTTTACCATTAACTGGAACCTGGTAACGGGGAAACGTTCATTTGTTAACACAGCATTGAATGTAAGCGGTTTTGATAATTACGTTGCTTTGAAATACCAGGTTGAAAATACGTCTACCTGGGGAATACCGTTGTACAAAAGCACCGTATTCAATAATTATTCATCAGGCAAGCGGTATGAAGCAAAAACAAATTTTGAATTAACAGCTTCACCATATTTGCAATTCCTGTTTGGCGGATCATATGAGCACGTAGCTATTGTTCCTTATACAACCCTTGTTACAACAGATTTTGACGAAGATTTCTATACGCGGTATTCGGCTATGCCCGAACTGTCATTTGATAATTTATCGCTATGGTACGAAAATGAGGTAAGGGTAGGTAATAATTTGCTGTTCAGACCAGGTTTGTATGCCAATGCTTATAGCATGCAGACATATAACCATCAGTCACTGCAGCCCCGCCTCTTTGCCAGCTACAGATTGGATAATAAGCAACAACTTAATTTTTCATATTCTCATACAGGTCAGGTATTGCATGAGATCACCAGTCCATATACCGGCATAAACCGGGAGATATGGTTCCCTGCTAACGGCAACTTTCAGCCTGTTCTTAGCAGAATGATCAATGTGGGTTATCAATATAAAAACAGCCGGCTCATAAATTTCTCGGTCGACCTGTATTATAAAATCATGGAACACGTGGTGAACTTTTCAGAAAATTCCAATGTTCTTTTTTACAATGATTCCATTGAAAAGAAATTTATCACCGGTACTGGCAAAAGTTATGGCGTAGAGCTGGTGGCCGAAAGAAAGTTCAACAAATGGAAAACACTTTTATCCTATACACTTTCGTGGAGCTGGCGCCGGTTTGATAGTATTCAAAATGGTCAATGGCAACCATACCGGTACGATCGCCGCCATAATATTAACTGGTTGCTCAGCTTTCAACCAAAACCTTCATACGAAATAAGTTTACTCTGGCATTTTCATACTGGCGACTGGATCACTATACCGGCTGCCATTCCATCAAACCCTGATGAGCATATGAATACAAATGCGGGGTTCAAACCTTACCGTGGACAGGCTTTTAACCGCATCAATATTAATACAACCTGGTATCTGAAACCTTTTAAAAGATTCAGCCAAAAACTAAATGCCGGTGTTCATATTATGGACCAATCGCCTGATGAATACAATACGAAGTTTTCAACCACAGATAATAATGATTATAATATCTCCTTATTCCCCGATCAGCTTTTCAAATACAGTTGGTATATTTCCTATAACATAAGTTTTTAAACATATCTGAATGGCACTCCATAAAAAAATTCCATAGTAGGATAGGAATTTTTGAAAAGATCATGTTGTTAAAGAAACAAATGATCTGAATATGAAAATTCGAAGTATAACTTTTACCCTGATGCTTGGCGTTGTTACTCTTTTTGCTATGTGTAAAAAAGATAAGGTTAGTCCACCGCCCAATCCAGGAGGCGGTGTTGATACTACGGGAAATGGAAACACCAATCCCCGGTTGGTAAGTTTTTCTCCGGAATCAGGAGCTATTGGAGATACAGTTCGTATTACAGGAGTGGGTTTTACGGGAAATGCTGATAATTTAAAGGTGAGCTTTGGCAATACACCCGCAAACGTGATAGCTGTAAAAGCCTCCGCAACCAATAATGTAAAGGACATAGAGATCTGGGTATACGTACCTCAAATGGCTGACACAACCACAAAGATCAGTGTGAAAGTAGATACCATGTTATTGACTTCTGAAAAAAGCTTTACCAGAACATCTATTACCCAATATTCAGGGTTTTCACCAGCTAATGGATATATTGGTGATACCATTACCCTTACAGGAGCGTTTTATAAAAATACATCTGTGGTGAGCTTTGGAGATGTATCTGCAAAAGTAATTTCGAAAGATAGTAAAACACTGAAGGTAGTGGTGCCGGATGATATAGCGAATGCAACAACAGCCATCAGCATGGCTGTTGACGGGCAAACTATAACAAGTTCAACATCCTTTCATTTAAATGCGCCGGTGATTGAATCTGTATCACCAACAACAGCTTTTGCAGGAATGATAATAAGAATAAAAGGAAAAGGGTTCCGCAATTCCTATAGGTACAGGCAGGTATACCTTGATAATTCGCTTATAGCTGTTTCTCCTGAAAGCAATACGTCACTGGCATTCAATATGGCAAACGTCAGTACAGGGTTACATGGTTTTGCTGTGGAAGTTGCCGGTTTAAAAACCCTGGCAAAGGACTCTGTAAGGCTGATTGCACCGGTAATTACTGCTATTACACCAAATTCAGTTACTGAAGATGATACCCTTGTTATTAAAGGAAATCATTTTCTTTCTCCTGATCAGAGACGTACACTGGTTACAACAGCTGATAGTAATGGCAACCTCAGAAATTTAAGGATACAGTCTATTACAGATGACGAGATCCATGTAACAGTTCCTATATTAAGCGCAGGGAAGTACAAGATAACAGTAAATGTAGTGCTGTCAACTGTTACGTATGATACGCCGGTTACTTATTATGAGAAGCCAATTTAGGTAATCTGATAACCAATTAAAGAAGCAAAAGAAGTCATTCGCCCAACAGGTGGATGGCTTTTTTGCTTACCTGATTTATCCACCTTTATCAGCAGAGATCTTATAATCATCGTTATTAATCTTTACTCCTTTACCCTTTTTTCTGCCTGGCGGCGGATTGTTCCTTACAGAATCAACATGGGGGAGGGGCACATTGTTGATATGAAGCGGTGAATCTATATGCACCGGTGGCAGAGTTTGCTTAGATACAGAATCTACAACGGCGCCTTTGATTGGAATGTCGTGTAACGACGTTGAATCTTTTTTGATAATAACCGGTTTAACGGGCATGTTTTTCTTTTTAACAGGATTGATTACTGTACTTGTGTCTGCAGCAGCTGATGAATCTTTTGTTGCGGGCTGTATGTTTTGTGGTGGTTTATTTTGAGGCGGCGTGTGATTCATATGGTTATACCCCCACCATAGTAAAGTAACCACTGTTATGGTTCCCAAAAATCCATACCAGCCTTTACCTTTAATTTTTCGAGCAGTTTTATTCTTTGGCGTATCAGTTGATGCATCAGTTGGTGCATCCAACTGTGTGTCAATAGCAGACCAGATGCTGTCGGCCATATCGGGCACAGGAACCTGGTCGAGCTTTGCTGCCAATAACTGATCGTATGGTGAGGAAGTGTTCACTAAATTTTTATCGCCATTAGTTTTTGCTGGATAATTTTTCTGCCTTCACTTAAATGCCATTTGCTGGTGCCTTCGCTGATGTTCAATTGCGCGGCAATTTCCTTGTGGGAATAGCCGTCAATCACATACAACACAAACACGGCATGCGTAGCCGGAGGCAACTGCCTTATTAACTGTAATATGGCAGCGGCATCTGTTTTTTCAATAATGCTGTTATTTACAAAAGGTTCTTCTACGGTGTCAATCTCAAGGGTGGAAAAGCGGCTGCGTTGTTTTATCTGGTCCAGTGATTCATTGATGATTATTTTTTTCAGCCAGCCATGAAAGTTTCCTTTCGATGGATCATAGGAGTTAATGCTTCTGAACATTTTTACAAAAGCATGGCCGAGAATGTCGGCGGCCTCATGCTCATCAATAGCATAGCGCATGGCAATGGCCATAGCAAAGCCATAAAGCTGCCGGTATAGTTGCTCCTGCGCTTTTCTGTTGCCGCTACGGCAATCGGTAATGATCTTATTTAAATCCTGTTCCTGCAATTATTTAATGAGCTTCCCCGCCTTGTGAATTATCATTATTCCCCGTGTACTCTTCTGGCAAAAATAGCCGTTGCAATGGCGCTTATATTTAGCTTTTCCGCAGGTTCCAGTTCATTGTAGAACCATACGTTCCGGTTGAGCAAATCAACAATAGCAATCACACCGTCGGGAGTGCTTAATTCATAACCTGATAATATTTTAAACGGGATCTGTCTCTCTACACCATTGGCCGATACTGATTTTTCAATTTTGATAGGTTTTATAAAAATGGAATCAGTTCCATTAGTGGCTAGTCCATTATCGCCCCATGTATGATGGGCAAATGGGTTTGTATCATTTTGCGCTTTCCTGTCGTAAATATTCGTCATCTGCAACACCCAGTTTTTGTCGTTCTGTGTTGACCCGGTACTGATGACAGCCGAAAATAAATAATTGTATTGTTGCAGTTGTTCGTAACTACTTAACAAGCCTTCGCGGTGAAGCATCTTATACTCCAGGTGTGTTGTAACCGATTTTTCATGGGCGTATACCTCCACCTGGTTTTTCCCGTCGGTAAGGGTGTAATGAAATTTTGCCTTTTCTTTTACCGTGCTTTCGTCTTTCTGCAAACCAATCTGATTTAAGGTTACATTTTCCCAAAAGAAAGAGGGTCCGCCCCATCCTCCGGGGTAAGTTACATGTGCGCCTCTCCTTATTCTGGAAGTACTGAAGTTAGCAAACGACATTTTATTACCTCTGGAGCCATCAACATGTTCCATTGTTGCCTGTTGTTTAAACGCTTCGGGTATGGTTAGCTTTAGAGAAGCATGACAACTTGTTAAACAGGCCCAACCAATAAATAATACGGTGCTTTTCATTTTACTTTTTTAATGCCCGGTTCCCAATCCATCTGTTCCTTTTACATATTGCTATAAGCGTTTATGTATGGAACTCAAATACAATAAAACGGGCGGGTTCCTATAATAGTACCCCGTTTTTTTACAAAGGTTGGGTGATGCAGGAAAAATATTTTTTTTTCATGTTAACCAACCTTCCCGAACAATGGCAGGGTACTACCAGCAAACAAAAGTAATATCCATTTAAAAGAAGTGTATGAAAACAATCACCATGAAATGGGCTTTAATGGCAATGACGTTAGGTAGTATGTTAATTTCCTGCAAAAAAGAAAAAAGCAGTACATCGGAATGCAGCATAAGTATGACGGGGCTTTCCGGTTCGTATAAGCTCACGGCTTTACAATATAAACCGAGCGCCAATGCTACACCGATAGATTATCTGGCTTTTATGGACGACTGCGAAAAAGATGATCTCCTCATTTTAAAAAGCGACGGTACCTACAACGTGAATGATGTTGGTACCGTTTGTACACCCCCCAATGCGCAGAACGGTACCTGGCTGGTTAAGGGTAATACATTAACCAGCGATGGCGTACTAAATGGTACTGTTGCCAGCTACGATTGTAAAACACTAGTGTATTACACTGATAATTCAATTGTACCCGGCGACAGGTTAACATTTACGATGATTAAACAATAGGTTGCACAAACCAGCAGGCAGCAGCTTCCTGGAGTTTGTTGTAATCCGGGGTGTTGTCGGTTGCCCAGGCAATGATCCCGTCAGGACGTATCAGTACGGCGCTTATACCTAATCGGTCTTTTGCACTGCCTGAAACATATCTGATCTGGCTACCATATTTATCTGCGCAGGTTTTGAGTGAAGCATTCATATCAAAATCAAGTAGTATCCCGTGGCCATCGCGCATTAATTCGCTGATTTTTATTCCGTCTTCCAACTGGAAGTTGGGAACGCTGTGGCCTGTAAGCGGGTGGTCGCCACCGATATTGTAGTGAGTGAAAATACCCCGTACCCTTCCTGCAATATAGGTGGCGCCATCACGCGTATTCATCAGATCACGGATAATTGCATACAGCGCGCGGGCATGCGGGGTTGGTTTCATAATGGCAACCTGGGCGCGTGACCAATTGAGCACCTCAGCGCCAATTGGATGCCGTTCGGTGTAATAGCTGTCGAGCAAACCTTCGGGCGTTTTGTTGTGGATGGTTGCGGCGAGCTTCCAGCCCAGGTTCATGGCATCACCCAAGCCAAGGTTAAGGCCCTGACCTCCCAATGGTGAATGAATATGTGCGGCATCGCCGGCTAGCAATATGCGCCCGTTACGATAGGTGGTGGCCTGTCGTGCCCTGTCTGTCCATGTAGTGGCGATATGCAGTGTACTGATAGTAACATTGGTGTTCGAGATGCGGCGCAGCACTTCCTGTACGTGTTCACAGGTTACGGGCTTTCCAGAATCATGAAAGGCCCCGCCATCAAAATCCTGTATCATCAGATAGCCAGGCTGCGATTGCAGGTACATGCCCGTTGCTGTTATACTCCGGCCCGGAAGGAGTTTCTCGGGATCGGCAATATCCACCTGAGTAGTATAGCCGGTAAATTCCGGTTCTGTACCGGCAAATTCAAAACCACCCATCTTGCGAACAATACTGCGGCTTCCATCGCAACCCACGAGCCATTTACCTGTAAAGGTTTGGTGGCCCGACTGAATGGTTACTCCGTTTTCGGTTTGATGAAAACCGGTAACGGCATGCCCACGTTTGATGGTTAGGCCCAGCGTTTCTGCGCGGCGGGTAAATACAGTTTCAAGCTCATACATTTCAGAAATTAAACTGGTATCGGTTGAGCTGGGCAAACGATATGGCCATTGTGAGGTGTCGATATCGCCCTCGTGAAATGGAATACCGGCAAAGTGCCCCGCCTGGCGGCGTGGTCCTTGTCCTGAATTTTGATGAGGATTTTTAAGACGTTTATGGATCTCTAACTCATTCAACAATCCCCGACGATCAAGCGCTTCAATAGTAGGCGCCGAGAGTCCCCGTATTCCAAAAGGAAGTTTTTTTAATGGCGAGTTTGGATTCTCCGCTTTTTCAAGTATTAAAATGGAACATTTGGCCAGCGCCAGTTCACAGGCGAGAAACAGCCCTACAGGCCCTGCGCCGGAAATAATTACATCGTACATAGAGTGGTCCTGTACGGATTTTGTGCCTTCAACAATAGCTTTCATATAGAATGATTGAAGCACAAAATTCAGGAATGCTCCTGCCTTAGGCTTGTACAAACGCGACAAAATTGGTATTTGCTGCCCGTTCCTTTTTTACTTTCCGGGCGAATGCGGCTGGCGTAGTACCGCTGTAGCGTTTGAACTCTCTGCTTAGGTGAGATTGATCTGTATAGCCCAGCTCGTGGGCCAAACCGGCAATATTGGAGTCTGGATGATTCCATAGTTGGTTCCGTACCTGTTCAAAGCGCATAAGGCCCGACACGTCTTTAACTGTATGGCCGGAAGATTGTTTGAAGTTCCTTTCCAGTGTACGAACGGTTGCATGAGCCGCCGCCGCTACCTCGCTTACGGGCATGGTACCTTTTGCTTTATGCATAGCAACGCCCGCTTTGAAGAGCATACTGTTGGGAGCGATCTGCGCTCGTGCATTCAGGAAATACTGTTTTACCTGAGCCAGCGCTTCTTCTATTTTACCGGCATGGACCAACTCATTCAATATAGGATGAAGCCGGGCGATAGGATGTTCAAATATGCGCACTCCATCTTTGCCTGATGGCAGTCCCAGCAAATCGAATACCGTCCAGGGAAAGCACCGGATAGCAATAACCTCTAACCGGTTTTTTGTGTAGAAGGTAACGGGCTGATTCAGCAGCCCAATCATAAATGGTGAAGGCAATGGCTGCAGGCTTCCATTGAACGAAATGCTGCACTCGCTTCCAAAATGAAAGATGATTTCTGCATAGCCGTCAGGCGGTACCTCAAAGCCGGATTGTAGTTCTCCCACGTCTCTTGTGTTATGCCAAAAGCACTTTATAGTGTCCCGTAACTCCCCGGGCGGTTCAAATTCCTGATGCTGCATTTTTGAAAGATAACATATTTGGTTGTAAATTACATATAACCTCCTATACCATTAATACCTGTGTTTATGAAGAAAAGTTGTCCGGTTAAAACCGATACCAATCAGAGCGTGGCCGCCGTTCGTCAAAACAAGTCATCAGGTATTACACTTCCCGCGGTTGCTCCCTTTCAATCCTCTGCCCCTGTAATACAACTTTACAGGCCTACAGCAAGGGAGAAAGAAAATAAATTTCTGGTTAAGAGGAAGCCCTCCGATTCGGAATTTATTACTGCAACCTTTAAAAGAGAAATAAAAAACGTTGGCTGGGTCTTTACAGATGCGAAAGGCAATGAGTTTACAGTAGCAAGCGAAAGAAATATTAAAAAGGAGGGAGAGGAAACTACAACAAAAGGAGGCGGTAAAAACAGAACATATTATGATCCGGCTACTTTTGCCAGAAAATGTCAGCACCCCGGTTGTAATAAATCGTTTAAAAGTCAGGACGCCCTTAACGATCATATTATAACCACACATGCTTTTCCAACACAACAGGAATACCCATATACACTTTTTGGCGGACAGAGCGCTATGAGCCATTCTTTAATTAAACAAGGAGAAAGCTTTACGTCGTATAGCAGTAAGACAGGCGAAGGATATCATTCAGAATGGAGGGATTTTGATGAAAGAAGAAAAAGGAGAAAACTCGAACCGGTAAAAGAGGAAGAAGTTGATGAAGAAGAAAATGAAGAAGTTGGCGAGGCTGTTGATGAGGAAACAGAAACCATACCATCCGACATTACATTTACTACCAGTCTGCCGGATTTTATGGGCAAAGGCAGCGATGCTCCCGGAGGGTTATATTTAACCGGCGACCCGCATTGTGGTATCTGCTCTCTCACCCTCGACAAAGCAGGTTTGCCCGTTACATATCCAACCAGGGCCATTCCTATATCATCGCCGATGTATAACGTTCCAAAATCTGCGCCTAATCAGAAAGATATTCATTCGGTCTTTCCAAAGAAGCCGAAGGATATGACAACGCATTCAACTTTTGGCAGTGACAATTTTCCCAAAACACTGAAAACCAGGCAAACCTGGAACGACGACTTACGCAAGAAATATAAAGGCACAGCCACAAGCACGAGCAAAAGCAAGAAAAAGGGCAAAAGCAAGAAAAAGAGCAAAAGCGAAACCGAGGATGATGGTGAACAGTACATTAAGTATATGATGCAGGCGATGAATGTAAACCGTATGCGATACAATGCATTTTTTGGAAGCCTTAATGAAGGGCAGGCCTACTCCCGGGATCAGCTAAAGCAGCAGCTTACTACGCATCCGATACCACAAAACCCATATACTTTTGCTTCTTATTGTCCTTCGCCACTTCGCCCCAGTGGAGAGGAGGATGAACCATTGCGGTCACAAGAGTCTGAGTCGGAAGAGTTGTCGCAGTCACAGGAGTTAGAGGAAGAGCCAAAAAAACCGTCACTGAAAGAATTGCTAAAGTCCATAGACTTAGCTTTTAAAAAATTTGATCCCCGTGAGTTTGAAGTAGCTGAAGAAGACGAAGACTTTTTTGATCCTGTCAGTGAAAATAATTGCCTGATAACAGCAATAAACGATGGTGCAGCCGCCAGTAATGATAACGTGCTCATGATTCGTTATCTTATCTTTGATCAGCTTGATATTCCATATGGTGCATTTCTGCCTGCCAGTCCCGAAGTGATCTATATTATTGTAAAAACATTGGGGATCAGTCCCGCCCGTATTGAGATCTTCAGAGGAAGGCGCAGAAATGCCGCTCAGATATTTATTGTTGCATCAAACTATAACATCATTGAACTTGAAGGAGATGAAGCCGATAGTCAGGAGGAGGAAGAAGAGGGCACAACTCAAATACCTATTACACACACCGGAGGCAACCATTTCAGTTATGGAAGAAGTAGCGGCAGGAGTAAGAAGAAGTAGGTAATAGGTTGATAAGTTAATAGGTTGATAGGTTGATAAGTTGACGTTAACCTTATTAACTTATCAACCTATTAACTGCTTATTACTTCCTCTTCTTTTTCATGTTCTCTAACAAATTATCGAGTCTGTCGAAACGGCTTTCCATGATCTTCCTGAATTGACTTAACCAGTTGTCAATTTCCTTCATTTTCTGAATCTCGAGCGTATAATAAATTTCCCTTCCCTGGTACTCCTGTTTCACCAGTTCACACTCCGTTAGTATACGCAGATGCTTTGATACGGCCTGCCTGGTTGTATCGAAATGTTCGGCGAGGGCATTGGGCGTCATTGCCTGCGACGCTATCAATACCAAGATGGCCCTTCTGGTAGGGTCGGCAATTGCCTGAAAAACATCTCTCCTCATAATCTTTTATTTAATCATGACTAAGTACCTGTTTCTGTTCTCGATGATAATCCAAACCTCAATGGCAAATAAGATCAATGCAATAGGCAATCCTGAAGGCGCATTAAAGATATTGGTTAGCAAAATGCCTACCATTACGGGGAAAATTACAATGGCGCCCAGTGCTCTTGTTTTGGGTATTATGAAAAGAATACCGCCAAGAATTTCTGCAATGCCAACGAGTGGCATCAGCCATCCGATCGTCATAAAGGCGCCCATCACCTTCATCAGATTTTCAGGCATATCTTTCGGCACGGGCATATAATTTAAAAACTTGTTTAGTCCGGCATTGATAAACATAAGTCCGAACAACAGACATATCACAAATATGATCTTTGCTTTCATTATAGTTATTTTTTTAGGGTTACAATCAGGTCATCCAATTTTTCAAGAGTTAATTTCATTCCTTCTTCCATGCCCATTTGGATAACGGTTTCCAGATCGCTGAGCGATTTATAGGTAACTATTGTTTCTACCAGTGTATTTTCTTCGGCATAGTCCAGAAAACTTACATCCCAGTTGGCGCGTGGAAGATCGGGGTTCATATTTCCATTTTCATCACAAAAGCAATCGAGGGCAGTATAGTTATCAATTGGTGTAATGGTGAGATAGTCGAGGCGGTTCCAGTACTCTTTTCCGCCCGGCTCTATCATGGCATACAGCCAATGCCCGCCTTCTCTGAAGTCCATCGATTTTGTTTTTGTAGTAAACGGTTTGGGGGCAAACCATTGGTCGAGCAGCTCGCTTTTAGTGTAAGCGTCCCATACGAACTGACGCTCTGCCGCAAATTCACGCCTGATGGTAAGTGTATTCTTTTCCTTGTCTGCAATAAAATCGTAGGCTAATTTGTACTTCATCTTTAGGTTGTATTTAAATGGGTGTTTGAGAAACCATTCGGTTGCAAACATATACGCAACTGACCGGTTTCGCAAATTTATTTTCATATTTTTTTAGTCAGTAAGAAGTACAGTATAAAAGCAGAAAAGAAAAAGCCTTCGGATTATATTCAATCTGAAGGCCTTGGGTGGAGGTGAATGATATTACTGAGCTTGCTTAAAATGCTTCCAAAATTAATTCCCTATTTACCATGATGCCTGTTGTTGTACCCGATGCTATTGCGTTGGCCACTGTACGGATACCTGTCATATTATCGCCACAGGCAAAAACTCCTTTTATAGTAGTCGCATAAAAAGCGTCCGTTTTAAGAAAGCCTTTGTCGGTCAGTTCGCATCCCAACGTTTGAGGAATTGTGCAATGTTGTTCAAAAGAAACGCGGGCATAGATGGCTTTAATGGAAGATGTGCTGCCATCTGCAAAAACAATGTTTTGAAGGTAGCCATCGATGTGTTCCAATCGCGCAAATTCTTTTTCTACTATTTTGATGTCATGCATTTTCAGCTGACTGGTTTGTTCGGATGTGAGTGTTGAAGGTCCGTTGGTAAAGATGGTCAGGTCTTTTGTCCAGTTTGAAATATGCTGACCCATTTCAAAACCATTTTCTCCATTGGCAAGAATGCCGGTTTTTTCATTCCTTACTTCATAACCATGGCAATAGGGGCAGTGGATCACCGTAATACCCCAGCATGCTGCAAGGCCATCTATATCGGGCATTAGATCTCTGATGCCTGTTGCAAAGATTAACTTTTTTGCATGAAAGGTTTCACCGGATGCTACCTGAATGTTAAAACCGTTTTCCGTTTTTGTACCGCCTGTCGCCAGTCCATCTACAAATTGCACCGTGCTATACTTTGCTACCTGTTCTTTTGCAAGCGTGGCAATTTCTTGTGGGGGTCTTCCATCGTGTGTAAGAAAATTATGCGAATGAGGTGTTTGTCTGTTGCAGGGTTTACCGCTGTCGATAACCAAAACACGTCTTAGTGATCTGCCTAAAGCCATGGCTGCTGCAAGTCCGGCGTAGCTTCCCCCAATGATAATAACATCGAAGTTTGTATCGTTCGCCATATATGTTTCTTTTGAAAATATTAGTACAGCAAAAGTACCTTCAGTGTTATACGTAAGGGTAGGACAAAAGTGTAGTTGTATAGGATTTATTGAAAGTTTTGTCTGTATGCTTCCGGTGAATACCCAGTATGTTTTTTAAAGAATCTGATAAAGTAAGAAGGGTCCTCATATCCCAGATGGTCGGCTATCTGGTTCACCTGACCGGAAGTTGCCAGCAGATATCTTTTTGCTTCCAGAATAATATATTCATTGATTAGTTCCGAACAGGTTTTGCCAAGCAGTGTTCTGGTAACTGCATTGAGCTGGTAGGCAGACAGGTTTAACATAGCCGCATAATCGGTTACCTGTTTATGCGTTAAAACATGCTTTTCCAAAAGTTCCAGAAAGGCATCGAGTCTTTCCTGCATGTAAAGATTGTTATTATTATCAGGAGCAGCCTGACTATGCTGACGTGCCAGCTCAATAAAGAAAATACCCAGGTTTGCTTTGATCACCTCCTGATACTGGTCCTGTTTGTTGGTGTATTCCTCGAAGATATGGTTCAACAGATCAAACACTTTTTTGAACCGGTCAGTGGTAAGCTGATAGCAGTTAATGCTGCCGGCCTTTCGCAGTAATTGCTTTAATACCTTATCATGAGGAAAGTAAAACTCATCTTTAAATTGCATCAGATATCCTTTACTGCCTGCTTTTAAAACGAGTTTATGCACCTGCGCGGGTCGCATGAAAATAATGGAGTTGTCGCAAACCTTGCAGGGCGTAAAATCTATATCATGAGCGCCATCTCCTTTTTGTAAAGCGAGAATATAATAGAAGTCATGTCTGTGCAGCTCCTGCACCATATCTTTTCCGCCTAATAATTCATTAATATCTCTAATGCTGAAGCTACCGGAAAGGTTCGGTTCCTTTTGTGTTACCGTAAAGCGCCTGACGGGTATTTTTTCCATTTCACTTACTCAGAAAGCGTTTTCAATATATCTTTCGCACTGGCCAGCAAACTTTTCGACACTATTGGGGAGGCTGCAGTAGATGGCGAATAATAAACTGGTTTATCATTATAATAATAATATATGGACTCATTTTTTGAAGAACCAGATATCATGGATTGTTCAATCTTTATAACACTCTTGCGATTATAATAAATTGAAAGGATCGTTTCCATTTTTTTGATAGTTCCATTTTGCTGCACTTGTTGAATATATGTTTTGTTTACATATTTTTTTATTTCGCTTCCCTTACGCCACGAAGTAACATAGCTTTGCGAAGCTATGCCGCCGGGTTTGGCGTCGGTCTTAAGAGAATCTACCTTCACACTTAACTTTGAACGATTAGTATTATTAACCAAAGAATCAATGCTTTTTACTCTTGAATCATCCTGCGAATAGCTATTAAGCGAAAAAACGATAAGTGATATAAAAATAAATTTCATTATGGGAACGTATTTGCTCTGCAAAATAGAATAAATTTAATAGGGTTTCAATGAATGCATAAAGTATAAAGGCGGGTAGCAACGTTGCTACCCGCCTTTATACAAATTACTTACAATGTATTACTGATACTGAATATAGATCGGTTTCGGTTTCATCGCCAATACTTCTTCAGGCGTTAACATGTGGCTGTTTGCCTTACGAATGTCGTTTTTGTAAAAAAGTTTAAAGCCGGTGAACTGTACGGGTTCTCTCCATACATAGGCTTTGTAGCTGTCGTGTTTAAGGGTAGGCTCTCCCCATCCGTCCATGTCCATAACCAACTGAACCTGGGGATGAGTTTGAATGTTTTTATAATTCGTGATCATACCCTGTGTAAAGCGGTGCACCACCAATATTTTGGGTGGCAGATTATTCGCTTTTACCAGGTTGGTAAGATAGTTCGAAACGAAATTCACGTCAGTAGCGTCCATAGTACCTATCACTGTACCGGGTCTTTTTCCTGTTTTCATGGAGAACTCAGGATCGATACCCAGATGTACATGTGGCATTTTCAGGTATTTTTCCAGCAGGGGAATTTCAGCTTCTACATTGCTGAAGCCAACCTGAACGTCAAGGAATACCAGTGCATTAATACGGGCTGCGATACCCAGGATAGAATCGATCTGTTTGAAGGGCATCCGCAAACGGTACTTACCGTCTTTACCGGGAGCGCCCTGAGCTGTTACAGCAATATAATGAAGGGCAGGCTGTACCGGCGTGGTAGAATCAGCCGCTTCCCACTTTTTAATTTCAACGTTTAACCGGCGAAGCATTTCGTCTGGTGGATATTCACCCAGTACACCCATATTTTTTGAATACAGGTTGCCATAGTAGGCTACAATTCTTTTGAAAGGAAGAATGGCGCCGGGAATGGGGTAAGCCGTTTTTACCGGCCACTTGCCTGTGGTATCGCCATTGGCCATGTATACCAGTTTGCGGTCGTACAGGGCTGTGTCAAGGGCCACCACAGCGGGCTTGGCGGCTGCTATGGAGTCTTTTGTTGTTTTTGTTGAGTCTGCCTGAGTGTTTGAATTTGCTTCACCATTGGAGCAGGCATTTAATGTAAGAGCAAAACCGGCAGCTATTGTCAGGCGTCCGGAGAGTGATAACCAGGTATTCAATTTCATTGAAGATTTTACAATTTTGTGCTTTATAGTCATAGGTTACAAAAGGCGGGCGAAATTAAGCTAAAAGAATGGACCAAACTCAGGCTGAATAACTTTTTCCGGATACTATAACATCTATGTTTTTCTGTTACATAAATACCTTTAGCCGGTAATTTTCCACACCCTTGCGTTAACTCAAACGAAAGTCATCAATTTTTATTGAATTTTAATGCTGATTATAACAAATTATAAACGTTTTCACAGGTTGGGATTCCTGCGGGTTTCTTTGTTATGCCCTTCGGTGCTACCCAATCACCTTCGGGTATTAACAAAGTATACCAAGGTTGTTCTGTTTTTTGTTACACAATGGCGTAGTCTGCGCCAATCGTCATGTCTTTCCATTTTTCCAGCTCATCCATCATGTCCTTCAATTTACCGTATGCTCTTTTGTATGCATCTTCTCCCAGAAACAAATGCAGCGGAGGCTCGGGTTCTTCGGCAAGCTGCATAAAGATCTCAGCTGCTTTTTCAGGATCGCCGGGTTGACGGCCATTCATAGCCAGATAACGCTCCTGTGCTTTTTTCACGGCTTCATAACCACCTATTTTACTTTCGGTATAGGCCAGAGAGCTTTCTGTTAAAAAGCCTGTACGAAAGCCGGAAGGTTCAATCACTGTTACCCGTATGCCAAACTCTTTTACATCAAGCGCCAGTACTTCTGAAAAAGCTGCCAGTGCCGCTTTGGTAGCCGAGTAAACCGACCAGCCGGGAGCGCCTACAAAACCGGCGACAGAACCGACATTGATAAAATAACCCGATCCCTGCGAACGCATAACAGGCAACACCTGTTTGGTTACATTAATCGCTGCCAGCAGATTTACATTGATAATATCGCGGATCTTTTGTTCATCTGTTTCTTCAAGCGTACCAGCCATGCCATACCCGGCATTGTTTACTACTACGTCTATTCGACCAAATGCTGTCAGTGTTTGTTTGATAGCATCTTCAATACAATCAGGATTATTCAGGTCCATGGCAAGGGGCAAAAAACGATTCGTGTCAATTACCCCGATAGCATTTTTTAGTGTTTGTGCATTGCGTGAAGTAGCAGCTACACGATGGCCGCTCTCCAGCAATTTTTTTACAAGGATCAATCCCAGGCCCTGGGATGCTCCGGTTATAAACCATACTTTTGATGTGCTCATAGTTTATCTTTTTATGGGCGCGGGGCGCCCGGGTTGTAGTAAGTGGCAGTTTCTTCAACTAAAGACTCCATCAACTGTTTCGCTTTTCTGTGTTTCAGAATGGGGGCAATTTGTCCGCCCCAGAACAATACCATATCTAATTTCTGCTGATCAAGCGCTGCCTTTCTTAAAGGCGACATAAACGTAGTTTGCAAAGGGAATGGCAGAATTTGTTTTTCTTTACCCAATACTTCTTTGGCTATGCGGCTGGTAATGCCGCGACCGAGCCGTCCGGTAAATGCCCGTGAGAGGGTAGTGTACCTGGCCGCATTCGAAAACAGCATTTCCCTGTGTACAGGCAGTGCGCCTGATTCATCGGTAGCCAGAAAAGCAGTACCGATTTGAACTGCATCTGCGCCCAATGTTAATGCGGCTGCTACGCCACGGCCACTGGCAATACCTCCTGCAGCAATTACAGGCGTTTTTACTTTTTCTTTGATCAGTTGTACCAATACAAAAGTTCCGGTAACCGATACTTCAGACGGGGCAATAAACGAAGGACGATGACCGCCGGCTTCAAAGCCCGAAGCAATGATCATATCAACACCTGTCTGCTCATGTAAAAGCGCTTCATCGAGCGTAGTGGCAGCGCCAACAGTTATAATACCCAACTTACGGAGTTGCTCCAGTACATCGGCCGGTAAGGTGCCAAACATAAAGCTGAATACTTTCGGACGAATATCAAGCACCACCTGTAACTGATTTTCGAACCGCGATTTAAAAGGCGCCGGTTTTGGTGGCAGCGGAATACCTGCTTCGTCGAAATAAGGTTTGAATAGCTGTTTAGCCTGTTCATATTGTTCATCAGTAATAGTGCCATCGGGTGTGTCTGTATCTGATACCCACAGATTGAGATTATAAGGCTTATCCGTTGCTGCTGTAATTTGTTTGTGCACATTATAGATCTCCTGTGGCGATAACGTATAAGCGCCATAACCACCTAACCCGCCTGCATTGGATACGGTAGCTACCAGTTCGGGAGATGAAAGACCGCCGCCAAAAGGGCCCTGCATAATGGGATAATCTATGCCAATTAATTCCGTTGCTTTTGTATTGTACCACATGCTATTCTGTTTTTATGGGGTTACATCGGTAAGCATTTTATTAACGATAAGCCATTTGCCATCGATGTTGTGAAACGAAATGAACTCATGGTAATTGAAGTCGTACATTTTTACCTTCAGTTCGGCAACTGCAATTGAGTTCACCACTCTGATGTTCACTATTTCGCCTTTAAACGGTTTGCCTGAATCTTTTACGCTCTGGCGATGTGCCACACCATCGAGATACTGATCAAGTGTTTTGGCATAAGGTTGTCCTTTTATATCGCCAAAAAGCAGGGTACCGGGGTGATAGATCTGTTTCAGCATATTTATATCTCCTTCATAAATACCCTTGAAATAATAGTCTTCAATTTCGTGAGCAATAGCTGCTGAATCTGTTTGAATAGTTTCCATTTTTACAGTGTTTTGTGCTTTGACGCCCCACACGCAGCAGGGCAACAAAGCGATTAATAAAATGGTTTTCATATCAGTTCAAATTGTGACCGGCGCTGGCGGTGATATTTACATTCAGATCGAAGTCGTTATAGATCAGGGTGTCGCCCAGGTTCTGGAAGAAATTGCCCGAGCGGAATTTCATATCATATTTGGTACGGTCAATGGTGATTTTACCGGAAGCTGTCAGCGTATTACCAACTACATGAACGTTGGCATCAAAACTAACAGGATGGGTAATGCCTTTGATGGTCAGGTTACCATCAACGCGCTTGTTGCTTACGCTGGTAATTTCAAAAACGGCTTCAGGATACTTTTCGGTTGAAAAGAAATCATCTGAAGCCAGATGACCAGCAAACTGAGCATTGGTAGCCGGGTCAGTTACATCAAGGATTTTAATAGAGGTCGTATCTGCTACAAAGTGGCCACCGATAATCTGACCGTCCTGTACCGTGAGTGAACCATCTTTAAGGGCAATCGTTCCGTTATGGGCGCCGGTTACTTTTCGGCCAACCCAATCGATAATGCTTTGTGAAGCTGCGAGTTTAAAATTTTGACTTTTCATGATTTTGTGCGTTTTGATAGCACAAAGTACGGTCAGGTACGGCTGGCGATTACGTGAGGTACATCACATTCTAATGGTCGTTGTACAAACGGCTTAATGTTTCTCTCGAAACGCCTAAATAGGCAGCGATCAAATGTTTGGGAACGAGATTATAGAGTTGCGGATATAATTTCAGCAGTTCTTCATAACGCGCCTTGGCGTCATTATTCATAAAAGAAAGCAGGCGTTTTTGCGAAGCTACGTAACCTTTGTTGGTACGCCAGCGAAAGAAATGCTCAACCTGATGTATTTC
>Ga0105239_10000431_pt1 | contig 61098 bp, 73 predicted proteins | sample KBSC44metaG_FD_92761 | JGI IMG/M metagenome (GOLD analysis project Ga0105239, IMG submission 92761) | Corn rhizosphere microbial communities from Kellogg Biological Station, Michigan, USA - KBS C4-4 metaG | ecosystem: Host-associated > Plants > Roots > Rhizosphere > Soil | place: Michigan, USA...
TATACACATCACGCTTGCCAAGGTTTATCATAGGCTCTATTGCCAGCACCATACCTTCTTTAAGACGCTTGCCATCGCCACGCCTGCCATAATTAGGTACCTGTGGATCTTCATGCAATTTCTTACCTACACCATGCCCCACTAGTTCACGCACTACACCATAGCCATGATCTTTATTTGTATAGGCCTCTACCGCATACGATATATCCCCTACCCTATTGTTTTCTTTTGCTTCGCTAACCCCCTTCATCAGCGATTCTTTTGTGATGCGCAGCAGCTTCAGCACTTCAGGCTTTACATCTCCTATCGCAAATGTGTACGCATGATCGCCATGATAGCCATTCATAAATACACCACAGTCCACAGATATTATATCACCATCCTTTATCACATACTCACTCGGAAAACCATGTACCACAACCTCATTCACAGATATACACAACGAATACGGAAAACCACCATAGCCCTTAAAAGAAGGTACACCATTGTTATCGCGGATAAACTCCTCAGCCATCTTATCTACAGACAATGTAGTGATGCCGGGCTTTAAAAAGTTTGCCACCTGTGTTAAGGTGGCAGTTACCATTAAAGCACTTTTTCTTATTAACTCAATTTCGTCCTTACTCCTGATGTGTATCATTCGTCACTTGCTTATTTTTAAACTGCCTCTTCCGTAGGGAAGAGGCAGTAATATTTTTATACAGAAACCGGTGTGCCGCGTCCGGCTATACGTCCTGTTTTCATCAGGCCGTCGTAGTGGTGCATCAGCAGGTAGCTTTCTACTTGTTGTAAGGTATCGAGAATTACACCTACGCCTATCAGCATTGAAGTACCACCGAAGAACGATGCGAAACCGCTGCTTACACCCAGTAACTGAGCAATACCCGGTAATATACCTGCGATTGCGAGGAAGAATGCACCTGGTAAAGTAATACGGTCCATGATGGTTGCAATGTAATTAGCTGTTGGCTCACCCGGCTTCACACCAGGTATAAAGCTGTTGTTGCGTTTCAGGTTATCAGCCATTTCTGTAGGGTTGAATATCAACGCAGTATAGAAGTAGGTAAACGCAATAACGAGTATTGCATACACGAGATTGTACCATAGTGAACGGCTATCAGACAATGCATGCATAAAGCCTGCAGCTTTTTCGTTTGTAGAGAAGCTGGAGAACATAGATGGTATGAACATCATTGCCTGTGCAAAGATTATAGGCATAACACCTGCAGAGTTCACTTTCAACGGAATGAAATCCCTTGAACCTGAAACCTCTTTTGCCGCGTTAGTACTACCTATGATACGACGTGCATAGTTGAGCGGTATCTTACGCACACCTTGAGTGAGCAATATAAGGCCAATGATAACAGCGATAAATATAGCAAGCTCTATAAGGAATATGAGCAAACCACCACCACCACTGGTGTTCTTAGCGGTAAATTCTTGCAGTATAGCATTAGGGAAACGGGCAAGGATACCTACCATGATGATAAGTGAAGTACCATTACCAATACCACGATCCGTGATCTTTTCACCAAGCCACATTACAAACAAGGTACCTGCTGTAAGCACCACCATTGTAGATATGCGGAAGATGAACGGATTAAGATCTGTAGCGATAGCGTCTTTATACTGCGGAGAGTTAAGATATGCTACGTAAGCAACCGCCTGGAAGGCAGTAACTACTACAGTAAGATAACGTGTGTACTGATTGATCTTGCGGCGACCGCTATCTTCTTTCTGCATTTTGGCTACCTGCGGTATAACAATACCGGCAAGCTGCATAAAGATAGAGGCAGAGATATAGGGCATAACACCCAACGCGAAAATGGAAGCACGACTGAACGCACCACCTGCAAACATGTTGAGGATACCAAGTATACCACCAGGGCCTTTAGAATCAGAGATATTTGCAGGGTTGATACCGGGCAAAGCAATGTAACAACCTATACGATAAACTAATACAAGTAATATAGTATAGAGGATACGCTTGCGAAGCTCGTCTATGCTCCAGATATTTTTAAGCTTATCAAGAAATTTCTTCACAGGGAAAACTGTTGTTGATCAAAAATGAAATGCGAATAAACGATAAAAGGCGCATTTTACCAAATGCGCCTTTTAGTTTTAGATCAGCTCTAATTTGGCACCGGCTGCTTCGAGAGCCTCCTTGGCTTTTGCGCTTATCGCATTGACCTTAAATGCTATTTTAGTTTTGACCTCACCATTACCGAGGATCTTAACCACATCGGTACGGTTTATAAGGCCGTTGATATATAGAATATCAGGAGTAAACTCTTCTAAACTGTATTTTTCTATCAGGAAATCAAGCTGACCGAGGTTGAATACTTTGTAGTCAATACGGTTCGGGCTTATGAAGCCGCGCTTAGGCATACGGCGCTGTATAGGCATCTGGCCACCTTCGTGTCCTTTCTTAGATTGGTAACCGGTACGAGCCTGCTGGCCCTTGTTACCTTTTGTAGCAGTACCACCGTGGCCACTACCTTCACCACGACCTATACGTTTTGTTTTGTGTACCGAACCAGCGGCCGGTTTTAAATTGTGCAGTTGCATTGTTTACAATTTTTAGACTTGCGCGGAATGTATAACCGCTCGCAAAGCTGATTAAAAAAATATTCTTACTTGGTACCTCCGGCAACACGAGCTGCTACATTCGCTAATGAATGTGGTGCGCAAACTTCGTACTTACCAGTAGTACTTTCTTTTTCTACTTTCACCAGATGATGAACGGCTTGCACCATACCAACGATCTGCGGTGTAGCTTCTACTTCTACACTATAGTGCATTTTGCGGAGGCCCAGTGCCACCAGCGTACGCTTTTGGCGCTCTGAACGGTCTATGCCACTCTTCACCTGTGTAATCTTTATCTTAGCCATGACGCTATGTAAATTCAAAAGTTAAAATTAAAAAATCAAAAGCGGTTAACAGATTAACCGTTAAATACCTTCTTCAGGTTAATGTTGCGCTGCTTAGCTACGGCAATAGGTTCGCGAAGCATACCCAGTGCAGTAAATGTAGCCTTAACCACATTGTGCGGGTTAGCAGAGCCCAGTGACTTAGAAAGAACGTCTGTGATACCTGCCGCTTCAAGAACAGCACGCATGCTACCACCTGCTATAACGCCGGTACCATGTGCAGCCGGTTTTATAAACACCTTGGCTGCGCCTTCTTTAGCAAGCTGATCGTGAGGTATAGTACCATCCATTACAGGCACCTTGATGAGGTTTTTCTTAGCGTCATCGATACCCTTAGTGATGGCTTCCTGCACTTCCTTAGCTTTACCAAGGCCATGCCCTACGACACCATTACCGTTACCTACTACCACCAGTGCAGAAAAGCTGAATGCGCGGCCACCTTTAGTGGTCTTTACCACACGGTTGATAGCCACTACCTTTTCATGCAGTTCCAGGTCTCCGGCTTTAACGCGATTAAATGTTGATGAATTAGCCATATTTATTCTTAATTAGCTGATGAGATGATTAGCTGTTAGCTGATACCGCACCTGATATAATATTTTATTTATCGCTGACTACATAATCAGCCTTATTAATTATTAGAATTTCAAACCACCTTCACGAGCGCCATCTGCTACCGACTTAACACGGCCATGATACAGATAACCACCACGATCAAAAGTGCAGGCTTCAACGCCTAAAGCCAAAGCTTTCTGAGCCAGTACCTTGCCTACCATCACTGATTTCTCAAGCTTTGGTCCTTTATGTGCTGCGATATCCTTTTCGCGTGAGCTGCATGCTGCAAGTGTAGTACCTGTAGCATCATCTATAAGCTGCGCATAGATATCCTTGTTACTGCGGAATACCGAAAGACGTGGCTTGCTTGCAACACCCTTTACTTTGGTGCGTATTCTCCAACGTAATTTCTGACGGCGGATTACTTTTTGATCTGTAGACATGTTACTTCTGTTTTTACGGGCTCACCCCTGTGGGATGGCTGCCGGAGTTTTTAATGATATTTATAAACACTTATCATTCCGGCTTATGACCGGAATGATAAACTATTTCTTATTTACCTGCAGACTTACCTGCTTTACGGCGAACAATTTCAGTAGAATAGCGAACACCCTTTCCTTTGTATGGTTCAGGTTTACGCAGGCTGCGTATCTTGGCAGCTACCTGGCCTAATAACTGCTTGTCGTTAGACTCAAGCGTTATAGTAGGGTTCTTACCTTTTTCAGCAGTAGCAGATGCCTTAATTTCTTTTGGCAAGTCTACTATAATGTTATGCGAGAAACCAAGAGCAAGATCAATCTGCTGGCCGGCAACGGCAGCACGATAACCCACACCCACCAGCTCTAGCGTTTTGCTGAAGCCTTCTGTGACACCAGTGGTCATGTTAGCAACCAGTGAGCGGTATAAACCATGAAGCGCACGGTGGCGTATCTGGTCTGTAGGACGCTCGATGAGTATCTGATCACCTTCAATCTTTACAATGATATCGCGATCGATCGTTTCAGATAATTCGCCTTTAGGGCCTTTTACTGTAAGTACGTTTGCCGCAGATACGGTAGCAGTTACACCTTTTGCAAGAACTACCGGTTTTTTACCTATACGAGACATAAAAATTAATTCAAAAAAACGTTTAAAATATTGGCTGTGGTCAGTTACCGTATAGAGAACTTAAATTCTCAGCCTGTCTTGTTTTTAATTTTGCTGATGTGATAATTAGCTCGTTAGCTAATTTCACTGTTGGCAAATTATTTAAAGAACTAAATCAGCCGATTGTTACACCAGCTGATAAGTAAAGTATTAATAGATGTGGCACATTACCTCACCGCCTACATTCTGTACGCGAGCTTCTTTATCGGTCATTACACCTTTAGAAGTAGAGATGATAGCTATACCAAGGCCATTCTTTACACGGCGAATATCTGCCGGCTTAGAGTACTGGCGAAGACCCGGGCGGCTAACACGTTCCAGCGAGCGAATCGCAGGTTCTTTAGACGCACCATCGTACTTCAATGCTATTTTAATAAGGCCTTGCTTATTATCGTCTTCGAACTTGTACTTAAGAATATAACCTTTGTCATACAATATCTCAGTCATGCGTTTCTTTACGTTAGATGCTGGTATTTCCACTATGCGGTGGCGAGCCATCTGTGCGTTACGGATACGGGTCAAAAAGTCTGCTATAGGATCTGTTACCATCTTTTTAGTTGTGTTTTGTAAATGTTTGTGTTACGGGTTTCAGGATATTGCTCTCGCCTACCCCGACCTTGAAACGTTAGAGAATTACCAGCTTGCTTTACGGACACCCGGTATTTTACCATCCAATGCCATATCGCGGAAAACGAGACGACATACGCCAAAGTAGCGAAGGTAACCACGAGGGCGGCCTGTAAGCTGGCACCTGTTCTTAAGACGTACACGTGATGAGTTCTTTGGAAGTTTATCCAGACCTGCATAATCACCTGCTGCCTTAAGAGCTGCACGCCTGTCGGCATACTGTGCTACCATCTTTTCGCGTTTGCGTTGGCGGGCTTTTACTGATTCTTTTGCCATAGTTTATTTTAGTAGTGGTCGAAAGTTTTAGTGGTAAGTCGGTAGACAAATTGTAAAAGCTTAAGACGGTTTAAGTTTTTATGTTATTGAGCGTTGCTGATTAAGCGCCGCCGGTTTTTTCCATGTTCTTGAAAGGCATACCCATCAAAGCAAGCAATTCATAAGCTTCTTCGTTGGTTTTGGCAGTAGTCACAAAAGTGATGTCCATACCGCTGATGCGCGCTATCTTGTCAATGTTGATTTCCGGGTAGATGATCTGCTCTGTGATACCCATTGTGTAGTTACCACGGCCATCAAATGATTTCTCACTGATACCTTTGAAGTCACGTACACGAGGAAGAGAAACAGAGATGAAACGGTCAAGGAACTCATACATCTTTACTGCACGAAGCGTAACGCGGCAGCCGATAGGCATGTTCTTACGCAGCTTGAAGTTAGATATATCTTTCTTAGACATGGTAGGGATAGCCTTTTGGCCGGTTACCAATGTCATTTCATTTACCGCATCATCGATCATTTTCTTATCAGAAACAGATCCTTTTACACCTTGATTAAGGCATATTTTTACCAAACGCGGGCACTCCATAACAGAAGTGTATCCGAATTTTTTCATAAGCGCAGGTACTACTTCTTCCCTGTACTTAGCCTGCAAACGAGGGCTGTAAGTTGTCGTTGCCATTATTTGATAGCCTCCCCTGATTTTTTAGATATACGAGCAAAACCTGTATCATTACGCTCACGAGAAACGCGTGACGGCGCCTTGGCCTTAGCATCCCACAGCATCACATTAGAGATGTTGATAGGCGCTTCTTCCTTTACGATACCGCCCTGTGGATTCTGAGCGTTTGGCTTCAAATGCTTAGTTACCATGTTAACACCTTCGATAAGCACACGGCCCTCTTGAGGATTAACGGCAAGCACTTTGCGCGGATTGCTGCGATCTTTATCGTCGCCGGCAAGAACTACCACGATATCGCCTTTCTTAATGTTAAACTTAGGTTTAAATCTCTTTTTCACTTTACTATGAATTAGTTCGTTACTCTGCCCCATTTTTACTAACGGGCTGCAAAGGTACAAAAATTATTACAATACTTCCGGTGCGAGGGAAACAATTTTCATGTATCCTTTATCGCGCAATTCGCGGGCTACTGGGCCGAAGATACGCGTACCACGAGGGTCATCAGAGTTGTTAAGCAGTACTACTGCATTATCATCAAAACTGATGTATGACCCATCTTTACGGCGCAGCTTGTTTTTGGTGCGAACGATAACCGCTTTTGACACAGTACCTTTCTTCATTGCACCGCCAGGCAAGGCGTCTTTAACGGTAACCACGATCTTATCCCCTATACCGGCATAATCTTGACCCGAATTGCCCAACACACGTATACAAAGTACTTCCTTCGCACCGCTGTTGTCGGCTACATTGAGCCGGGATTCTTGTTGTATCATCTTAAATGATATTAAATGAGTTTACTTAGCTTTTTCAATAATTTCAACCAGGCGCCAGCGCTTTGTTTTGCTCAGCGGACGCGTTTCCATGATACGGACAACATCACCGATACCGGCAGTGTTGGCTTCATCATGTGCATGGAAGCTTGATGTTTTCTTCAGAAACTTACCGTAGATCGGGTGTTTCACTTTACGTTCCACAGCCACAGTGATGGTTTTAGTCATCTTGTTGCTGCTAACTACCCCGATACGGGTTTTCCTGCTTTTTCTTTCAATCGTCATAATTGACATCTATAAAAGTTTATTATATTCCTAATGCTCTTTTGCGCTGTTCGGTTTTCATGCGCGCTATCGCACGGCGCTGCAGGCGAATAGTAAGCGGATTTTCGATGGGGTTAACCGCATGGCTGAATTTTGTTTTCTTCAGTCGTGCTTCTTCGTCCCCTATCTTTGCAGCAAGCGCTTCATCGTTTAATCCACGATGATCTTCAACTTTCGCTTTTTTTGCTTTTGCCATGATCTTTGTTATTTATTATATTTACTACTAAGCCTTGCGGCCAATTCTGTTCTTGTATTATTTAACCGTTTCAGGAGCAACATAGTCGTGACGAACCACGAACTTAGTTTTGATAGGGAGTTTCTGTGCTGCGAGCAAGAATGCTTCCTTTGCAACCTGCATTGGTACACCTTCCGCTTCGAACATGATCAGTCCCGGCCTTACAACTGCTGCGTAGAACTCCAGGTTACCCTTACCTTTACCCATACGCACTTCTTGTGGCTTACGAGTTATTGGCTTATCAGGGAACAAGCGAATCCATACGTTACCCTCACGCTTCATGTGGCGGGTAAGCGCCTGACGCGCAGCTTCTATCTGGCGGTTAGTGATCCACTTTGGTTCGAGGGCTTTAAGGCCGAATGAACCGAAAGATATCTCAGCGCCACGCTGAGCGTTGCCCTTGATTCTTCCTTTATGCGCCTTACGATGTTTGGTCTTCTTTGGTTGTAACATTGTTACAAAATTTTATATAGTATGCTTAAATTATAATTATTTACCTCGACCGCCTGCACCTTGTGCACCTGTGCGGCCACCACCACGGCTATTGCCGCCACCAGTACCACCGCGACGCTCACCGCCACCTGCGTTACCACTACCACGCCTTTCACCACCACCGCGGCGTTCGCCACGCTCCAGTCCCTGACGTGTATCTCCTACACCAGTACCCGGTTCACGGTTACCACGGCCATCAGAGCTTGCAGAGAAGTTAGGGTTAAGATCTCTCTTGCCCAAAACCTCACCTTTACATATCCATATCTTAAGACCTATCTTACCATATACAGTCATTGCATATACAGAAGCGTAATCGATATCCATACGGAAAGTATGTAACGGTGTACGGCCTTGCTTGAACTCCTCAGAACGAGCGATTTCCGCACCGTTAAGACGACCACCAGCTTTTATCTTTATACCTTCGGCACCCATACGCATTGCTGTAGAGATAGCCATCTTTATAGCACGTTTGTAGCTTACACGGCCTTCGATCTGGCGCGCTATCGTTTCACCAACGATCATTGCATCCAGTTCAGGACGGCGGATCTCCATAATGTTGATCTGCACATCGTCCTTCTTCGTCAGCTTCTTCAACTCTTCCTTGATACGATCTACTTCTGATCCGCCCTTACCTATAATGATACCTGGCTTTGAAGTGTGGATGGTAACGATGAGCTTGCCTAACGTACGCTCGATAACAATACGGGAGATACCGCCTTTGTTGATACGTGCGTTGAGGTAAGTGCGGATCTTGTGGTCTTCAACAAGTTTCTGACCAAAGTCCTTCTTTTCACCATACCACATTGAGTCCCATCCGCGGATGATGCCCAACCTGTTGCCTATAGGATTACATTTTTGACCCATTCTTTATTTTATTAAGATTGAATGTTTGAAGTTTCTACTTTTTCACTTACTGCATTTGCTGCTGCGCGGCTATCCACTATAATAGTGATGTGATTGCTACGCTTGCGTACACGATATGCACGACCTTGTGGAGCAGGGCGCATACGCTTCAGCATACGACCACCATCTACCATTATGATCTTAACATACAGATTTGCATCTGCTACATCAGCACCTTCGTTCTTTACTCTCCAGTTGGCTACAGCGCTCAGCAACAATTTTTCCATTGCTACTGAAGGGTGTTTTGTGCTGAATTTCAAAACATTCAGCGCATGCTCTACCTCGTTGCCACGTATGAGATCCGCTAAAAGGCGCATCTTGCGTGGTGAAGTAGGATAATTTCGTAAGCGAGCTACAGCTTCCATTTCTATTTTTGATTTACTGATCTATGATTAATAATCTAGATCAATTTTTAACTTATTTATTTATTATCAATCCTGTGCGCTATGCAATATTATTGCTTAGTGCCGCTGTGTCCTTTAAAGTTGCGTGTTGGTGCAAATTCACCCAGCTTGTGGCCAACCATATACTCGGTAACGTATACCGGTATAAACTTGTTACCATTGTGCACGGCGAACGTGTGGCCTACGAAATCCGGAGAGATCGTGCTGCGGCGGCTCCAGGTTTTTAATACTCCCCTTTTAGCCTTGCCATCATTTACAGCCATTACTTTACGATCCAGCTTCGCGTCTATATAAGGACCTTTTTTTATTGAACGAGCCATTTTCTATTGACTTATGTTTATTTTATGAAAAGCTTGCAATAACTACAATCTTCTTAATAATTACTTCTTATTTGTACCTGGATGACAATTTCTTGCCATTCCTGCGCTGAATGATCAGCTTGTTAGAACCCTTAGTAGTGCTACGAGTTGTTTCTCCCTTAGCGTACTTACCAGTACGGCTACGTGGATGACCACCTGAAGAGCGACCTTCACCACCACCCATCGGGTGATCTACCGGGTTCATCGCAACACCACGAACACGAGGGCGAATACCCTTCCAACGGTTACGACCTGCTTTACCCATTGACTGGAGGGCATGATCGCTGTTAGATACGATACCAACAGTAGCCATGCAAGTGCTTAACACTTTACGAAGCTCGCCGCTAGGCATCTTAAGTACGCAATATTTTTCTTCCTTGGCATTAAGCTGTGCGTAAGTACCCGCAGAGCGAGCCAATGCACCGCCTTTACCAGGCTGCAATTCTATATTATGAACAACAGTACCAAGTGGCATATTCTTAAGTGGTAAAGCATTACCAACTTCAGGTGCTACTGTAGCGCCGCTCGCTATTACCGCGCCTACTTCAAGTCCCTGAGGAGCTATGATGTAACGCTTTTCACCATCAGAATAGTGAAGCAAAGCGATGAATGCTGTACGGTTAGGATCGTATTCGATCGTTTTAACCGTTGCTTTAATATCAGCCTTATTGCGTTTGAAGTCAATGAGACGATACTTGGTTTTGTTTCCTCCACCCATGTAGCGCATAGCACGGCGACCTTGTGAGTTACGGCCCGCAGTATTTTTCTGCGACTCGAGCAAGCTCTTTTCAGGTACATTAGTGGTGATCTCCGCGTAAGCGTTACCTATTCTCCAGCGTGTTCCGGCTGTAACCGGCTTATATTTACGTAATGCCATTTTCTGTTTCTTTTTTCAGATTTACATTGAGAATAAATCTATCGAATCTCCTTCTGTAAGGGTTACTACCGCTTTCTTATATGCCGGCTTGCGACCTGAAAGAAAACCAGCCTTTGTGTAGCGAGTTTTATTTTTAGCAGGTACAACCATTGTATTAACGTCAGTTACCTTGACACCATAGAATTCTTCTACAGCTTTTTTAACCTCGAGTTTGTTGGCAGCCCTACCTACTACAAACGTGTAGCGACCGGTCTTTTCCATCTGGCCATTTACCTTCTCGGTAATTACAGGCCTTATCAAAACGTCAGAGAATTTCATTTTTATCTTTTTTTATTATTAGTCGCTGGTGTAACCCGTTGACGTAAATTTTTATTAATTGCTTGCTGTTTCTTCTTCATCTACAGGCGCTTCGCTAAACATCTTAACGGCAGACTCTGTAAATATGATAACATTAGCATGTACCAGATCATAAGTGTTCATGTCGCTCAGCATTACAGTTTTGTTATCCTGCAGGTTGCGCCCGCTTCTGAATGAGTTAAGATCATGTTCAGGTACTACAACAAGTGTCTTCCTGTTATCGCCTTTCAATGCGGTAAGCATTGCTGCGAAGTCCTTTGTTTTAGGCGTCTCCATCTTAGTATCTTCTACCACGATGATCTTGCTTTCGCGAGCCTTGTAAGCCAGAGCTGACATTTTAGCCAGATCCTTCACCTTACGGTTAAGCTTAAAATTATAGCCGTGCGGCAACGGACCATTGATAGTACCACCACCCTTGTATAATGGGTTACGGATATTACCCTTACGTGAGCCACCGGTACCCTTCTGCTTGTGCAGTTTCTTAGAAGAACCATGCACTTCTGCACGAGTCTTTGTTTTGTGGGTACCCTGACGCCTTGCTGCGAGATATTGCTTTACCGCGAGGTAAATACAATGGTCGTTCGGCTCGATATTGAAAATATCTTCCGGCAACTCTGCTGCGCGTCCTGTTTTTTCGCCTTTACTATTTAAAATGTCAACTTGCATGACTCAATTAATTCTGAATTAAAACAATAGATCCGTTATGTCCTGGCACTGAACCGCTGATGAGAATGTAATTCTGCTCAGGGAATATTTTTACTACACGCAGTGCTTTTACCTTCACACGGTCAGTACCCATACGGCCTGCCATGCGCATACCTTTAAATACACGACTTGGATATGACGAGCCACCGATAGAACCCGGAGCGCGCTGACGATCGTGCTGGCCATGGGATGCTTCACCCACACCGCTAAAACCGTGGCGTTTTACAACACCCTGGAAACCTTTACCCTTGGAAGTGCCAACGACACTTACCTTTTCACCTTCGGTAAAGATCTCGCAAGTGATAGACTCACCTACATTCTTATCAATGGAACAATTACGTAATTCTTTTACTACAGATTTAGGCGTGGTACTTGCCTTTGCGAAGTGATTAATCATCGCTTTTGGTGTGTTCTTTTCTTTAGCTTCACCAAAAGCTATCTGCAGGGATTCATAACCATCTGTATCCACGGTCTTCTTTTGTGTTACAACACAAGGTCCCGCTTCGATGATGGTACAAGCTGTTTGCTTGCCATTCGGCTCAAAAACACTGGTCATGCCAATCTTTTTACCAATAATACCTTTCATTATTATTATATTTAAGTAGAGCGCCTGGAGTTTGTTAGTACCGGATAGTACCGGCAAGCTACAGGATCAACTGTTTTTCAATTTTTTTAAAGAACTAAGCACTTATTACTTCCGCCCGCTAGAGCGGCACTCATCATGCTTTTATTTCTACTTCCACACCACTTGGCAAATCGAGCTTAGAAAGAGCGTCGACTGTACGCGAAGAAGAAGTATAGATATCCAGCAAACGCTTGTGCGTAAATAACTGGAACTGCTCACGCGCCTTTTTGTTAACGTGCGGCGAGCGCAATACTGTAAAGATCTTCTTCTCTGTAGGCAAAGGAATAGGGCCTGTGACCACTGCTCCTGTGTTGCGTACGGTCTTCACGATTTTTTCTGCGGATTTATCCACCAGGTTATGGTCGTAAGATTTGAGCTTTATTCTGATACGCTGTGACATACTTGTAAAATATCTTCTAAACCCCGAAAAATTTGGGACTGCAAAGGTAATGAGATGTTTTAATTCAACAAAATATTTTAAACATTTTTTTTAATTCTTTTGGCGTTGATAGCCAAAACCCCGCCAAGCCTGCAATACATTCCTGTACGGGGCTGCGAAAGTAAGTAAATAAATGCAGACACGAGGATAAATATTGAAAATATAATGTCTTTGCGATGAAAACTTAACCACAAAGAACACAGAAAAGGTACAAAGCATTGCGCAGCAGAAGGACACAACTACATACGTGGCCACACACTAAAGAATAGTTTACGTGATTTAGATTGTGTTTGCTATTATCTGCAACAAGCCGCGATACTTGCGACTCTGCAACGTAATGCAGATCAACATGATAGTTATACTACTGGTCTCAAATACTAAGGAATACTATTTAGTAGCATCTGCAGAAATAACCTTTGCAGAGGCCGAGTAGGTACCGCGGGGGGCTCTGTTTTTTATTTTAAAAGTGATGCTGGAGTTAGGGTCTATATTATCATCAAAGGTCTTGTCTTCTTTGGCTATAATGGAATTGCTTTTGTCCAGGTAAGAGATCCGTACTTTGATGTTCGTATAACGTGTGAGGGTAGATTTATTTGATACTTTGCCTGTTACCACCCACTTACCTATAAGGTTTGTATGATAGTCGATAGTGACGGCAAGAAAGCCTGTAGGGTCGCTGACTTCCTGATTTGCCAGTGCACTTTTCTTTTGTTCATAACCGGCAGTATCATGCGATTTACATGCGGTAAATAAAGCGATGATGAGCACAAAAAAAATTGCAAATAACCTTTTCATACATCAGGGGTGTTAAATAACAACCTAAATATATAATAAATTATCTGCAAAGTGTATGATATACAAGCCAATAAAGCGCAAAAGAGAAATATTAGCAAGGCTATAACGCATGGCTACCAACTGCCGCCAGCACCGCCACCGCCAGAACTGCCGCCACCAAAGCCGCCGAAACCGCCACCACCACCATCGCCTCCTCCCCCACCCCAACCGCCGCTACCGCCGCCAAGCATACTACCGAGGAACCAACCACCGGCAAAACTGCCGAGGCCGCGACCACTCATATAGTTGCCGCCGCCACTGCCGCCGCCGCCGCCAAACATGCGGATGAAGAAGATGAGTATGATTATGATAATGATGATAGTTGCTACAGATATATGATGTCCTTGCCCCTTACCATCGGCTTTATATTCACCCTTGGTAACCGCAATGATGGCATCGGCTGTATTGGAGAAGCCTTCGTAATATTTTTGCTGCCGGAAGGCCGGCTGTAGCTCATTGCGGAATATGACACCTGATTTAGCATCCGTAAGCACACCCTCAAGGCCACTACCGGTAGTTATCCATGCCTTATGATCGTCCATAGACGCAAGCAACAGTACACCATTATTCTTGCCTTTCTGGCCCAGGCCCCAGCGGTTGAAAACTTCTACGGAGTATTCCTCCACATCGTGGCCACCAAGGTTCTTTATGGTTACAATAGTTATCTGCGTAGATGTGGTACGTGCAAAATTATCGAGTTTGGCCTCGAGTTGCGACTGCTCGCCCGCACTCATGGTGCCTGCAAAATCGTTCACAAGTCGTGGCGGATTGGGCTGATCGGGATATATTTTATCATCCGCGAAGGCATGCAAGCCCACCAATACTACCAGCAGAGTAAGTGCGAAAAACCTCATCCGTGTAACTATGTTCCCTATCATTTCCCAAATACTATTTCGTCAGGCAATTCATTTTTCTTTACAGAAGGATCGTGTGGAAAGTGGGTGGCGAGGGCAATGCCCAGTTCACGTACACAGTTGCACAGGCCCTCTGTTATTTCATCTTTCCTCAAATGCCCTTTTAGCTGTGCGGCAGCCTTGGTCCAGAAGTCTGCCCCACCCGCTTTGTGGTATATTTCCATATCGCCGAGCAATGCGAACTGCTTGTCGGTCATAGCGATATACACCAGTACTGCATTGCGGCCTGCGGTTTTTTCCATAGAAAGATTTGTAAATATCTCCTGCGCGCGGTGCATGGCATCCATGTATTGACAGTGATGCTCCATGAACACACGTATCTCGCCGGAGGTCTTACTTTCGGCCTCTTTGATGCAGGCTACCACCCTATGCTGGGCATCCTCATCAAGCATCGGCTTTTTCTTAGAAAATGGAAACATCGGCTATGGGTTTGTATGATTAGAATTGCACTTTGGGAGCTGACTGTGCACCCTGATCGGCCTGGAACATAGGCTTTTCTTTAAAGTGGAATATACCTGCCATGATATTACCAGGGAAATTCGTCACCTTAACGTTGTAGGTTTTTACAGCTTCATTGAACGCATCCCGCGATACTTTTATCCTGTTTTCTGTGCCTTCCAGTTGATCCTGTAATGAAAGGAAGTTCTGATTGGCTTTAAGCTGGGGATATTGCTCTGAAACGACCATTAAACGGCCGAGCGCCTGGCTCAACTGCCCCTGTGACTGCTGGAACGCCTGTAATTTTTCCGGGGTAAGATCGGATGCGTTGACGTTCATAGAAGTAGCCTTTGCGCGGGCTTCAATTACCTGCGTTAGTGTTGTTTTTTCAAAATCGGCTGCACCCTTTACTGTATTTACAAGATTTGGTATAAGATCGGCACGGCGCTGATAGCTGCTTTGTACGTCTGCCCATTTCTGGTCGACATCTACGCGGGAACCGTTCATACCATTATAGCTGCAACCTCCCATTAACACTACCAATAATAAGATACCTAAAACGACATATAATGCTTTCATTACTAGAAATTTTTGTTTCGCCAAAATTAGCATTGGCCGATACAATATACAACAATAATAGGCGGATTATCGGCGAACGGATAAATATTGTCGGCAAATTGGTATGCTTATTTACCTGCGAACAAACTATTTTTGCGTGCAAATAAGTTTTTTTAATGTCGGCGACATACGAAGCAACAAAGGAATATGCACAAGGCTGCGACCAGATAGATATATTATTCCCGTTCAGGGAGCGGTTCCTCTTTCCTCAGCATAACGGCGAAGATGTAAAATACTTTTGCGGTAACTCGCTTGGCCTGCAACCCAAAGCTGTAGGCTACCTGATGGAACGCGAACTACGCGACTGGGCCAAGTATGGTGTAGAAGGTCATTTTAATGCTGCATACCCGTGGTTTTCCTATCATCATTTTTTTAACGAGCGGCTGGCAAAAATAGTAGGCGCGGACAAGGATGAAGTAGTAGCAATGAATACACTGACGGTGAACCTGCACCTGCTGATGCTGTCTTTTTACCGCCCGGATAAGAAGCGTTATAAGATACTGATGGAAGCAGGGGCTTTCCCCAGCGACCAATACGCAATGGAAACGCAGGCGCAGATGCATGGCTTTAACGCGAATGATGCTATAATAGAACTAAAGCCGAAAAATGGCGCACATATAATAGAGGAAGAAGACATTATTAAAGCAATAAAGGATGCTGGCGATACGCTTGCCGTGGTGATGATAGGCGGGGTGAATTATTACACCGGCCAGTTGTTTGATATGAAGCGCATTACTGAGGCAGCCCACAGTGTAGGCGCTTACGCGGGTTTTGACCTTGCACATGCAGTAGGTAATGTAGACCTGCACCTGCACAACTGGGATGTGGATTTCGCCTGCTGGTGCTCTTATAAATATCTAAACTCAGGCCCCGGCGGTGTGGGTGGCGCCTATGTACACGAAAAGCATGGCAATAACCCTAAGATGTTCCGCCTGGCGGGCTGGTGGGGTAATGATGAGAAAGATCGTTTTAAAATGAAGAAGGGCTTTGTACCGCAAAAAGGTGCGGCAAGCTGGCAAATGAGCAATGCGCCTGTATTTAACATGGTAGCGCACAATGCATCGCTGGATATATTTGACAAGGCTACCCTACCTGCGCTGCGCGAAAAGAGCGAGCAGCTTACAGGTTATATGGAGTATTTGCTAAAGCAGATAACCCACTTGCCTTTTGAGATAATAACGCCAGCAGATAAAAAGCGCAGAGGCGCACAATTATCAATGTTATTTGGCGAACGTGGCAGGGAGATATTTGACGCGCTTACAGAGGCTGGTGTGATAGCAGACTGGCGCGAACCAAATGTGATACGCATAGCCCCGGTACCGCTGTACAATACTTATGAGGACTGTTACAGCTTTTATGAAGTGCTTGCAAACATGAAATAATATTGGCGATATTCTACGATATACATAACCTACCTGATTTTAAGAACGCGGTACTGACCGTAGGATTTTTTGATGGTGTACATAAGGGGCATAAGGCTATACTGAATGAGGTAGTGACGCACGCCCGTAAAGCAGACGGTGAAAGCGTGCTGCTGACCTTTGAACCACATCCACGCAAGCTGCTGTACCCGGAACAGAACCTGGGTATCATAACACCATTGCAACAGAAACTACAACTAATAACGGATGCCGGTATACAGCATATAGTGGTGGTACCATTCACAAAAGAGTTTGCCAACCTGTCTGCCACACAATACATCGAAGATTTTTTGGTAGGCTTGTTTCGGCCGCATAGTATAGTGCTGGGGTATGACCATCGTTTCGGACATGACCGGAAGGGTGATATAGGTCTGCTGAAGGAGTACGCACCGAAATACAATTATGAGGTTATAGAAATATCTGAGCAGCTTATCAACGAGGCTGCGGTAAGCTCTACTAAAATACGAAATGCCATTAGTGAAGGTAACGTAGCCGATGCCGCCACTATGCTGGAACGCCCATATCGCCTTGGAGGCACGGTAATCCACGGCAAGAGGCTGGGTCGTACTATTGGTTACCCCACTGCGAATATACAACCTGCGGATAAAGACCAATTGATACCTGCCATAGGTATTTACGCAGTATTGGTTAATCATGCCGATACTACTTATAAAGGGATGCTAAGCATTGGCCACAACCCTACTGTTACTGATACAAAGGATACAAAAATAGAAGTGAACATCTTTGACTTTGACAAGGATATTTACGAGCAACAGATAGAGCTGCTATTCATTGCGTATATTCGTGACGAGGAAAAATTCGATTCACTGGATGCACTGAAAGAGCAGATAGGACGGGACGAGGTAATGGCGAGGGGCTTGCTGGGATGACAGCACTATTAACCTTATTGTTTATCTACCTTAACTATTTTACTGTTCACTCCATCCTGGTAGTGTAAAAGATAAACACCTGCAGCCAGATCTTGTATATTGATAGTGGCAGTATTCGACATCATGCCTGTTGTGCTTATGAATCGGCCATCAATACTTGTAATTGAAATTTTAGGGTTAGAACCACTTGCTCCAGTCACCTTTACATTCAGCATATCTTTAGTAGGATTAGGATAAACCACTACATCGAACCCTTTATTAATAACGTTATTTACTATTGTCGGTGAATTAGTGATACTCAGATTATCGATCCCCAGATCACGATCTCCAAGTTCAAGTAATCCTGAATCTGCCTTTAACATAATGATCGCATTGGGAGCTACAGAGCTTGTCGTAAAGACATGTGACCTCCACCCATACCCTCCCGCAGTATTAACAATTCCAATATCACTGAAAGTGTATCCGCCATCTTCAGATAAAAGAATGCGTAATGATTGTTCATGGCCGTCAAGATCGCAATCAAAGCCGATGTTTTTTTCGCCGGGCGTACTCAGATCGATATAAAGGTACATAGCTCCTATTGAGCCGTGAAACTCATCAGCATCGGAAAAGTGTATACATGCAGAATGCAGACCGAGAGTACTGTCGGGTCCGGGATAAAGATCGCTGCTAAGCCAACCTGCATCGCTTCCCTCATCTTCCCTTCTAAATGAATTAATGCCATAAGTGGGGCTTAATGAGATACTTGAATCTGGGCGGTCGTACGTATAACAACCTGCAGACCAATTTTCAAAACCTTGAAAATATGGTAAAGAAGCTCTGACTGTTGGGTATATCGTCGCGGTAAATTCCCGAGCAGTGTGCACGTTAGATAGTCCACTGTAAGCACAAAAAACAGAGTCGCGAAAAAAAATGGTATCTGAACTAACAAGGGAAGAGAATATATAGCTGACCGCACCGGCTATATTTGTATAATGAATACCATCAGCGGATGCCTGCCACTGGAGTGAAGCACCGGCATCAGGGACGTTGACTTCCAAATCTACATCATACATACCACAGGAGCCGCTGTTGTACGTGGCAGAGTCGTATCGCCACCCCTGCGATGGAACACCGCTGCATGAATCTGATGTTTGAGCGTAGCTTGTAGCAGCAGTTAACACTATTAATAAAAAACATAATTTTAAGTTTTTCATGCAGATTCCGATAAGGTCAGATAATCAAACTACATTTCTGAAAATATATTGTGTTACTGCCAATGGATCTGGAAAAACTTTCCAAAAAATAGGCCCCTACCAGTCAGCTACTTACCAGTAACACCGGTAGGCTTTCTTACATACTGGTAAACACGCTTTGCAAAATGGATACCGAACTGGTCTATATATTTTGCCATTAGCCACGAGATAGGTAGCAGCACAGCCGTGGTAGCCAATAACACAATAACTACCGCGTGATTGTACCCCACTCTGGCGTATTGTAATTCCATAAAGATCCAACTACTCCAAGAGCCCATCAGTAAGGGGTGTAGTAAGTACAGAGAGAAAGAGATATAGCCCAGAAACCGAAACATACGAAAATTCACCAGCCGCTGTAGCAATGGCGAAAGGATAAACGCGATCACCAACAGAAAAGCGCCCAGCGGGTGGTACCAGCCCACATAGTTATTAAGCGAGTGCCCCTGGTGCTCAAAAACGGTACCTACATAACTATTATTAGATGGGAAAGAGCCGAGGAATAACGCGAAGCCCAACAACAGAAATGCCAAGATTTCTATATACACCTTGCGGTTTCTTTGCGCCCACTGCTCTATATAATATAGGCTAATTCCCAGCGAAAAGGATATATAATACCCACTGCCCGTCATAAAAAAGTAGTAGATGGTTAAGAACAAAAATAACTGCCGGAATTTTGTAAAGTGTGTAAAGGCAAGAAATGCGAACACGAAGAGCGAGCCGTAAAACTCTATTGTAAGCGTCCACAGGCTGGTGTCTAATGTACTATCTGAAGAGAACATGGTACTCCAACTAAGATTTGAAATAAGTTTCATGAACGGCTCTTCCAGATGCCACATATTCCCGAACCACCATTCTGAATTTGTTATCTGGCTTACGGGTACATTATAGAACAGGTGGGCCTTAATCATTATATACGATAAAATGAGCGCGAATGCAACTGGTATGAATAGCCGCAGGAACCGTCGGTGCAGCCCGGAGATAACGATCTCTAAATCCTGAGAAATAAGGTACCTTCTGCTCAACACGAAGCCGCTGAGTACAAAAAATATCTGCACGCAGTAGTTACCATTTGTAATAAAGCTGAATATGCTCTGCCCATATTTTATATCTACGCCATGCAGATGGGAAACCGTAGCATCCCACGTAAAATATGCGGTATAAAAGACCAGGCAAAAATGATGTAAAAATACTAAGAACGCTGCTATACCTCTTACACCATCTAGATAGGCTACGTTTCCATTTCTTTTGGTCATTGTTTATGTGATAAGGTTTATGCCGTACAAGCCAATTGTCTTGCTTGCTCAAAGAGTAAAACTAATAGAAAAATAAATAAATTCCACGAAACCAATTATAACAAATGTCTGTGCCATATCACCTTATCAATGTCACATCGCCTTTAAACTGTAATTTCCCCTTTAAAGGGCAAGTAAATGTACAGAGATAATAATAAGTGCCTACATCGGCTTTGGCATTGTTATAGGCACCATCCCAACCTTTTGTCACGTCATTGGTCATAAATACACATTGACCAAATCGGTTGAATATCTGCAGATCATAATTATCAAACTCGCCATGGCTTACTGCTCTGAAAATGTCATTTTTACTATCTTCATTTGGAGTGAAGGCACTTGGGAATTCAATAGTGCAGTATCTTTCAGAGCAGGCCTTTTCTGTTATTGTTACGCTATCCGTTTGCAACACACCACAACTATCTAAGGCTTGCACCTTGTACACCCCACCCGTACCAACAACTATTACAGGACCAGCCGCACCTGTATTCCATACCGCATCTGCATAGTTTGCATTAAGGGTAATACTGTCACCAACGCAAAAAGAAGTATCACTTAGTACAATAGGCGGATAGGAATAGTTAGTAATGGCATAGGTATGTGTTGTATAAGTAACGCATGTATCGGTCAGCACCTCATGCACCGTGTAACTGCCTGCATCGACGACTGTAATACTACTTGTAGTATCTCCTGTGCTCCATTGATAATGATCGGCTGCATCACCTGGAAGCATAACAGTGCTGTTCGCGCACTTATTGATTTCATCAGAAAGTATAAGCGTATCGTTGTGATTAATAACATAAAAGTGCTGCTTGGTCACAACTATGCAAGTATCTGTGATAACACCTGTGACGCTATATGAACCTGCAGCCGTAACAGAGATATTTCTGGTACTGTCGCCGGTGCTCCATTGATAATGATCGGAAGAGTCGGCGGTAAGCGTCATAATGATGTTACTGCATTTGCGGATTGTATCGGTACGTATTAAGGTGTCGGTATGGTTGATGATATAAAAGTCCTGCATCGTCACCAGCATGCAGGTATCTAAGAGTGTGCTCGTGACGTTATAATGGCCTGAATCAATTACGGAAATAGATCTCGTTGTATCCCCTGTGCTCCACAAATAATGCGCTCCGGAATCTGATGTAAGTACAGTATGAATATTACTGCACTTATAGACGGTGTCGCGCTTATAAAAAGTATCTGTCCTGTAAATGATATAGAAAATCTGTGTCAGGTAGGTTTCGGCGCAGCCATCAAAGTAGCTTCCGGTTATAGAATAACTATTACCATCGGATACAGTTATACTATGCGTGGTATCGCCCGTGCTCCATGTGTATGGCGGCGTTAATGTGGTTGTCAGTACCGTACTCATTCCTTTGCACCCTAAAACAGTATCCGTTTGTGTCAGTTCAGGAGGAGTTATACCAAGATCTGAAAGATTGTAACTATAAGATCCATATGCTTCCTGCTCTACCTGGTAAGCTATTATTGGCTGTGCTGACTGAACCCGGTAAGTAACTCCCATATCATTAGGTATATAAGCGTACGACCATGAAGGGTCTGAGGCGAATGGAGAAAAAGAGCTAGCAACACTGGCTCCATTAACCGTTATGCTGCCAACGTTGCTTGTCTTACTGATCATCGTTAGTGTATAATTTGCAGCGTCGCCGGGATACAAATACAACATTCTAAAAAAGGGAGTGTACACTGCATCTTTTATTCCCTGCCTTTGTGAATTACACCAAAGCATATCGGGATCGCCATTTGGCAGAAACATATCGGCGGCATACTCACGCGTCATAAACTGCGACACCCCTATGGGATAGGCACTGCGTATAATAGCAGTCTGCCCGGTTGTTATTACCGTATCAAAGAATTGGCCTGTATTTAGCGTTCTTGCCAGCACACCATTATAGTAAATGTTATTTGAGTTTGCGGATGATAGTACCCTTACTATAGTCATTGAATCATTCAGATATGGGATCACAGGATATAAGGTATCCCACCACGCAGTCGGCATTATCTCCTCTAATAATATATCAGCGGCCGAGACCGTGGAATCGCCCAATGGATAACTTAGCTCTAAAAGGGTATAGGTAACATAGATATCAATGGGCATACAAACTGGTGCGCTTAGCACTTCTACTTTTGTCCCTGATATGTCGTTATCCCACGCAAGGGTGCTATCAAACTCAAAACATGAATTGGCTATGCGGTAGTCGTCTCCTTTGTTCATGGTAATAGTATAAGGTATACCGGCTGGGTGGGTAATGGTATTGGCCTTAGGCGTTATCCTCAATACCACACTGTCGCTGTTAGACACGATGCTGTATGTGTACGGCGTTGAAAAATACCCGGTAATACCAAGCAGGTAAAAAAGATCTGCTGAACGTTGACTATCGCATGGCAGAATGCTCATAGCATCGTCACTTAAATTACCAGACCCACCAACGAATGAAACAGTAATGTCACTATCTGACGTTATCTCCATTGTTTTGTTATGCACTACCTCTGCCTGAAAGTCTACTATTTCGAATATCTGCCCTTCCGTGAGGCTATCTGTGAATGGTGTATAAGGTGTAAGTGTATAACTATTTGTAGCCCCACTGTTTGTATAATGAAGGTTTATCGTTGCATGGTGCGCGCTTGCAAACTGTAGATAACAGACCTGGTAATCGGCAGTGGACGAGTCGATATATGGCCCATCGTAAGGAGTAGAGACATAGCCCCCGAGGCTGAAAAAGAAATGCTTTCCGCTATACTTTATCTGCGCGGAAAGGTTGACTGTAAATAATAGCAACGTAAAAACCAACAATATGCTTCGTGAAAACCTCATAAGGAACTAAAGTTAATACAACATATCTGCTATCCTATAGTAGAAATACTATTTTTTGCATTGTAAGCAAGATGCTACTATATGATGATTATTTTTGAGATAAGACAATGCAACAAACAATGAGTATAGAAAAGGTAACCGTCAAAGATAAGCTGACATTATTCACTGATCATTGGAATCCCAGGATCGTGGGCGAGCTAAATGGCCAGCATGTAAAACTGGTAAAGTTTCAGGGTGAGTTTGTTTGGCACAAGCACAATCATGAAGATGAAATGTTCTTTGTAATTGATGGCTCTTTTGAAATGCACCTACGCGATAAGGTAATAGAGCTACAAAAAAACGACTTCATCGTTATACCCAAGGGTACCGAACACAAGCCTCTAGCATCAAATGAGGTACATGTAATGTTATTCGAGCCGGCAGGCACAATTAATACCGGCGATGCAGGTGGAGATAAGACAGTAAGAGAATTGGGATGGGTGTAAGAGAAACTTCTTACAGCTCATTCTGTTTGATCCAATCTGCAAATACAGATACACGCATCCAGCACATAACCTGTCCGTAGTAGCCTGTTCTTATGAGCTGCGGAATGTTTGTGCTGCCGCCGTGGCAGACACCTACCAGTTGCCAGCCGCCCTTCGTCTGTCTGAAGAGCCCTCCCCCGCTGTCACCGCCACCGGAAATATATTCCAGGTTGCGCGGCATGGCGCTACCCATCTTATTACAGGTGGTATCGGTAGGATGGTCAAAGTCGCAATACATAGCGGTAGGCATGCCATGCAGCACATACCCGCCCAGCGAATCAATTACATTTTCGCCGCCCAGTTTCTTTATGCCATCTTTCTTTCCTACCTCCGAAGCCTTATCTGCCCTCCCATATACACCCCAGCCCACACCGGTTACGTCTGCATGCAGCTCGTTGGGCTTAGCAGAAAGCACGGCAGGTGCTATATCATTTATAGGCGCATCAAGCTCCATAATCGCCATATCCAGCCCGTCTTTTGTAGCTGTGTCTAAGTATCCTGGGTACACAGTCAGCTTATGGCATTTGTATTCCTTGCCATTAAAAACTACCGAATAATCTGCCGCATTGCCCACATGCTGATTGTAAGGTGTATTTAATATAAGCTGGCCGTCCTTATTATTTATAGTATCCTGCCGGTAAGATGCTTCTATAAATACATGAGCTGCGCATAGTACATGCTTACTGTTTATCAACACACACGATGCACCCATTTTACCATTATGAAAAACCTGCCCTACACAGTTAAATTGCGCCTGTGCGCCCAAGGCAACATAGTCGCTTTCTTTTCTATCGTGGCGATAAATACCTGCATAAGCGATGCAATGCATAAACAATAATCCCAGTAATGCAATTTGCGATTTGTGCATTAAAATAGTGTTTCCATTTTAACGGGATCAATATGTGATTATTGCTTATTGAATAAAAATTATGTATTAAAAAGTAGCACAAGTGATGCTATTTGAGTCTGAATATAAACAAAACACAGCCCTGCTGCTATTTTGTCCGTTCTTCCAGATGTTAGCGTAGCACAGCTGATGGGCGGAATAGGTTCTCTCTTTTATTATTCCTTACCGGCGGCACCTTCTTTAAAGCTATGGTAGATAGCCATAGCATGTCCCCTGCCAAGCCCGAAATCGGCCTTGAGCCAGTCGAAGACCTCCGTGGCTTTTACCGTTGGCTTAAGGACACCTTTTGTAAAGTATCCTTTTGCCGTTGCAAGTTTCTTAAAGTCGGCAGGGGTTTTGCCGGTCTTCTTTTCAATGTTATCGTAGTACGCTTTTAAGTTTATCTCCGGCATTGTGAGCTATTTTTTGTTTTCAAGAATTACCACTAACTATTAAACTGACGCAGGTGATGATCGGCATGCTTATACGTCATTTGCCCCGCCTGCTCCCTGGTCATCTTCCCAAAGAAGGGATGCAGAAAGCCATCACCCGCATAACTGCCATATTCATTCATTAGTGCCAGCCACTTCTTTCTTTCTTCCGCAAAGTTCACATGCTCCGTTATCTTAAACGAAGGCACCGTGGGCAAGTTCCTTTTTGCGGGCTCATCCTTCATCATATCTTTTAATGCCATTCTGCCAAACAACTTACCCATGAACGACTGTTGATATTTCTTCTTACCAAGCGCCATTTCGTCCCACTGCGCGCAGTGCTTCACCATCTGCGCTACATTCATTTTGCCCCATTGCGCGGCGCTTTGCTCATGGAGCAGATTTATCCTGTCTACTAATTCATCCCTTGTAGCTTTATCAAATAATGATTTCATAGCGGCTATTTTTGTTGCAGTGAAAAAAAATTGCCAGAGTCGTCTTTAAACAATGCTTCCGTACCATAAAATTCTTTTGTAGGGGCTTTTATAAACACTACACCCTTGCTTTTCAACTCTTCGTACGTGGCAAAAATATCTGTACAATTTAAAACGCCTGGCCCAAAGATACCCTTGCTCACAAACTCTTTCAATGTGCGTACTACCTCTTCTGTAAACATCTTACCTACCACAAGCGGGAACAATGTTATTTCCAGTTCGGGCTGTTCGGGTGGCGTTACGGTAAGCCAGCGCGTTGTCTCACCCATAGGCACATCCAGCTTTAATTTAAACCCCAGCTTGTTTGTGTAAAAGTCCAGTGCACTGTCCTGGTTAAGTACATATACGCACACGTTCGTCATTTTAGCTATCATATCGGTTGCAATTTGTTTATGTACTACAAATGTCCGCTATGTATCATTAAGCAGCTATTTCAAAATTGCTATATTTTCACCCCAACCATTTTGATAGGCAAAGCAACCCGGTACAAAGCGAAAAGGATGCGCTAATATCTGCGCACGCTGCTGTTGCTGTGCTTCAAGGAATGCGGTAGGCGCTACACCCACCACCCGCTTGAACAGGCTGCCAAAAGAGCTCAGGCTTTCAAATCCCACTGCAAAGCAAACTTCTGAAACCGGCCTATCGGCCCGCAGCAATTCCGTGGCTTTGGCTATCCTTACAGAGGTAAGATATTGGTGCGGCGTTTTACCATATATTTTCTTAAAGAGCCGAATGAAGTGGAACTTAGAAAAATATGCCTCATCCGATATGTTAGTAAGGTCTATCTTATCTGCGTAGTTGCTGTCAATGAACAGTTTTGCCTGTACAATACGCTTGTATAAGTAAACATTAGGATACTGCTCTGCTGCCATCTTTCAAATATACGTATTCGTTAAAACATAACTAAATACCTGCGCTACAACGAATCCCTATTACCTTACAGGTGCAAGGTCCTCGCTTGCGCTACTACAACATTTAATATCTTAAGCATTTTGGTCTATGCTGCCCCTTCTTGTAATTATTGCTGCAGTGTCTAATTATAATATTTTCCCTAATTTTATATGCTAACTTATGAAACCAAGAATATTCTTACTATCAATTGTAGCGATAGCAACGTTGTTATTCGCCTACAAAGTACCAAAGGGATGGATCGTGGCCGGCAGCATGCCTGATAAATATGAAATGGGTACAGATCCCGGGTCAGGACGAAATGGGGGCAATGCCGCGACCATCAGGTCTGAAAAGCGCCACATTCAGGGTTTCGGTACGCTGATGCAGAATATCACGCCGGAACAATACAAAGGAAAACGGATAAGGCTTACCGGCTATCTCAGATCAGAAGGTGTAGATGGATGGGCTGGATTATGGTTGCGGGTAGACGGCAAAAAGAATACCTCGTCTGTGCAAACAACCGTAAGGCATAAAGAAATACAAGCCGCATAACAAGGGACGTTTCCATTAACGATAAAAGGATAACACTTGCTTTCGATAACATGTACAACAGGCAGGTGACCGGTACTACCGCCTAGACAAAATGCGAAATAGTGCTCGATGTAGCCGACACCGCATCCAATATATCTTTTGGTGCATTACTACGTGGTACAGGGCAAATATGGTTCGACGATCTGAAGTTTGATACTGTAAGCCATGACATTCCTACCACAAGCAATAAAAACAATCAGCCTGCCAACCTGGATTTTAAACAGTAGTAATCTTTACTTTTTTCTATTTATATTTTTCGATCATATCAGTGTAATTGCTATGCAAATACACAAACTTCTTTTTACTTTCTTCTTAATCCTTTCTACATTTGGGTAGAGGAAAAATAGATGAGCGATTATATAGTTTCGGCACGTAAATACCGCCCCCAGACATTTGATACAGTCGTGGGGCAGGAGCATATTACCACCACACTTAAGAATGCAATAAAGCACCAGCACCTGGCGCATGCATATTTATTCTGCGGTCCGCGTGGTGTGGGTAAAACTACCTGCGCCCGTATATTGGCCAAAACCATTAACTGCGAGAACCCTACTCCTGATATGGAGGCATGCGGTGTATGCCCTACATGCATTAGTTTTCAGAATAATACTTCGTTCAATGTCTTTGAGCTCGATGCCGCAAGTAACAACTCGGTGGATGATATAAGGGAGCTTATCAACCAGGTACGGTTCGCACCGCAGCAGGGAAAGTATAAGATATATATTATAGATGAGGTACACATGCTGAGTGCTGCTGCCTTCAATGCCTTTCTAAAAACACTGGAGGAACCACCACCCTACGCCATCTTTATTTTGGCTACTACCGAGAAGCATAAAATACTCCCTACCATACTAAGCCGTTGCCAAATATTCGATTTTAAGCGAATAACCACTAATGACATTGTGTCGCATTTGCAGAGCATTGCGAGTAAGGAAAGCATGGTCGCTCAGGAAGCAGCGCTGCATATCATAGCGCAGAAAAGTGAGGGTGCCATGCGCGATGCGTTGAGCATGCTCGACCGTATTGCCAGCTTTACTAATGGTATGCTTACCTATAGCAATACCATGGAGCATCTGAACCTACTCGATGCCGATTTCTATTTCCGCATAACAGACAATATGCTGGCGCAAGATGTACCGGGAACCCTGTTAATGCTTGATACAGCACTTGAGAAAGGGTTTGAAGGAGATGTGATTATCAATGGATTAGCTGAACATATGCGCAACCTGCTTTTGTGCAAAGATATGCGTATGTCGAAGCTGCTGGATGTGCCAACCGATCACCGCCCTATCTACCAGGAGAAGGCAAATCAGTCGCCTCCGGGCTTTATACTATCCTCGCTGAATGTTATAAACGACTGCGAGCTGCAATACAAAAACGCAACAAACAAAAGGCTGCATGTGGAAATGTGCGTGATACGCTTATGTTATGTATTACAGGCTACACAAGGCGGTGGCGGGCAGCTAAACATGGAAGGAAACGCAGCCAATGCGGATGTAAAAAAAAACTCCAGTAGCATAGGTACTGTGGCAATACAAAATCAGCCAATAGCGCAACCTATTGCCACACCTATCACTTCAACTAAAAATACACAATCTACTGATTACAAAGAAAATACACAACAATTTACCACTGTTGAAGAAACTCTAATAATAGCAGAAAGAGCGGAACCTGTACATACTGAAAGACCTTTACAAACACAGCAACCAGTCATACCAAAGCCACAACCCATTCCGTCAGCAAGCCAACCATCAGTACCACCGCCGGCCGGCCGACGACTAAGCACTAATATACTTGGTGATCTGGAGGCTGCAATGAATAGCACCGACCTGAATAAGGTACAGGAGCATAAAGAACTTACCGGCGAAATGGCAGAAGAGCTTTTTGATCGCTATACTAAAAATTTACTTGCTGAAGGTAAGGCCAGTGTTTATGCCCAGCTGATGCAGATGAAAATTGAAGTGCTGCCACCCGATGAAGTACACATTGTTTCGCCCTCGCAGATAACAGATATGTATGCAAAAGAAATGCGTACCAGTCTCTTGGATTACTACCGGGCAGAGACAGGTATCCTTGTGCGCATAACTACAGAGATAAAAGAAGATGAAGAAATAATGAAGCAGCAGGGATCGCAGGTGCTGAGCAAAAGCGAAATGTTTGAAGCGATGGCAATGAAGAATCCGTTCCTCGGACAGCTGAAGGATGGGTTGGGAATGCAGATAGAGTATTAATTAGCTAGTGTGATGATTAGCTAATTAGCTGATGGACCTGTATACAATTGAAAAAACAGTTGATAAGCTGGTTGGTAAATTTGCAGATGTGTGTATTTCTAAAAAATGAGACCTTACGGGAATTAGCTAATCAACTAATTAAAATCGGTTAATTAGCTCATCAAACATCAGCCAATTATTATTACATTTGAACTCTAAATAGAAGATAATAATTATGGCGGAAGCGATACGTATGCCGTTGCTCAGCGACACAATGAAAGAGGGTGTTATAGCTGAATGGACCAAGAAGGTAGGCGACCAGGTAAAAAGTGATGACGTAATAGCAGAGGTAGAAACAGATAAGGCCACTATGGAAGTGATGCCTTATGTGGATGGTACACTCTTATATATAGGTGTGGAAAAAGGAAAGGGCGTACCCGTAAATGGCATCATGGCCATCATTGGCAAGCCGGGTGAGGACTACCAGTCGATACTGGATGAAGAAAATAAAAAGGGCGGCGCTGCACCCGCTGCTGAACAGCCAAAACAGGAAGCACCACAGGCACCAGCACCGGAGCAACCAAAACAAGAAGTGCCTAAGCAGGATCAACCACAGCAACAAGCACCTCCTCCTGCTCCTGCAGCACAACCACAGCCGCAAGCCGCGCCACAGCAAGCACAGCCACAAGGCGACGACCGACTAAAAGCCTCGCCGCTGGCAAAGAAGGTAGCAGAAGAAAAAGGTGTAGACATACAACAAGTAAAGGGCACCGGCGACAATGGCCGCATTATTAAACGCGACGTTGACGGCTTTACACCACAACAGAAAGCGGCACCACAGCAACAAAGGGCTGCTATACCACAGGCAGCACCGGGACAAGAAAGCCATACGGACATACCCAACTCACAGATGCGCAAGATCATCGCGCAGCGCCTGGGCGAGAGTATGTTCTCTGCCCCGCATTTCTATCTGCGTATGACGGTAACTATGGATAATGCCATGGAAGCCCGTAAGGCCATCAATGTAGTATCGCCTGTCAAAGTATCATTCAACGACCTTATTATAAAGGCATGCGCTATGGCGTTGCGTCAGCATCCAGCGGTCAACAGCTCATGGATGGGCGACTTTATACGCCAGAACCATCATATACATATTGGCACGGCCGTAGCTGTAGAGGATGGCCTTATAGTACCTGTTATAAAATTTGCCGATCAGAAATCGCTGTCGCAGATAGCAGATGAGGCAAGCACATTGATAGAGAAAGCACGCACCAAAAAGATACAGCCACAAGAGTTTACCGGTAATACATTTACCATCTCCAACCTTGGTATGATGGACATCGATGAATTTACCGCTATCATCAACCCACCCGATAGTTGCATACTGGCCATTGGTAAGATAGCTCCAACTCCTGTAGCAGAGGATGGTAAAGTTGTAATACGCCAGTTGCTGAAGCTTACGCTTAGCTGCGACCACCGCTCGGTAGATGGAGCAGTAGGTGCACGCTTTATGCAGACACTAAAAGCGCACCTGGAGAATCCGGTAACAATGCTCGTTTAATTATAGATAATCAATAATAGTAAAATGCCCTCGCAACAATATTGCGAGGGCATTTTTGTATATAACGGGGTGATTAAATTATGCTATGGTCGGGTATGTTTCTATATTGCTTGGTTCCTTTCTTACCTGTATCAGCCAAAAGGCAGGGCACGCGATAGGTGCTATAGCTATCATCAGTATTATCCAAACTGTCTTTGAAGCGCCGTTTATACTTTTAAGTCGAGCAAGATGCACAATGTGATAAATGACCATAATAGCAGTAAGCAACATTGCTAGCGCCCAAACAGTAATAAGGGTTACCATGTGCGCTGACAAGGCGTTGACTATTTTTTCGTGGTCGTCATAGTTCTGACTTATAGCCAGGTCTTTTGTTATAAAGAAAAAGTACCCGAACCATACTATCCATACTATAAGGGGGATAAAGGTCATTATACCAACTCCGGGGTTCTTTGCTGTGTTTTCCATAATAAGATAATTTAAAAGTTAACACTAATGCATGTATGTACGCATAAAGACTGTGCCGCGGAATAATATTGCGGTAACATAAAAATATTAAGTTAAATCTTAACTTTACTTATAACATTATTCTTATGAAAAAAAACTTTACACTACTCGTGTTTCTGCTGTTGACGTTGCCATCGTTTGCACAGATAAATGTTACCTATACGGTGAATACATCCGTTGACAGGCATCCTATCAGTCCGTATATCTATGGACTGAATAATGGTTCTTACCGCCATGCTGCTTTTCGCAGATGGGGAGGCAACAGGCTCTCGGCATACAACTGGGAAAATAATTTTTCGAACGCGGGGGCTGATTATATAAACAGCAATGACAACTATCTGCCCTACATATTAGGGCTTGCCACTGGCGACTATCTGAAACCGGGCGCATGCATCAAAGCATTTCACGACACATCGCTGGCACAGGGTGCGCAGAGCGCAATCACATTACCTATGGTAGGTTATGTATCTAACGATGGTGATGGGACTGTTGACCCGGCTACCGAACTTGCACCATCGCCACGCTGGGATCTTGTTGTAGATGTAAAGCCAACGCCGGTATCGCTTACACCCGATACCACCGACCATACCATCTATGTAAACGAAGAGTTGAATTATATAACAAACACATTTGGCGCAGCTAGCACCGCAACCGGCGTACAGAATTATATAATGGATAACGAACCAGGCCTATGGGTAACTCAATTCCCTGATATGCGTACGAACCCGGTCACTTATGCCGAGCTGTTCTCAAAATCGGTTAACCTTGCAAGTACCGTAAAAACAATGGACGCTACAGCGAATGTGTTTGGACCAGAACTGTATGGCTTTACTGATTATTACGACCTGCAGTTCGCTACAGATGCTGGCGATTACACCGGTGGCAACTGGCTGGTAGATTATTATCTTAAGACGATGAAACATGCATCTGACAGCGAAGGCAAAAGGCTGCTTGATGTATTTACCGTGCATTGGTACACGGCGGTAGGGAACGTAGGTGATGCGAATGATACAACAATGGCAACATCGGTGGCGCGTATGCAAAGCACGCGTACGCTATGGGATTCGAGCTATGTAGAAGATAGCTGGATAACATCATCGGGCTTTGGTGGCTATCTGCCGATAGTGCCGCGCATACAGAACTCAATAGACATTTACTATCCAGATACTAAAATAGGCATCACTGAATATGACTATGGCGGGCACAATCACATCTCCGGCGGTATAGCACAGGTAGATGCGATGGGTATTTTCGGCAATCTGAATATGGCCTATGCTTCGATATGGCCAGAGGTGACTGGCTTCTTAGTGCCTGCGTTTGAGATCTACAGGAACTATAATGGTACAGGTGGCACCTTTGGTGATACACATGTTTATGCTAAGTCGAACGATACACTTTCTACTATTTACGCATCACAGGATGCTCTGAGCAACTTACATGCTATCATTACTAATAAATCTTACACAGATTCCATACATGCAACTATTAATACAGGTCCATACACATTTGCAGACATTTATTACTTTACTCAGGCAGATACTATAATTCATCATGCATCAGCAGTAGCTGTAATTTCCGGTGTTGTTAGCTATTCCATTCCACCTTTATCAGTATATCATTTTATATATGGTACAGAAGAGAGCGTACATAATGTGACCAATAGCATTACATCACTTAGCGTATCACCTAACCCGGCTAAAGATGTAGCGAACATCGCCTATGCACTTGCGGCTAATACAAAGGCTACTATGACAATTACTAATGAAAAGGGTACGGTTGTAAGAACTTACAGTAATCTTTCAGGAAATGGAAGGCTGACAGTTAGTGGGTTGAAGGCAGGGGCTTATATTGCACATCTTACAGATGGTGCATCTGAGAAGACAACAAAATTCATCGTTACTGAATAATGTATAAATTATATTGAAAGAGCCACATCAGAAATGATGTGGCTCTTTCAATTAGAAATAGATGCGCTGTTACAAGATATCTAAGTTGCTGCTGAGCCTCGGCTCGGGCAATATCTTTGTAGCGAAGTAAACTATAAAGCAAAGCGTTCTGAAAAAGATAAAGAGTAGTATCCACATTATCTGGTCGCTCTGCGACAGGTACTCGCTCTTTATTACATGCCTTACATAATATATTACCAACCCCATGTGCAGAAGAAATATAGACACTGCGATCGGCCATATATCCAGCAGATGCTGAAACAATTTTTCAGGCAAGTGATCTGTTTCAATATCGGGTAAGGAATACATGTGGTTGGCAGTTGTAGATACTGCATTGCATATGAATACGATCATGAGTATCATAGGCAATAAAGTGAGCAAGCCTAATATTAGTTTTCGCGTGCTTGTCATGATGGTATTGTGTGCATGGTATTATCCGGCTCTGGCTGCGGTACTATCCGTACAAAGAAGTAAATGATAAAGGTGATACTTTTAAAAAAGATGAAAAGTAGTATCCACATCACCCGCTCACCCGTGCTTATCGTCTTTAACGTGGCGACATGTACTATATAATAAATAAGCAGCGACAACCAGCATACCCCCATAATTATAGCAAACGGTAATAAGTGAAGTATATCTTGAAAATATTGCCGTACTAACACATTAGGATGCAGGTTCATGTCGTCTGTCATCGGCATATTGCTTAGCATTTGGAAAATAATAGTACATACAAAAATGATGACCAGCACGAAATATCCAAATGTGCAGATTCCAAGTATGATTTTGGCAGACTTTTTCATATGCTATTTTTTACAAAGTTATAATTTTCCTCTTCTTTTCATACGATACTTTTCCAGAAAATATTCAAATTCCTGCAATGTAAAGCTACTAAGATTATTTTTAGCAGTCAACCCACCCTTCTGCCCTACCATCACACCGTAATAGGTATCCTTAAATCCATCTATTGAGTGCGCATCAGGATCGATAGATAACAATACCCCTTTTTCAATGGCGTACTCTATCCAGCGCCAGTCGATATCCAGTCTACGGGGGTGGGCGTTTATCTCTATTACTACACTATGCTCTGCACAGGCATCTATTACGGCCTTATGATCCAGAGGATAACCTTGCCTTGATAATAACAATCGCCCTGTTGGGTGACCTAATATCGCAGTATAAGGATTGCGTATTGCTGCCAGCACCCTATCCATCGCCTTATCGAGCGACATTTTAAGGTTGCTGTGCACCGAGGCTATCACCACATCGAGCGTGTCCAGCACATTATTATTATAGTCGAGTGAGCCATCACTGAGTATATCTACCTCTATGCTTTTAAATATTTTGAATGGCGCCAACTTATCATTGAGCGCATCGACCTCTATATGCTGCATGGCTATCTGCTGCGGTGTTAAGCCTTGCGCATAGAAGGCAGCCTGCGAGTGGTCGCTGATAACAAGATATTCCAATCCCTGGTCTTTTGCCGCCTTTGCCATCGCTTCTATGGTATGTGTGCCATCACTCCAGGTGGAGTGCGAGTGTATAATACCACGTATATCGGCGGGCTGTATGAGCTGTGATAAATGATTGCCGGCAGCCTTATCTAATACAAGCGCTGCTTCTCTAAGCGGAGGTGGCACATACTGCAGATTGTTTGCCGTAAATATTTCTTCTTCATTTTGAGGATGTGCAGGTACTTTATACTTTTCTAAAAAGGCGGCCAAAAACTCATCACTACCTGTGTTCATGAACAGGGTATGATAAAAATCTTTTGTATCCGTAAAATGAAAACGTACTCGCGGCTGCTGTGGTATTCTTACTTGCAGGCGCTCATTTGGCTCTTCTTCTATCACTACATCCGGTATCGCCTCGAATTCTTTTATCAGCAGCTCTTTGTTTATATCCGTTACTATGTCTATGAACTCTACTGTCTCCACTTGTCGCCTTATATCACTTGCAAGAGAAAATAAATTCTGCGGATATGCCGTTTGTAGATTTTTCAGTAATGCATTACCTACCCGCTCCACTTCAGACCATAGATGAAAACCGAGGCTTTGATTGTAATATGTTATGCTCTGTAGAATGTTGGCCTGTGTCTTGGCTCCGAAACCCTTTACCTGTGCCAGCCTATTCTCATTACAAGCATACTCCAGCTCACCCAGGGTTTCTATGCCCATCTCCTTCCATATTACAGCAATTTTCTTAGGGCCTATACCCTTTATCTGCAACATCTGCAATATACCTTCCGGTGTTGTGGACAGTAACTTTTCCAGTAACGAGAGCTTACCTGTATCAAGTATCTCCCGTATTTTTTTGCCGATCGCATCTCCAATACCCCTCACCGCGAATAGGTCTGCATCGCTCATGGTAGCCAGTTGCTCGGGTAATTTCTCTATCCCAAACGCGGCACTGGCATACGATTTCGACTTAAAACTATTCTCCCCATGTATATCCATCAGCTTAGACAGCAGGGAAAAGTGGTCGGCTATTTCGTAGTTATTCATTTTAGTATTTAATCTTTACCTGCCGCACCTTTGAATTGATGATGGGGCTCTTTGAATAGTACATTGAACGTAGTAAGTGAGCCATAGACAGCGGTAATGTATTGCTGCATCTCTACCTTCTCTTCGTCCGTCAATACTTTATGCGCATTTATTTTCTGCTCAATGAGGCGCAGCCTGTCGCGAACCATTACTATTTTATGGAAGAAGGTTTCTATCGGCAGCTCTTTTTGTTGCATGGTTGCATCGCCGGGCTTTAGTATCATCGTTCCCCTGTTCCACTTCATGGCCATGGGTACTATCTGCATTTCGTGCAGCCTGCGCTCCAATACATTGCTCAGCGCGTGTTCTATATCCGCAATGCTTATTGGTTCATTAGATGTTACAGCTTCTGTACCGTCAATAACTTTTATCTCAAATTCCCTGCTGATGCTCTTTACACCCTGCTGCGATTTAAACCAGATAATATAAAACTCTGATGCGGTGTCTACAATAACACCCTTGCCGAAATGCGGATGATCTATTCGCGAGCCTATTCCTAAATTATTTGTTTCCATTTGTATTTTTAATAATTAAATTATTATTTCCATGCGCCCAGCAATCGTCTTACCATTATTATCTCTGCGGTGTGATAGCCGTTATGATCCAGTATCAGCAAGGCTTCTTTCAATAAATTTTGTCCCTGTCCATGCGGAAATGGTGTGTATAGGTTAGCATTTTTATCTTCCAGTAAGGATATAAATTCATCCCTATCGTCTTTTATCTGCTTTATGGTATCGTTCCATACTTTGTTACTGTGTGGTGCTTTTTCTTTAGGCCAGTATTCATCGGGCCACTTTGGCGATTTATGTTTCGCACTCTTCGAAAACTCCATAATATCCCACTGCGTTATGCGTATGTGGTATACCAGCTGCCAAATACTATATGGCAGCCCAGCTACCGCTACTCCACGCAGATGTTCGGGCAAGCCATCGAGTGCTTGCTCAATAGTTGCATGCGCATGTCCACCCTTCAGGTGCGATACTAAGTACATTACCGGTTCTTCACTATTTTGTGGTGATGCGACAGGCTTTTTTGCTGTTGCTTTTTTACCAGTTGTTTTTTTCTGTTCGGTTTTCTTTTTCATGTGTATGGTTTTTTGTAAGAAATGCTACACGAATATACATCGTAAAGAAATGTTTTTATTTTTACCCCGACTATGGCAGGCAAAAAAAGAACAGGGTTCAAAGGTTTCCTATTTAAAGCAGGGCGTATCTTTCTTATACTGTTCGTGGCATCGCTGCTATATGTGGTCACATGCAGGTGGCTGTTCCCACCAGTTACTATTACACAAACAGGCGCCCTAATAACAGGTTATGGCCTGAAACGCAACTATGTAAGCTGGAACAATATATCGCGCAACGTAAAACTAGCTGCCATTGCCAGTGAGGATCAGTTATTCCCTGAACATGGCGGATTTGACTGGAAGGCCATGGACAAAAGCCTGAACGATACAAAGAAACATAAAAAGAAACGCATAGCAGGCGGGGGGGCCAGCACCATCAGCCAACAGACCGCCAAGAATGTATTTCTATGGCAAGGTACTGGCGTGAGCCGCTACATCCGTAAGGCTCCTGAATTTTTCTACACGAAAATGATAGAATGGACATGGGGCAAGAAGCGTATACTAGAGGTATACCTCAATGTGATAGAAATGGGGCCGGGTATATTTGGTATAGAGGCTGCCGCGCAAACATATTTTCACAAATCCGCCAAAAATCTAACCCGAGAAGAAGCCGCGCAGATAATAGCCTGCCTGCCGAACCCTAAAGTATACACTGTAAGGCCCATGAGCCGCTGGGTGCAGCGCCGCTACCCGCACATCATGGAGCAGATGGATAACCTGGATGGCGATGATGATATTGATGATGTTATTAGTGACAATTAAAGTCATCTATACCATATACGGCACGGTCTTTATGTAGTTTTAAAAAAGAATTTTATGAAAGCTGTAAAATATTCAGTTGTTGCATTAGCGTTTTGCCTGTCGTTGACCGCATGTGGTACCCGTGGTGAAAACCGTGGCGCAAGCACACCCATTGACTCTACAAATGTAAAAGGCACCGCTCCTGCTACTTATGGCGGTAATGATCCCGCTAACGATGGTAAGGATTCTAACAGAACAAACGTTGATGATACCGGCACTAAGGCCAATAACGTACATAATGCAGGTACCCGCTAATAGCGGGCACCTTGCAATCTTGTAATGGTTGAATAGTATTAAAGCAAGAAGTTTTTTATTGCTTTTGTTATCTGTATGGCGCCGTCGCCATACAGCATTGTCTGATGATTACCATCTACCGCTATATATTTAGCATCCTGCATCATACCTACTGTGTCCAGCGCTATGTTGTCGGGCAGTAGTGGCTCACCGAGCGTATATACATCCAGCGCATTGATAATTATGGTTGTCTGCTCAACCCTTTCTATATAGTATGGCCAGTCTATATTGGCTACATTGTACGATATCTCTATGATGTCCGTAATACTCGATCTTGGGCGCACCGTGCCATCTTCATTTGTTTTTACATCGGCCTGGTAATAGCTAAGCATGTGATCATCCCAGAAAGTAAGATATGGCGCAGCCTTCACCTCTTTCAAATAATCATCGAATGAAGGATAGGTGGCGCTAAGCCTGCCGACTGCCGCACCCAGCATATTTGCCGCGTTCGGATTCATTGCTTTCGCTGCATCCAATATCACTATTTTATCCGCTATTGAAGGATAAGACACCGCTATATAAAATGCAAGGTATCCTCCAAAGGAATGACCGGCAAGATGTACCTTATCAACGCCCAAATGTTTCACCAACCCAACAATATCCTTAGCATGATCTTCGAAGGTGTAATGGAAAGCAGGATGGTCGCTCTGCCCGCGCCCTCTAAGATCGGGGCATATAAGCCTGAAGCTCTTTGCGAGACCAGCAGCGGCAATACCATCAAAGGCATGACCATTAGCAGTAAGTCCGTGCATCATTATAAGTATTGGTCCATTGCCGCCATGATCTACATAATGTAGCTTTATGTCGTTTACTTCTATAAAATGGTCAGTAGGTTGTTGCATAAAATTTGTGTGTGGGGTGTAATATAGTAAGTAGATAGCAACATTCAGGTTACTATCTACTACAAAATATAATGAAGATGAATATTATTGTGCTGTCCAACCTGCATCAACGGGTAGTGCTATACCGGTAAGCGTAGCCGCACCATCGCTTGCAAGATACAATGCGGTTTGCGCCAGCAAATCTATCGGTATAAATTCCTTTACCGCATGCTTTGCCAGTATCATCTTTTCTTTTACTTCCTGTTCACTTTTGCCGGTGCTTTTTACAAGGTCATCTATCTGCTTCTGTACCAGTGGCGTTTCAACAAAGCCGGGGCAAATAGCATTAGCAGTTATGCCGAATGGTGCACCTTCGAGCGCTACTGTCTTTGTAAAGCCTACTATGCCATGCTTAGCAGCTACATACGCGCTCTTAAACTCAGACGCCCTTAACCCATGCGCAGATGCGATGTTAATGATGCGTCCAAATTTCTTTTCCTTCATGCTACCCCATGCAGCTTTTGTAACATGGAATGCAGCAGTAAGGTTCACAGCTATGATAGCATCCCATTTTTCTTCAGGGAACTCATCTATCGGCGCTACGAACTGTATCCCTGCATTGTTTACCAGTACATCAATGCCACCAAAGGTAGCGATAGCATCACCTACCAGCTTGCGTATCTCTTCAGGCTTCATAAGATTAGCCGGAGAAAATGTGTGCTTGATGTTGTGCTCGGTAGCCACCTGCTGCGCTATCTCCGCGCCATTAGGCTCCAATCCGTTAAATGCAATATTGTAACCTTGTGCTGCGAACGCCTTGGCGATACCCAGGCCTATGCCACTGGTGCTGCCCGTTATTAATGCTGTCTTTGCCATGATGGAATATTTTTAAAATACAGGGGCAAGTTATAGCATATCGCGTTAAAGATGTGATAATAAGCTATCGAGTATAGTTATACGCCCACCATATTAAGGGCACCTGCAAAGGCAGCCGCAAGATAAGTATCCAAAGCCGCGGATCATGGTGGCGCCACGAGTTCACGGCCATCTGCACATTTGCAGGAAATACTGCTATCAATAATACGATTATCAGCCATGCACCCATATGCCGCGTGGCTTCCGGTAGCAGCAATAAACCAAACAGTATCTCGCACACACCGCTGATGTACACCATTGCCAGTGGTGCAGGTATGTATGGCGGCATAATGCGCAGATACACCCGCTCGTGCCAGAAGTGATTGATGCCAGCAGCCACATAAAGCGCCACCATAAGGTATAGGAAAAATGTTTTCACTTTATAAAGATAGGCAGAGCATACTTTAAAAGAAATTTATAATAGAAAAAATCTAAACGAGTAGCAACCTAGATACCGAACACGTATACTGTTATTCTTTTTCATTCGTGAAATTCCTAGTCAACTCAATATTTTGTATTGGCTGGTAAATGAGCGGCACCTGCTCCGTTACCACATCGCTCTTGTCGAGCCCGAACGCTTTTTCATCACTCAGCCCCAGGTTCTTGAGGAAAAAGTAAGAATTAAGCAGCATGCCTTCCTTAAGTGCGAACTCATTCTCTACAGACAGATACTTTTCTATCACAATGAATTTCAGGTCGGGCTCTGCATTATATTTTGTAGAGCCATCAGGGCGTATGTGTAAGTTCAGCTCTTTATTCTTCACCAGTTCTTTCACTATTTTTTTAAAATATAGCTCCGTCTTTGGCTGTATCCTGAAACCGAGGTTGATGTTTATCTTGATGATCTTGTCGTCTACAAGCTCTGATACATCATAGCTCATAGTGTATGGTGCTTCCGTTCTGTTGATGTGCACAAACCAATACACATCGGCTCGCTTTGGTTTTTTGGCAAATATGGAACGGATTATCTTCTCCTCCACCTGAGCACGTGTATTGGCCTTGGTGAGGTATATAAGATGTGTAGAAAACTTTGGTATCGCATCGTCCTCACTCATCTCTTTCAGCAATGGTATATACTTGCCCAGGTCTACAAATTTCACAAAGCGGTTATTCACTTTGCGTGCATAGTACCACACATACATCGTCATAAAGATGAATAGCTCAAAGAATAGGAACATCCATCTTTCCTTTATCTTAGCGGCATTAGCTACGAAAAACGACACTTCTATTATTGCGAACAAAAGTAGTATGCTTATTACGGCAACCTTACTCCACTTCAGCTTAAAGAACAAGTAATAACCCAGTAGTATCGTTGTCATCATCATTGCTACTGTTATGGAGAAACCATAAGCTGCTTCCATGTGAGATGAGTCGCGGAAGTACAATATCATCAATACGCAGCCTGCCCATAGTATGGTGTTCACGCTTGGTATGTATATCTGCCCCTTTATGTCTGTTGGTTGGCGCACTGTTACACGCGGCCAGAAGTTAAGGTTCATGGCCTCGCTGATGAGGGTGAAGGAACCACTGATAAGCGCCTGCGATGCAATGATGGTAGCAGCAGTAGCTATAATAATGCTCGGCAGTAAGAACCATCTCGGCATCATTTCAAAGAACGGGTTTATTTCGCCCAACGATGTCGCCGGCTGGTGCATTACCCATGCTGCCTGGCCTACGTAACTGGCTACGAGACTCACCTTTACAAATATCCAGGTGATGCGTATGTTTTTAATACCGCAATGCCCAAGATCTGAATACAATGCTTCCGCACCTGTAGTGCATAAGAATACCGCACCCAGCAGCCAAAAGCCCTGAGGGTACTCTGTTATCAGTCGGTATCCATAAACAGGGTTCAGCGCTTTTAGTACGTCAGGATAGTGCATAATATATCCCACACCCGCTATCAACAACATCGTAAACCACACGAACATAATAGGCCCGAACAGTTTACCGATTATCTGCGTACCAAACCGCTGAAAAATGAAGAGTCCGGAAATGATAATGACCACAATAGCGATGGTGAGTGTATTGCCCGGTACTATCGTATGTTCTAAACCATGTACGGAATTAAGCCCTTCTATTGCTGAGGCAACAGATATAGGCGGGGTAATGATACCATCTGCAAGTAGAGTGGTAGCACCTATAATAGTAGGTATCACAAGCTTCTTACCATACCTGCGCACGAGCGCATAGAGCGAGAATATACCACCCTCTCCATGATTATCAGCACGCAGCGTGAGCCAAATATATTTGATGGTCGTCTGGAAAACGAGTGTCCAGAAAATACACGATACACCACCATAGACCAGCACCTCGGTTATCTTGCGCGTTCCTATAACCGCCTTTAGTACATACAGCGGACTGGTGCCTATATCGCCATAAATAATGCCGAGGGCTACTAACAATGTGGCAATGCATACCTTGTTCAGCGGCTTGTGCGTTTCTGTCATTTTGTAAAATTTATATGTGGTGGTTGCTATTCCTTGCTTATAAAACGATATCCTACACCTGATTCTGTAATTATATATTCGGGCCTGTTAGGGTCTTGTTCTATCTTCTTTCTCAGCTGTGCAATAAATACACGCAGGTATTGCGACTGGCTTATATAGCCCGGCCCCCACACTTCTTTTAGCAAATAGTGATGTGTCAGCACCTTGCCTTCATTCTTTGCCAGCAACGCCAGTAAAGTGTATTCTGTAGCCGTCAGCTTTATTACTTCATCTTTTACCTTCACCGTTCTCGCGGCAAGATCTATCTGCAGGTCTTTATAACTCAGTACAGGGTCTGTTTCTTCATTGCCTGTATGGCGTAGCAGCGACCGTATCCTTGCCAGCAATTCACCGGTCCGGAATGGTTTCACCAGGTAATCGTTAGCACCGTTGTCCAGCGCCTTTATTATATCCTCTTCACTGTTCTGTACTGATAGTACCATTACGGGATTTGTGTACCATTCCCTCAGTTTTGTAAGTACTATATGCCCGCTCTCATCCGGCAACCCCAGATCCAGTATGACCATATCCGCAGGATGATTGGCCGCCATAATGATGCCTTCCTTACCTGTCTTTGCAGCCGTTGTAGTATAACCGTTGCTTCCCAGAGTTATTTCCAACAGCTTGCATATCTGTTGCTCGTCGTCTATGATCAGTATGGCCGGTTTATTCATTCTTCAGGTTTTTCAGGTAAGATGTTTCAGCCGGTATCTCTATGGTAAATTTCGCTCCACCCGTTGGTACATTTTCCAGGTGCACTGTGCCATTCAGCGCTTCAGTAAAGCCTTTCACGATCGACAAGCAAAGCCCGGTGCCACCCGTACGTTCATTCCGCAACCTGTAAAATTTCTCAAACACATGTTGCAGCTCACCTTCAGGAAAGCCCTTACCATTATCCGTTATCACTATCTGTAACACATCTTTGTCGCATGTAGCCGCTACATGTATAGTGCTGCCGGCAGGCGTGTAGTTACAGGCATTTATGAGTATGTTATAAAGTATCTGCTCCAGCGCCGTATTATCCAGCTTAAATAGTGGCAGGTCTGTCGACAAATCAATTTTTATAATGTGCGCATTATCTGTCTCCTCAACTCTTTTCAATGTATCATATACTACTTCGCCCACATCACACCAGTCACGCCTTAGCTGCATTACTCCCGATTCCAGTTTCGACATGTTCAGCAGATTCTCCACCTGCTGATTAAGCCTTACTGATGCTTTTGAAATTTCGTTTACTAATTCTTCCTTGTTCGCTTCTGTAAGATTGGCGTTATGCGCTTGCAGATTGTCTGTAGCGCCTATTATAGTAGCTATGGGCGTACGCAGCTCGTGCGACAGTGAGTTCAGCAACGTATCGTATAGTTTCAGCGTGCTCGCCTTCTCTTCTTTCTTCGAAGCCCGTTTTTCAGCTTGTCGTATCTTGTAGGTCAGTGTACCGTTCAGTAAGGCTATCACAAAGTACATTGTCAGCAATATTGTATCCTCTGCTGATGCGACTTGTAACGTAAAATGCGGCGGGATAAAAAAGTAATCCCATATAATTGCAGAGAGTATGGCAGCCACCAATACAGGTCGTATATCATACACCATCGCTATCAGCGATACCGTTATGAGCAGCAGGTAGGCTACTGCATGGTAACCCAAATAGTTTATAAAAAAGAAGCAAACACCCGACACAATGCACACCAGCAATACACTAAGTATGTACTGCCTTGGCTTATTTGTCTTTCTTGATGCTATACGGCTCATCACTTCAATTACAACACAAAGGTAGACGGCTGCTTATAATTATCTCATCAAATATGAGTTGTTGGGTATAAAGATTTTATAAAGATTTGGAGTAGCATAACAAAACAGCCTATCTACAAAAACCTGATAAAAATCTTATCTTGCTCTCAATACCCAAACCATCATAAATAAAATGTCCTACTGCGCTGCTCTTATATCCATGTCCGAAGAAAAGAAGGCCATACACAAGCCTTATCACGATGGGCAGTATGGCTACCCTATCCATGATGATAATGAACTGTTCTGCAGGCTTATCCTTGAGATAAATCAGGCAGGGCTTAGCTGGGAAACTATTTTAAAGAAAGAAGCTACGTTCAGAAAGGCATATAGTAACTTCAACATAAAGAAAGTTGCCGCATACAAAGAGGCGGACTTCGATCGCCTCATGGCAAACCCCGGCATCATCCGCAACCGCTTAAAGATAAATGCAGCCATAGAGAATGCAAAAACCATTCTGCTGTTGCAAAAAGAATTCGGCTCGTTCGAAAAATGGCTTGCACACCACCACCCCAAAACAAAAGAAGAATGGGTAAAACTCTTTAAAAAGACCTTCCGCTTCACCGGGGGCGAGATAGTCAATGAATTCCTCATGAGCATTGGCATACTACCCGGCGCACATACAGCCAACTGTAGTGTGTACAAAAAAGTATTACAATCTAAGCCGATGTGGAGTGTGAAATAGCAATGCAATCTCAACATTCTACTTTCCCACCTACTCCCTTACTTCACCAGCGCCTTCACTTTACGTATATACTCATCTCTATTAAGAGATATAGCAGCTAAATGTTCACCCTTCACTACCCAAAGCTCCTTGGGTTGCTGTGCATTATCATATACAAGTTGGCCTTCTTCAAAGGGCACGGCTACATCATCTGTACTGTGAATAATAAGTTTGGGCATTTTTGTTATCCCTTTTATATCATCTTTGGCAGCGTATGGAGATGTCACAAACTTCCGTATTACATCACGCTGTTCTTTGGGCGCGCTTTCTGCAGCTATATCAGAGAACGAGCTGATAGTACCTTCCAGCACCAGCGCGCTTACTTTATCCTGATTGTCCTTAGCGATTTTTGTAGCTATTTGTGTACCCATCGAGCCACCCATTACTATCAGCTTTGCACCTGCCATATCCTTGCGGTGTACCAGACTATCAAACACCACCTGTGCATCTTGCGCTATATCCAGGTGCGTAGGCTTTCCGGTTGATTTACCATACCCCTGCATATCTATCATAAAAACCCTGAAACCCGAATCAACGAAAGGCTTCATCAATGATACATAGCTTGATATATTACCACCAGCCCCGTGAAAATAAAGTATCGTAGTAACAGGCTTTCCTACGGGATTCAGGAATATACCATCCAGCGTAGCTGTGTCTGTTTTAATAGAAACCTCGTCATAGACTACATTAGTCATAGGCTCCCACTGCTTCGATGGAAAATAAAAACGATCATCAAATTGGCCATAACTGACTGCGTGCGTACAAATAATTAATAAAAATATAAATAAGTATTTCATAGTGTACCTTGTGTAGAAATGAGCTGCTAATATAAAGAAATGGTGATTTTCAGGCGATCAAAAAATATTTTTCCATTTTCACATCTTAAATTTACGATTATCACATTTTTCTCCTTACCTTTGCACTCCAATTCTCATTTTGCTCTTATTATAAGGTTGCATTTGGGAGAATAACGCGGGTGAACCGCATATTCGCTAAAACCAAAACAAAAGAAACATGGCTAAAGAAATTTCAGGCTTTGTAAAGCTGCAAGTAAAAGGCGGCCAAGCCAACCCGGCGCCACCGATCGGACCTGCATTAGGTTCTAAAGGCGTCAACATTATGGAGTTCTGCAAGCAGTTCAACGCTCGCACACAGGACAAAATAGGTAAGATACTTCCCGTAACACTTACTGTTTACACAGACAAGTCTTTCGACTTCGTTATCAAGACACCTCCTGCTGCCGTGCAGCTTATGGAGCTTGCCAAGCAACCGAAAGGTTCTAAGGAGCCTAACCGCCAGAAAGTGGGTAAGGTAAGCTGGGCACAGGTAGAAGAGATCGCTAAAGACAAAATGCCCGATCTTAACTGCTTCACACTGGAAAGCGCCATGAAAATGGTAGCAGGTACAGCGCGCAGCATGGGCTTCACTGTTGAAGGATCAGCTCCCTGGGCTTAATGTGACAGGTGGAAAAGCCTTCCACCATTGTGTTTCACCTTATTAAAATTCGTTGCAATGGCAATCACTAAACAAAGAAAAGCTGTAGAAGCTAAACTCGATAAAAACAAACAATATACACTTGCTGAAGCTGCTTCTGTAGTAAAGAGCATCAATGCTACCAAGTTCGATAGCTCAGTAGATGTACATATACGCCTTGGTGTAGACCCTAAGAAGGCAGACCAGGCTATACGCGGTACAGTTACCCTGCCACACGGTACAGGTAAAACAAAACGCGTACTGGTACTTTGTACCCCTGATAAAGAAGCTGATGCAAGAGCAGCAGGTGCCGATTATGTAGGCCTTGATGAATTTGTACAGAAAATAGACGGCGGATGGACAGATGTAGACGTGATCATCGCTACACCATCTGTAATGCCTAAAATCGGCCGTCTGGGTAAGATATTAGGTCCTCGTAACCTGATGCCAAACCCTAAGACCGGTACAGTTACAAACGATGTTGCATCTGCAGTAACTGAAGTAAAAGGTGGTAAAATAGCATTCAAGATAGACAAAGCCGGTATCATTCACGCTTCCATCGGCCGTGTATCTTTTGAGCCGGGCAAAATAGCTGAAAACGCACAGGAGCTTATCAACACCCTTGTACGTATGAAGCCTGCTACTGCTAAAGGCCTTTATTTAAAAGGCATCAGCATGGCATCAACAATGAGCCCTGGTCTTAGCATCGATACAAAAACCGTAGCGTAAAAATCATTTTTCACTTCCTTCCACGAAGGGGTAAAAACTTAAAAACATGACACCTGTTCAAAAATCTGAAGCAATAGAATTACTGAAGGAAAAGTTCTCTCAGTATGATAATTTTTACATCACTAATACCGAATCTTTGACGGTAGAGCAAGTGAGCAACCTGCGCCGCCTGTGTTTTGAAAAGAACGTAGAGATGAAGGTAGCAAAGAATACACTTATCAAGAAGGCATTAGAAAGCCTTAACAGCGATAAGTATGCAGGCATCTATGATTCATTGCATGGCGTTACCGCGCTTATGTTCTCTGAGTCGCCAAAAGAGCCTGCAATGATCCTTACCTCTTTCCGCAAGAACAACCCGGGTGATAAGCCTGTGCTGAAAGCGGCATTGATAGGTGAAGATGTATTTACCGGCGATAATGAGCTGGCAAATCTTACAAAGATCAAGACGAAGAACGAGCTTATCGGCGAAGTTATCGGCTTGTTGCAATCTCCTGCAAAACGTGTATTGGCTGCATTGTTGCACCACCACGAAGGCAAGGCAGAAGGCGCTACAGAAACAGCAGAAGCAACCCCTCCGGCAGATACAACTGCTGCACCGGAAGCAGAAGCACCTGCAGCAGAATAATTGGCAATGTACCAATACGGCAATTCGACAATGTGCTAGTGCACGTTTTAGAATAGCCACATTAAACTCGGCTTCCAAGCTATCATATAAGTTACAAGAGTACAAGACAAGTAAAACAATTTTAAACAACAACATTAAAAAATCATACAATGGCAGACGTAAAAGCATTAGCTGAACAATTAGTAGCACTTACTGTAAAAGATGTACAGGAACTGGCTAACGTATTAAAATCTGAATATGGCATCGAGCCTGCTGCTGCTGCAGTGGTAATGTCTGGCGGTGGCGGCGACGCTCCTGCTGCTGCTGCTGAAAAAACTTCGTTCAACGTAGTTCTGAAAGCTGCAGGTGCATCTAAACTGAACGTTGTAAAGGTAGTTAAGGATCTTACAGGTCTTGGTCTGAAAGAGGCTAAGGAACTGGTAGATGGCGCTCCTAAGAACGTGAAAGAAGGTATCAGCAAGGGCGAAGCTGAAGATATAGCTAACAAGCTGAAAGAAGCAGGCGCTGAAGTTGAAATCGCTTAATTCTTTTTAAAAGAAACAATATCTAAATAGAAAAGTCCCGCACGTATGTGCGGGACTTTTCTACTTTCATTAAGCACATACCTGAGTATAATTAAGGTAATCCGATAAGCATTACCCGGGCAAAAAAATATGGCCACACAATGTGTGACCATAATATCTGTAAGGGCTAAGACCCTATGTACTAACCTTCTGTTTGTTCTGTAGAAGTTTCAGTAGCTGCTTCTGTAGTTTCTTCAGCGCCTTCGTTAGCGTCAGCTTCTGCTTCTGCTACCTGTGCTGCACGTACTGCATTCTTTTCTTCTACACGACGCACTGATTCAGAATGTGATTCGTGGCGTTTGTCTGCTTTGTGCTTACGGTGTGTTTCTTCACGCGCAGCTACCAGTTCTTCATGAGAGCCGTTCCATTTTTCGAACTTCTCCATTGCTGTAGCTTCGTCGAACAGACCGAGGGTAACACCACGCATAAGGTGCTTGAGGAACAACACACCCTTGAATGACAGGATACGACGGCAAGTGTTAGTAGGCTGCGCACCTTTCTGTAACCAATGCAATGCACGCTCGCGGCTGATACGTACTGTAGCAGGCACTGTAAGCGGATTGTAGGTTCCTAATTTTTCAATGAATTTACCATCACGAGGGGCAGTTGTTGTAGCCACTACGATGAAGTAGAACGGGCGCTTCTTAGACCCGTGACGTTGCAGGCGAATTTTTACCGACATAATAATAGAAATTATTTGCGTTTAACAATAAAATTTGGACTGCAAATGTACTTAAACTTCTTTTAAGTAAAAAGAGCTTATTGAAAGTTATTTTTACTAATATATACGCCATTTATTCTTTATGAACGATCTGCGTTAACAGATTTCATACAGTGCCTTTTGCCTATTACCTTTGCCTCTTCTAATTACAGTTATGCTTCCACAATTCGATAATACAGAAATAGCCTTTAAATACCGCAGTAATAGTGAATTAAAACGTGCTCGTTTCCTTTTTTCATCGATGGGCTCCCCTATTCTTACAAAGATAGGCATGGGTTTTACAAAGTTCGCGATGGGTGTAGGATTGCCTATAAAAGGTCTGATAAAGAGTACCATCTTTAAGCAGTTCTGCGGCGGTGAAACGATGGAAGAAGCGGCAGCCACAGCCAATGTGCTGAACAAGTACGGCATAGGTATCATACTGGACTATGGAGTGGAAGGCAAGGAAAGTGAAGCTGATTTTGATAAAGCAGTACCTGAGTTTATAAAGGCGATTACATATGCTGCATCTCAGCAGAATATACCGTTCATCAGTATTAAGATAACGGGGTTTGCGCGATTCTCTTTGTTAGAGAAAGTGCATGCAGGCACAACCCTTACCCCTGCAGAGCAGGCCGAATGGAACCGCGTATATGCGCGTATAGATGAGATATGCAAGTCGGCTTATGATAATAATGTTATGGTGCTGGTGGACGCAGAAGAAAGCTGGATACAGAAACCGGTGGATGACCTTGCGGATGGGATGATGGAAAAGTATAACAAGGAAAAGGCCATCGTGTACAACACCTTCCAGATGTACCGGCACGACCGCCTGGAGTTTCTTAAAGCATCATATCAACCAGCAATAGATAAGGGCTATATACTAGGAGCAAAGCTGGTACGTGGCGCCTATATGGAAAAGGAACGCAAGCGCGCCGCAGAGATAGGCTATAAAGACCCCATACAACCTGATAAGGCAGCAACGGATGTAGACTATAACGCCGCCCTGATATTCTGCCTCGAAAGGCTGGATACAATAGCGGTATTCATAGGTACACACAATGAGGAAAGTTGCCTGCTGGCTGCTGCTTATATACACGAACATGGTATAGCGCCGAATACCCGACAGGTGTATTTCTCACAGCTTTACGGCATGAGCGATAATATTTCTTTCAACCTGGCGCATGAAGGTTACCATGTAGCGAAGTACCTGCCTTACGGTCCCGTAAAGGATGTTATCCCATACCTGATGCGCCGTGCACAAGAGAACACTTCAGTAGCCGGACAAACAGGCCGCGAACTATCGTTGATAGATAAGGAGATGAAGCGGAGGAAGTTGTTATAAGACGCGCTAGTTATACGATGCCTTCAGCATCGATGTGGTTTGGTTGTTATTTCTATAAACATTTGATGCCGATGGCATCAGGGAATGGTCTGTATTGTTTTCTTCTAAACAAATGACCGAATAAACTACTTCCCCTTATCAATCACATACACATCTTCCCCATCGCGTTTCATGCGAAAGTTTTCGCGGGCGTATTTTTCTAAGGCGGAGGGGTTGGTGAGCAGTTGGGTATGCTCGGTGTTCATTTGTGCTATTTCCGCATTGAGGTAGGTAATGTTTGCTTTTACTGCGTTGAGTTCTTTAAGGCGCTGCTGCTGCGATATCCAGTCGTTCTGATCGAAGTAGATGATCCATGCAAGGAATGCAACGGTAGTAAGCAGAAATTTATTTGTAAGGACGCGGAATACCTTATTCATGCGATAAAGTTAGGGATAGATATTAATATATGCAAGTGTATAAACAAGCTATGCCACACCTTGAGGTGTGGCATAGCTATAAGATTATCTTCTAAATTTATTTACCGAATATCAATGACTTGCCTGGATAATATGCATTAGGGCCCAGCTCTTCTTCTATACGAAGCAGTTGATTGTATTTTGCCATACGGTCGCTACGGCTGGCGGAACCTGTTTTTATCTGTCCACAGTTAAGCGCTACAGCCAGGTCAGCTATAGTATAGTCTTCTGTTTCACCACTGCGATGGCTCATAATGGTGTTGTAGCGATTTGTCTGCGCCATGCTTACCGCATCCATCGTTTCACTCAGGGTTCCTATCTGGTTCACTTTTACCAGCAATCCGTTCGCAATGTTTTCTTTGATACCTTTTTGCAGGCGGGTAACGTTGGTCACAAACAGGTCATCACCTACAAGCTGTACTTTGTCGCCAAGAGCTTCTGTGAGCATCTTCCAGCCTTTCCAGTCGTCTTCTGCCATACCATCTTCGATACTGATGATAGGATATTTCTTACACCACTTTACCCAGTAAGCGACGAGTTCTTCGCTAGTCATCTTTTTGCCATCACTTTTATGGAAGTGGTACTTTTTATCTTTGTCATTATAGAGTTCGCTGTTAGCGGCATCCATAGCTATCATTACCTGCGTACCAGGTTTGTAGCCGGCTTTTTCTATCGCCTTCAGTACCGTTTCTATAGCTTCTTCATTGCTCTGTATGTTTGGTGCAAAGCCACCTTCATCACCCACGTTAGTACTGTATCCTTTTTCCTTCAGAACTGTCTTAAGTGTATGGAATATATCTACACCCCAGCGAAGCCCTTCGCTGAATGTTGACGCCCCTATAGGCATCACCATAAATTCCTGGAAATCTATTTTGTTATCGGCATGCGCACCACCGTTGAGGATATTCATCATAGGTACCGGTAGCGTCTTTGCATTAGCGCCGCCAATATAGCGGTAGAGCGGCAAGCCTACTACCTGTGCCGCGGCTTTGGCTGTGGCCATACTTACTGCAAGTATCGCGTTAGCGCCAAGCTTTGCTTTGTTGGCAGTACCGTCTATATCTATCATTACCTGATCGAGGCCGCGCTGATCGGTTACGTCCCAGCCATAAAGCTCCTCAGCTATAATATCATTTACATTGCTTATCGCCTTCTGCACACCCTTGCCCTGGTATTTTTTCTTGTCGCCATCGCGCAGCTCTACAGCTTCATGCTTGCCTGTGCTGGCACCACTTGGCACAGCGGCACGGCCCATGATGCCATCGCTTGTATGAACGTCAACTTCTACAGTAGGATTGCCCCGGCTATCTAATACCTGGCGTGCGATAATTTCTGTAATGAAACTCATAAGGATATTTTATTTGGTTGCAAAAATAATTCGTAATTCGACAAATAGGCCATTGTTAACGTTAATTAGCAGAGATCGGTAGTTTTTCTGATCATAGCTGCGAAAGTGATGCTGATGTTGCCAATCGATTTTGTACTTCAGTAATTTATCCACGTAATTGTCGCTTCAAATCGTCAGTTATCCCAAAAAGATATATACACACAATCAGCCCTATAATTAGCTTATGCTTATGGTGTTAATTGGTTTTTTATTAGGTTTGCAGCCTAACATAAGACTATGCAACAATCGGTATTCGAACAAATGCAGCAAATGGGTCACGAGCAAGTAGTTTTTTGCCATGACCCACATTCAGGACTGAATGCAATTATAGCCATACACAACACCACTCTGGGCTCTGCACTTGGCGGTACAAGATTGTGGAATTATAATAGCCACGATGATGCTATCATAGATGCTCTGCGTCTAAGCCGTGGTATGACTTATAAGGCTGCTATCAGCGGCTTGAACCTAGGCGGTGGCAAGGCAGTGATAATAGGTGACGCATCGAAGATAAAATCAGAAGCTTTATGGCGCCGCTACGGCAAGTTCGTAAACAGCCTGAACGGTAAGTATATAACAGCAGAAGATGTAAACACATCGGCAAGAGATATGGAGTACATATCGCTGGAAACTAAGTTTGTAACAGGCGTACCGGAATATATGGGTGGCAGCGGTGATCCTTCTCCGTTTACGGCTTATGGCGTGTTTATGGGTATGAAGGCTGCGGCTAAAAAAGCTTGGGGCAACGACAGCCTATCTGGCAAAAAAGTAATGGTACAGGGTGCAGGCCATGTAGGCCAATATCTGATAGGCCATCTTGTAGAAGAGGGCGCTAAGATATATGTGTGCGATATCAACGAAGCGAAGCTGAAAGAGGTAAAAGATAAATTTCATGGTGTAGAGGTGGTAGATGGTAACAAGATATTTGACATGGAGTTTGATATCTATGCTCCATGCGCGCTGGGTGCTACGGTGAATACGGAAAGCATCAGCAAGATGAAGTGTCCGATAATAGCCGGCGCTGCAAACAACCAGCTTGCTGATGAGAACGTACACGGCCCTATGCTTGTAGAAAAAGGCATCATCTATGTCCCAGACTTTTTGATAAACGCTGGTGGGCTTATAAATGTAAGCGCAGAACTTGACGGGTATAATCGTGAGCGTGTGATGGGAAATGTAGAAAAAATATATGGCCGTACGCTGGAGATATTTGATTTGGCGGAGAACGAAAAGGTACATACACAGCAGGCTGCTATGCGTATAGCGGAAAAGAGGCTGAAAGATATAGCGAGTGTGAAGGCGAGGTTGTGATCAAGTAAAAATTAAAAGTCAAAAAGTGGCGCTCCTGGTGTGGGCGCCACTTTTCTTATATTATACCTCCAGGAGTTTAACCACTGGCACATCCACTTATTGAACACTATGACGTAACTAGTATTCTGTGCCCTTATAGAATATCTTGAACAGACTCTGCCCTATCTGGTAGCGGATAACATCATAGCTGAGTTGCCAGTCGGTAAGATCTGCATTAGTGACATCATATATCTCCCCTTCTGAAAACAGGCGCAGTGTATTGCTGCTGTTGATATAGGCCAATGAATTGTATTGAATAGTGTATTTGGTAGGATAATAACTCTCCAGCTCTGTAATATCACCTTTATAAAATGCTTTGAACTGCCCGCCCGGATCTTTGTAGGCCACAATATTATCCCCGACCTGATATGTAGGTGTAAAGAAACCTACTGTATGCAGGCTATCACCATAGAATATTTTAAAATAACCATCGCTCGTAACAAAGGCTACGAGGTTATCGCCGGCTTTATAAGATAGCGGCGCGTAGTCGTCAATAACATACGTTTGCCCGCTATGGTATATCTTGAATTTATGGTCTACATCAACATAGGCCACGGTATTGCGCCCAGCATCAAAACTACTTACAGGATAATCTTCCTGGGGTATGGTAACACCATGATAAAATATACGAAACTGGTTTGCAAAATTGTTGAAAGCAATGATGTTATCACCCACTTTTAATGACGATAATACACTATCCGGTATAAAGCTTTCTACTGTATAAATGTTGCTGTTGTAATAAACACGGTATTCACTTTTAATATCATCGAGATACAGGATAACACTATCGCCTATAAAATACTGATCACATACACCGGTAAGATTTTTAGAAACACCACGGTCGAATACATTGAGTGATTTCTGATTAAGGTAGCCAACAAGATTATCGGTTACAAAAAACGCGTTGGTAAAGCCGATATTAATGGATCTGACACCGCCGTTATAGTATATTTTAAAGCTCCGAGAGTTATCAAGATATGGGATGCATGTGCGGCCTATCTTCATATCAGTCGGTGGCAAAAAATCTATTTTATGCAGCAACCCCTTGTCCCAAACCATTACCTGGTTCTGATTATCAACGTAAGCTGTTAATGGCTGCGCTACCGCGCTGTATGAATATAATACACAAAGGAGGAGGCCAATTATAAAGCGCACCATAATTATAAAGTTTTGTGTAAGATAATAATTTAGTAGAGAGGATGAAATACAAAAAATAAAAAAGCCAGCCTGAGAACAGGCCAGCCCCTATAAACCCTATCACTATGAAAACTTTTGCGAAATTATATATTCTTAAAGAAATTCCAAAAATGATTTAAAGATAATCTAAGATAAGCATGTTAAATCTTTAATCAAAAGCAATAAAAAAGCCAGCCTGAGAACAGGCCAGCCCCTATAAACCCTATCACCATGAAAACTTCTTTATGCTGAAAGCGAAATTTCTTTTTTTGACAATACAAAGATACGTGTACTTTGTAAAATCACAAATTTTTAAACACTTTTCTATATTTTTTTAAAAACATTTAATCAGCTGTCTTTCAGCTACTTAAAGGTTTCGAAAACAGAATAACAGCAGATTAACCAAAAAGTAGATGTATGTACTACTTTTTCTTTTTCGGTGTAAACATTGCTAACATCCTGCGGCCTTCCATTTTAGGCATCGACTCCAGTGAGCCGTACTCTGCCATACGCTCTGCGAACTTTAATAATAAAAGCTCTCCACGCTCCTGGAACATGATAGCACGCCCCTTGAACTGTACATAACATTTCACCTTATTACCATCCTGAAGAAAATTCTCGGCATGCTTTGCCTTGAAATCAAAATCATGGTCATCTGTATTTGGTGTAAAGCGTATTTCTTTTACTTCAGATTGCTTTGCCTTTGCTTTTTGCTCCTTATCCTTTTTCTTTTTCTCGTAAAGAAATTTTTTATAGTCGATAACACGGCATACGGGCGGTACTCCGTTTGGTGATATCTCTACGAGATCTACTTCCTGCGCAATGGCCATTTTTATGGCTTCTGCTATCGGGTAAACGCCCGGTTCTATTCCTTCACCTATCACGCGCACTTCCGGCGCTGTTATCTCATTGTTGAGACGGTGTTCATTCTGTGGTACTCTGGGCCTGAATGGCGGTCTTCCTTTACTTCTTTTCTGCATTAATGGTTTTTAATATGATGGCAAATTTATAATATTTGCAGATAAAATGCGCTATGATAAATGTTATAATATGGCTTTATCGCGCTTTTTACCCTTTATTTGTTCTTTTACGATGTTATTTACCTCTGACACGAACTCTGCTACCAAAACCGCGCCCTTGTCTCCCTCTCCGTGCTTCCTTACCGCTACCATGCCGTCGGCCATTTCTTTTTCACCAACAATAAGCATGTAAGGTACTTTCATCAGTTCAGTATCACGGATCTTACGGCCTATTTTTTCACTACGGTCATCGACTTCTGCACGAATATCTGATGCGCGCAAAGTGTTAGCTACTTCGTGTGCATACTCACTGTACTTATCACTTATCGGCAATACTTTTACCTGTAGTGGTGTAAGCCACAGCGGGAAGTTACCTGCACAGTTCTCAATAAGTACAGCAATGAAACGCTCCATAGAGCCGAATGGCGCACGGTGTATCATTACAGGGCGCTTGCGTGTATTGTCGCTATCAACATATTCAAGCTCAAAACGCTCTGGTAGATTATAGTCTACCTGTATAGTACCAAGCTGCCATTTACGTCCGAGTGCATCGCGCACCATAAAGTCAAGCTTAGGGCCATAGAAGGCCGCTTCACCATATTCTATAACGGTGTTAAGGCCTTTCTCTGCCGCCGCTGTAATGATCGCCTGCTCTGCTATTTCCCAGTTCTCATCAGTGCCTATATACTTGCTTCTGTCTTCCTGATCGCGGAGAGATACTTGCGCGGTATACTCACTAAAGCCAAGTGACTCGAATACATAAAGTACAAGATCGATCACTTTCTTAAATTCATTGAGCACCTGATCGGGACGGCAGAAAAGATGCGCGTCATCCTGAGTAAATCCGCGTACACGGGTAAGGCCATGTAACTCACCCGACTGCTCGTAACGGTACACAGTACCAAACTCTGCAAGCCTCAACGGCAGGTCTTTATAGCTGCGCGGTGATGACTTATATATCTCGCAATGGTGCGGGCAATTCATTGGCTTCAGCATGAACTCCTCCCCTTCCTGTGGTGTAGTGATGGGGCGGAAACTATCCTTACCATATTTCTCCCAGTGACCGGAAGTAACATATAACTGCTTGCTACCGATATGCGGAGTGATAACAGGCAAGTAACCTGTTTCAGCCTGCGCTTTCTGCAAGAACTGTTGCAGACGCTCGCGCAGCATGGCGCCCTTTGGCAACCATAAAGGCAAGCCACTACCTACCTTCTCTGAGAACGTAAACAACTCTAATTCCTTACCCAGCTTACGATGGTCGCGCTTCTTTGCTTCCTCCATCAGGGCTATGTATTCGTCGAGTTCTTTCTGTTGCGGGAAAGTGATACCGTATATGCGGGTAAGCATCTTATTCTTCTCGTTACCGCGCCAGTATGCACCTGCTATATTAGTAAGCTTTACAGCCTTTATAGGGCCGGTAGCAGGTATGTGTGGGCCACGGCATAGATCGGTAAAGCCGCCTTGTGTATAGAAGGTAATATTGCCGTCTTCGAGGCCTTCAAGTAATTCTAATTTGTAAGGGTCCTGCTTTTCTGTGAAGTAAGCTATGGCTTTATCTTTTGGCATATCCTGGCGGCTGTATGCATTATTTTGCCTTGCCAGTTCTTTCATTTTATCTTCGATCTTCTTCAGGTCTTCTTCACTAATTGTACGGTCGCCAAGATCTATATCGTAATAAAAGCCGCTTTCTATTGCCGGACCAATGCCCAGCTTCACACCGGGATATAATGCCTCCAGCGCCTCTGCCATAAGATGGGCAGATGAGTGCCAGAAAGTACTTTTACCTTCTGCATTATCCCATGTAAGCAATTTCAAACTTGCATCGTTATGTATAGGGCGTGTAGCATCCCAGACCTCTCCATTTACTTCTGCGGCCAGCACTTTGCGTGCAAGGCCTTCACTTATCGACTTAGCGACATCCATAGCGCTTACACCATCATTATAATCACGTATGGCGCCATCGGGTAATGTAATATGTATCATAAAGTATGTATTCTGATATTGTTATTAAAATGCCTTCTTAAAGGCTTGCAAAGGTACGTATGAAAAGGGTTAACATAGCTGTAATAAAAAACCACCGGTAAGTACCAGTGGCGTTCTATGTACTTACAATATTATTAAAAGTTCGTGTACGTGACGTTGAATACCGTTGTATCGGTGCGATAGACAGGTACATATCGGTGTCCGCCTACCGTATCAGGATAGATGCTCGGTACAGAATACTGTATCGTGAAGCTGGTAGAACTGAAAGCTGTAACCTTAGAATATACATCTGTATTACCAAGTACCGCAGGAGCGAAAGATACCGGCCATATAGTATCTAACACCAGGGTAGGTGTTTTGAAAAGGGTATCAAGTTCAAGTGGGGTCTGACTCAGTGTATCGAAACGGAAAGGCAATACAGATTCATTAACCGAATAGAACATATTGTAGACGTTATGAAAGTTCAGCGACTGATCGCTCTGTAGATCAGTGCCGGCGTTTATCATATCCCAGACGAAACTGATAGAATCGGCATCCGATAACGAACACTTTGTAGCGCCGCTGTAAGTATAGCCCTTTGTATTAGAATCGAACCTGATAAAATCATCCAGATGACATGCAGTAATATAGGTAAGATACTGAAGCGTAGTATCCCTGCGCGATGGCAGTTTTTTTACAATAGTACCTCCCGACACCTTCCACTTGCCTACACGTAATGTGGCTGAACGGGATGGTGTTACAGACGGTTTTTTATTACAAGCAGCTAAAATAAGAATAGCCGACAAGGATAGTATAAAATATCTCATGCGTTAAAAATAAGGAAATTGTTCCCTAAAACTAATGAATATATTGGTGTTTGCAAAACAAGGAGATAATTTATGGCTTATTTCACCCATAAAGACAACATCCTATGCGGAGCATTAAAGCTTAGTTCTCTCTGAACACCCAAATATACGGAGTAACCGATATATCGTAAAAGGAAACACCGTTTACAGCCGACAATGAGTTGATGCCATAATCATTTGCGCACACCTTATTAAAACTGAAGTTCAGTGTATCAATAGTACCGCCTGATCGTTGGATATAGAACCTACTGATGTTGCTATCAATACCTACTTTCCCGAGTTGCAATGATGTAACAGCAAATCTGTATTTATACCCTGCGGTAACACTCGACAGACTTACATCAGAAATGTAATTTTTATTACCATTCTTGAAATAATATATCTGAGGTACCTGTGTAGAATCTGTGAAAACAGACTGTGTATCGTGACTGACAACTGCAAACAAACTCGGCTCCCCCACAGGGTCGTCACAACCATAATCGTTAGCAGTATGCTTGCAACTGTATGTGCCAACAATAAATAAACTAACAAATAAAAAACAAACAACTGATTTTATAACAGACATAGATGGTGATATTGAGGGGGCAAATTTAGGGAAATTATTCAAAGGGCTCCTCTGGCTCTATAACTCTTTGATAATCCATTTGTAGGGGCACACAGTACCGTAAACGGCGTCCATAAAGCTGTTGAGTCAACAACTTATCGGTGAGTAAAAAATTATACGATCAATTTTCTTTAATCACAAATACATTATATCCCCCGGTAACAGTATCATCATAATAATATGTAGCGGCGTTAGTGCAGGAAAAAGACTGCGAAATTGAGCTATCGGTACATGCAGAACTTCTCACACTATTAGCGACATTGAGCGTATCGATAATACCTACCGGCCTTTCTATATAAAAGCGCTGCACATTGCTATCAACATTTGTGCGGATAATCGTAGCAGACGATAATATGAATTTATACCTAGAAGATGACCTGAATATTGCAAGGTCGGTTATATAGCTTTTTGCCACACCTTTGTAGTAGTACATTTTTATCGCGTCTGTAGTATCGGTAAATACCGTCTGTGTATCGTTGTTAACTACAGTAAAGAAAAAGGGGTGATTGGGTGAATGATCACAAATAATGGGCTCTTTGGTTCTACAGGAACTATATACATAGCAAAGCAGCACGGTCAAAAAGCAGAGACAGATAGGTTTTATAGGCATTATTTAAATTTTATCTACCCGAAGTTATTGAAATTATTCAAAGAGCTCTAACTGGCCTGTATCGTTGTGTTTTTTTGGCTTTGGTGCTGCATCACTAAAATTAGAAACAGAAATGCCTAACAAGCGTATCTTTTTATTTTGTGGGTCGGTAGTTAATAATAATTCTTTAGCAGTAGTGGCGATAAGGTCGAGATCGGCGGAAGGCTTGGTGTAGGAGCGGTTACGGGTTATCTGTTTAAAGTCGCTGTATTTTATTTTGAGGGTAATGGTGCGGCCTTTAAGATCATAGCGAATAAGCCGGTCATAGACCAGCACTGCTATTTTATCGAGCTCTGCATTCATCTCATTTATATCCGTAAGGTCGTAGGCAAATGTATCTTCCGCGCCCGATGATTTCGTTTCACGATTTGGCTGCACAGGGCGATCGTCAATGCCACGTACTATGCGGTAATAAAAATGGCCTGTCTTGCCAAAATGATGCACCAGTTCATCTTCTGACAGTCGTTTAAGATCTGCACCTGTATGCATGCCCATACCTTTCATTTTTTCGGCAGTAACACGGCCTACGCCATAGAACTTTTCTACAGCCAATCGCTCCATAAATTCTTCTATCTGCGATGGACCTATGAATGCAAGGCCATCAGGCTTGTTGAGGTCGGAGGCGATCTTAGCAACAAACTTATTGATAGACACACCCGCAGATGCGGTGAGGTTTAGCTCTGCTTTTATAGCTGCTCTTATCTGCTCGGCAATCTTTATTGCAGAGCCAATACCTTGCTTATCTTCCGTTACATCAAGATATGCCTCATCAAGCGACAAGGGTTCTATGAGATCAGTATGGCGATGAAATATTTCTCGGATATGCTTTGACACTTCTTTGTAAACAGCAAAGCGCGGACGAATGAAAATGAGGTCTGGACAAAGCTGCTGCGCGCGCTTAGAGGGCATCGCAGAGCGGATACCAAACTTGCGCGACTCATAGCTGGCAGCCGCTACCACCCCACCCCGCCCATCGGGTGAGCCACCGACTACAATAGGCTTACCCTTATATTCAGGATTGTCGCGCTGCTCTACAGATGCGTAGAACGCATCCATATCTACGTGGATGATCTTGCGATACTGCTTATGTGAATCTTCAGGCATTGGGTGACACAAAGATACCGCAGATAGGTAAAACGCTGCATAGCAATTACCACTCCGCTACACTACCATCTTTATTTCTCCATACAGGGTTTTTCCAGTTGTGGCCTATCTTTTCTCTTTCAATAACATACGCCTCATTTATCTCTATACCCAACCCTGGCCCATCCGGTATTTTCACATACCCGTCTTCATATTTAAAAACAGACCTGTCTACAATATAATCGAGCAGGTCATTGGCCTTATTGTAATGAATACCAAGGCTCTGCTCTTGTATAAATGCATTGTGGCATGTAGCATCGACCTGCAGGCAGGCGGCTAGCGCGATGGGGCCCAGCGGGCAATGCGGCGCCGCAGCCACATCAAAAGCCTCGGCCATA
>Ga0105239_10000432_pt1 | contig 61084 bp, 58 predicted proteins | sample KBSC44metaG_FD_92761 | JGI IMG/M metagenome (GOLD analysis project Ga0105239, IMG submission 92761) | Corn rhizosphere microbial communities from Kellogg Biological Station, Michigan, USA - KBS C4-4 metaG | ecosystem: Host-associated > Plants > Roots > Rhizosphere > Soil | place: Michigan, USA...
CATCACTGGCTGCCAGTTGAACATAAATAGAAGCAAGCTCTGCCGGCTGACCAGGTCTGCCTAATGGTGTATTGCCACCAAAGTTTTTTACTTTTTCCTGAGTAGCGCCACCGCTTATTTGTAAGGGTGTCCAGATGGGACCAGGTGCAACACCATTTACCCTTATGCCTTTTGGGCCCAGTTGTTTGGCCAGCGATTTTACATAATTCATAGTCGCGGCCTTTGTTTGCGCATAATCATACAGATCGGCCGATGGGTCGTATGCCTGTTCAGATGTAGTACCTATAATTACTGAACCTGGTTGCAGATGCGGTAAGGCAGCTTTAATGATCCAGAAGGGTGCATATATGTTCGTCTTCATGGTTGCATCAAAATCCTCTGTAGTAATATCAAGTATTGACTCCTTCGCCTGCTGGCGACCGGCATTGTTAACTACAATGTCAAGACCGCCGAGTTCATTTACTGCCTGCTCAACCAGTTTTTTACAAAAAGCTTCATCACGCAAGTCGCCAGGAATGGCTACTGCCTTGCGTCCTTCTTTTTTTATAAGATCAATTACCTCACGCGCATCCGGTTCTTCTGTGGGATAATAATTAATGGCTACATCTGCCCCTTCACGTGCATAGGCAATAGCTGCTGCACGGCCCATGCCTGAGTCGCCGCCTGTAATTAAAGCCTTACGACCTTTTAAACGGCCGGAACCTTTATAACTGGTTTCTCCATGATCGGGACGGGGATCCATTTTGCTGGCTAAACCCGGCCACGGCTGCGATTGACCATTAAAAGGTGGTCTGGGATATTTGGTAGTGGGATTTTCCAAAACGTCGGATGGAACTTCGTTTTCACTCGTCACAAGTGGTGAGGCCATAGCCGGTGTAACGGCAACGGCAGCAAGACCAACTCCAACAGCTCCAATAGCCTGCCGGCGGCTCATCATTTTTTTATTTTTATCCATAACAACAATTTTAATGGTATTGACAATTGCTCCAAAACGCATGCCCGTGAAAATGAATGGGATCACACGCATTTTTCAATACTGAAAATTGTTAGCGAGGAATTACGTCTACATGAACGGCCATATTTTTTGCCGGTATAATTCTTATGCCTGAAAGTGTTCGGCTATACCTTCTGTTGATTTTACTTAATCATGTTCAAGGCACTGAGCCAACCGGTACGCTGACTTGCCCAACTACTTAAAAATGCCGTGGGTTTTAGACCACCTTCTAGATTTTTCAGTAATCCCGCAACGCCTGCCATACTTGTAACCTTGGTAGCCATTTGCGCAATGCTGTTTTGTGTGGTGCTGTCTTTTTTAAACATATCGGGTTTAATATAACCGGCTATCGAACTAATGGAGCTGGCTAATTGGGTGGGATCGGTGGTCTTCTGCGCCTTGCCTAAAATTCCATCTTTAACAGCTGCCCATCCACTGGTAAACGAACTCGGTTTTAGTGCTCCAACAAACTGAGTTAATAATTTACCAGGACCGGCGGCACCGGTTATATCTTTACTTAAATTGGGAAGCTGGGCGATGGTGAGGCTGCTGAACATAACCAGCAGAACAGAACAGATGACAATTTTTTTCATACCCATTTTATTTTAGTTTTAATAAATAAAGAGCAAGCTATCAGGGGAGCAGATTGCAGGAATTTTTTCGCCAAAGAGGGTACGATAAAAGAGGAGTAGCTAAGATACGTTAGTTATTTTATTTATATATACACCCCATCAATAAATTATGTTTAACAGTCGCAGCCAAACACTCAAAGCAATTGCATTTATTTTATTAATTACTACAGTTACTATCCCGGTAGGCAAGGCACAAAGGAAAGTATCACCTTTTAAAGTGATCGCCTTTTATACAGCACTGCATGATACGGCGCACATCAGCTTTGTACATGAAGCCAACCGCTGGTTTCCACAAATGGCTGCCCGCTATCACTTCACCTACGATTCAACCAACAACTGGAATAACCTGAACGACACCTTTCTTGGAAAATATCAGGTGGTGTTGTTTCTCGATACAAGACCTGAAGATTCTCTGCAGCGCGAAGCTTTTAAAAGATATATGGAGCATGGAGGAGCATGGATGGGTTTTCACTTTGCAGGTTTTGCTTTAACGCCTTCAATGTATCCGCAAAACTGGCCGTGGTATCACAATGAATTTCTGGGCTGTGGTGAATATAAAGGAAATACCTGGCGACCTACATCAGCCATACTTCGTGTAAACGATCAGAAACATCCTGCCACAAAGCATTTACCAGTTACTTTTAAATCATCACCTAATGAATGGTATAAATGGGAAAAGGATCTGCGGAAAAACCCTGATATCGATATACTCCTGTCAATAGACAGTACAAGCTTTCCATTGGGTACCGGTCCCAAACCTTATGAAATATGGCACAGTGGTTTTTACCCCGTTGTATGGACGAACAAAAAATACAAAATGCTCTATGTAAACATGGGGCATAATGATATCGACTATGAGCACAAAACCAATAAAGAATTATCGTTTCAGTTTGATAACGAGATACAGAACCGGTTGATTATTGACGGGCTGCTGTGGTTGGGAGGTGTGTCTAAAACTAAATAGCCCCGGGGATAAAACCTCAGGGCTATTCAGATAGTTATTTAGATACCGATTATACTTTAGTTTCGGTTTTGCCATTCATTTTTAATACAGAAAGGCCTTTCTTTCCATGCACCAGCATTTTTAATGTTCTTCTTTTTAAAGAAATGGCAACGGTATGCTGATCATCTTCTGAGTACCGGTAACCCGAAAGAATATCCCTGTACGACAATACGCCTATAACCGTATTATTCGAAGGAACGATCACCGGCAGCACATCAACATTTTCCACAGCCATTTTTTCTACTGCTGTTTTCAATGTGTCGGTAGGCGTAATAGTTACTGGTTTTCTTTTAATAAGCAATTCAATAGGCTGCTTTACATCGTGGTGCATGCTGAACAGATTGCTGCCACTTACAATGCCTTTGAATGTGCCTTTGGGATCAACGATGATATAATAATTGTGCTGCTGGTCTTTTTCCTGTTTAAGAAAGTCTCTTACTTCTTCAATAGTGGTATTTCCGCTGATAACGGTAGCATTGGACAATACCTGCTGAACCGTTATTTTTTCAAGGATATCGGGTTTATAGATATCCGGTGTTTTTACACCCCGGCGGGCAATCTTTTCGGTCATAATCGTATTCTCCATTAAGAAGTATGATACAAAGTATGCCGCAATACATGCTGCCAGCAAAGGAAGCAATGCATTCACCTGTCCTGTTGTTTCAATGGCAAATACAATAGAAGTAAGTAAAGCGCGTGAGGCGCCTGCAAACATGGCCGACATACCAATTAATGCCGCCAGCGGAATACTAACACCGATATTGGGGAATAAGGCTGAAGCAGCAACACCAAATGCAGCTCCTGCAGCACCTCCGATAGTTAATAAAGGAGCGAGTGTACCACCCGAAGTACCGCTGCCCAATGCAATAACCCATGAGATGAATTTCATAATACCAAGCCATAAGATCAACTGTATGGTCATAGTGCCTGAAAGCACGTGAGTGATATTATCATATCCTACACCTAAAGTATGGGGGGCAAAATATCCTACAACACCAACTGCCAGTCCGCCGATAGCTGGCCACCATGCCCAATGAATAGGTAATTTTTCAAAAGCATCTTCCACAAGATATACTGCTTTGGTAACGGCTGCCGCGAGTAAACCAATGAGTATACCAATTACACTGTAAGCAGCCACCGCCATATTACCTGGTACATCAACTTCCGGTGCAGGAAATACAGGTCCGGATTCAAATAACAGATGATGGCCTGCTGCGCCTGTAATACAAGCTAAAGCTACTGGTATAATTGAGCGGGGAGAAAATTCAAACAACAATAATTCAATAGCAAGAAAGATACCTGCTACCGGGCTTCCGAAAATGGCGGCCATACCGGCTGTAGCTCCGGAGGTAAGTAAAATTTTTCTTTCGTATGAATTAATGCGCAGCAATTGACCAATGGTAGATCCCAATGCGCCGCCTGTTGCTATGATAGGACCTTCTGCACCAAACGGACCACCGGTACCAATTGAAACGGCAGAAGATAAAGGTTTAAGGTAAGTAATGGATGGTCTTATTTTACTGCTGTTGGTTAATATTTGTTCCATAGCTTCAGGAATGCCATGACCCCTGATAGCTTTTGATCCATACAATGCCATCAAACCAACGATCAATCCGCCGATAGCAGGAATGAAGATCACAAAAATGCCATAGGAATGTGTAGCAGGGCTTGATGGAGAAATAGAAAAACTATGATGGAATGAAATGTTGGTAATAAGGTTTATCAGGTATACCAGCACTTTTGCAATAATGCTTACACAGCATCCAATTCCTACAGCGAGCATAGCCATAAAAGCCATTCTTTTTTTGTTGGCGCCGGGGCGCTGGCTGGGTTCCTGACGGCCCATGGATGCATCTAACGAAACAGAGATAGGGATACGATCAACATGTTTTTCTGAGTGATTCATGATTTTATTATAAATGACTATCCAATAAATTTTTGCAATGCGGCGGCATCGTTTATTTTAATACGCTTGCCTATAGTAGAAAGAATATTTTGTATTATCAGTTCGGTAAAAAATTTAAATATCGTTTCATAGGTAGTGCCTGCGTATGAGGCAATATCCTGCCGGGTGATAGGTACAGCGATATATTTTTCATCGTCTGTTCCATACATATCGGCTATTTCAAGTAATGCCAGCGCAATTCTTCCTTTTACTTCCATCAATGCCATATCGCGCATCCGTTTTTCAGCTTTTTGCAGTTCGTTCGCATACAAATGCATTAACCGGTAGGTAAACCTGGGATTGGTTTGTAGTGTGGCTTCTAAGAAATCGTTAGGAATGTAACAAACCCGGGTGTCTTCGAGACTGGCGGCAGATATGGGGTATAAATTATCTCCACCTAACCCGCGATGTCCAAGTACATCGCCGGGTTTGGCGAAACGCACAATCAGTTCACGCTGTTCGGCCCATTGCTTGTATACTTTAACAGCGCCTTCAATTAAAAAGAATATTCCTTCAACCGGACTCCCCTCAGTAAAAATTACTGTGCCCTTTTTAAAAAACAGGGTCTTTTTTTTCATGGCTATAATTTCCTTCCATTCAGGTATGCAATTCCTGCATAAAAAGCAACTGTCGAGGTTGCAGGTCAATTCCGGCATGGCGCAAAATTACATTAAAAATATTGCCGAAGCAATACTTTTATAACAATAACACTTAATTTTGCCTTATATAAACATGGTTAAGACAATGTTTTTGTTAATCCTTCCCGCTTGTTAATTGATTTAATGACAATTAAAAAATACGACTTATGTATTCCAATTATCTAACACCCTTTTCCAAATCGTTGCTCACTGGTGTGTTTGTCGGAATTGCGACTACTTTTATTTGTATCATTTACAATATCGTGTACCGCGATGAAACCAGTTACGGGTTGTTTTCCTTTTTCAACGTTTCGTCACTCATTTTTGCAGTGAATATCCTGTTTATGTTTATCGGGGTAGTGCATTACTGGTTTACAAAATTCATAAAACGCGGCGGCGAAGTGGCCTATGCTATCTTTTTTGCGCTGATTACCATATTCCTGATCATTGAAATTCCGGGTACTCATCGTGTAAATGACATTACAGAGAATACAGAATTTCATCACCTGGCAATTGCCATGACACTCATTATGGGCGTTGGAGCTGCCATTGGTATTCCATTATTAGTTCATAGCAGGAAATTCGAAGAAACAGTGTTATAAACAGACATATTTCCCGCAAAGACGCCGTGGCGCTAAGGTTTTTAATTTGTATTCTTCATGCGCCCCCGGCGTCTTTACGGAGAAATGACGTCTTCACCTTCCATATGTACGCTGTACTCAATGAACGCTGGTGATAGCAATTTCCAGAAAAACTAAAGGTTCACAGCGTTGTGAACCTTTTTCCATACCTGGCGTGGCACAATTTTATATTAGGATTTTTTATGCTTTGCCATTACAGGTTGTGCCTCTGCATTGCTCTTTTATTAATCGCAATTGACAATACTGCTCAACAGGTTGTAACAGATACTTCTACACATAAAACTGTTATTGCCGGACCTGCATATCAAAAGCCTCATTTTTATCAATGGCTTTGGGGCCGCAACCGCCGTATTGAATGGACAACGCCCGTTGCTGTTTCCATTTTATGGCTCGATTCACTGTATGGCGGATTAAAACCTTACAAACGAAGTGGCGGTAATGAATCGAAATCACTCAAACTGCGTACTTCTGACGGAAAGGAATATGCATTACATTCAATTAATAAGTCGAGAGATAGTGTTGTACTGCCCATCTTTAAACACACATTTGTAGATGATATTATAAGGGATGGCGTTTCAATGATGTATCCCTATGGCGGATTAGCGTTGCCGGTAATGCAACAGAAGGCCGGTATTTATCATACAATGCCGGTAGTTGTGTATGTTCCGCGGCAGGCCGCTCTGGATTCATTCAACGATCGTTATGGAAATGACCTCTACCTGTTTGAACAAAAACCAGCCGGCGACTGGGCCGATGCTGATAACCTCGGTAATTTTAAAAACTTTACTGAAACCTGGGACCTGTTACCCAAACTGCAGAAAGATGCCAACAACTTCGCCGACCAGTACAAATTTGTATATGCGAGATTGTTCGATATGCTTATTGGTGACTGGGACCGGCACGAAGAAAACTGGAGCTGGGGAGAAAAAGATTCCTTAGGGAAAAAATGGTATGAGCCTGTGCCCCGCGATCGCGATCAAACCTTTTTTACGCATAATGGCGTTCTTATCAATCCTGTTTTATCTGCTGCCGGTTTGGGTTTTATGAAGAACTTCGGTTACCGGGTTGATGATGTTGGGAAATATAATCTGGAAGCCAAAGACATGGATCGGTTTTTTACCAACAAACTAACACTTGCCGATTGGGTACGCGCTGCCAAAAGCCTGCAGGACACACTTACCGATACCATAATAACACAATCGGTTCAACAATTACCTCCTGAAATTTTTGCTGTTTCCGGAAAAGAAGTGATCAAAAAACTAAAAGCTCGTCGTGAGCAACTGGTACACTTCGCAACCCGGTATTATTTGTTTGTGGCAGAAGACGTAGAAGTAACAGGCACAAAAAAGCGCGATTATTTTGAAGTATATAAAACTATTTCCGGCGAAACTGCCCTAGCTGTGTTTGCTTTAAACGACTCAGGGCAGATTAAAGGCGCTCCTTATTACCAGAGAATATTCAAACCGTCAGAAACAAAAGAGATCAGGTTATTTGGAATAGCAGGAGAAGATGTATACGACATTCGCGATCATTCAAAAGGTATTACTGTACGTGTAATAGGTGGGCCTGAAAAAGATTCAGTAAAACAGACAGGCCATAAAATTCATGTGTATGATAATGCTGACAATATATTTCAAACAAGTTCAGCACACAGGCATCTTGCCAATGACAGCGCCGTACATGCATGGAATTACGAATGGTTTAATTATGATGTATTTGGCTTTCAGCCTGTACTCTTCTATAATAATGCCGATCGCTTTTTTGTTGGATTGCACTATGCACTAAAGAAATATAAATGGCGAAAGAGTCCGTTTACCAAACAAAAATTCGGCATAAATTATTCGCTTTCTCAACAGGCTTTTAGTGTAGGGTGGTCAGCTTTATATCCTAAACTTATTGGCGGGTGGGATCTGTCGATGCTGGCTAACTATGATGCCGTACGCTGGACAAACTATTATGGCACCGGTAATGAAACAATACAAACTACTACCAGCTTTAGTTATTATCGCCTTCGAAGCGAAGAATGGTATGGCGAAGCCAGATTGCATCATGCATATGGAAAAAGTACGGTAGGTGTGGCGGCTTATTATCAGCAGGTAAGAAATAAGGTAGATCCTAATTATTATCCATCCAAAGTATTTTATTCTGTGCCTGATGTATTTCTCACAAACCGGTATGCAGGAGTTCAGTTATCCTATAGTTACGTAACGCTCAATGACTCTGTGGTACCAGTAAAAGGGTTTACGTTTTTAGGACTGGCCACCTATGCGAACAATTTCACACAGCAACAATTCTTTCAAAAGTATGAGGCCAGCATGCGTGGCTATGTTCCTTTTAATAAATATTTTTCATTGGCAGTACGCGTTGGTGGGGCAACTATTGTTAATGATAAAGTACTCGACAGCGGTCAGCCGTACGAACATGCCATTATTGGAGGTCCACGCTATTTACGCGGATACCGGAGAGAACGATTCTGGGGTAAAACAGCTTTTTATAATAACAACGAATTGCGGTTCATTACCAATCTGCACACGCATTTAATGAATGGAAAGATAGGTTTGATTGGCTTTTTTGATGATGGCCGTGTTTGGATGCCGGGCGAAAACTCTGATAAACTGCATATATCTTATGGTCCGGGATTGTTACTGGCGCCATTTAATAAAGTCAGTGTAACGCTTAGCTATGGTATCTCTGAAGAGATGAGGTTATTCCAGTTAAGATTGAATACGTTGTTTTAGCAAATTTTCACCACATAGGCACATTCGCTCACACAGGAAAGCACATAGTGTTTGCGGATATCTATGTGACATTCTATGTTTTCTATCTGCCTATGTGGTGAAGATAAATCGATATCAATTAGTTACTCGAAACTGAATAGCTGTTACAGGTAAAATTCAATCCATTGCCATTGGTGCCGTAGCTGGATGTTATTTCAAACCCAAATTGCACATTGCCTAAAGTAATATTGCCAATCCATCCCTGTGATTTTATCCAGTTCTCGATAGCCAGTACATTTACCGTACCTGAATTGGTTTTGGATGTTCTTAAAAATGAATACACATTGTTGCTACCATTGTTACCCCTGAAAACATTCCAGGTATGGCCGCCTACCGATACATTAGTATATACAGGAACTGCATTACCACTGGCATCCCAGTTATAGGAGATGGGTTTTACATTTCCGCCGCCGGTTGAGGTACCGGTATAGTTCATCCATAGCATGGTCTCATTTTGATTATTGCTATCCCAAATATCGTAGGTAGCTTCCCAGGCGCCGCCTGAAGGCATGGTTACATTGAATGAACTGGTGCAACTGCCAATGCTGGTGAGGGCTTTGCCGATGTATTTCGTGGAATTGGGATACGCTTTAACACCCCCGGTATTGGGATGGTTAGCCCAAACACCCCAGTTGCTATAACTGTTGGCCCATATGTTTTGAGATCCGGCGCCACTTCCCCATACATCATTATAAATGGTATAACCACCGTTTGACCAGGAAGCATACCTGTCGCTCGATGACCATGCTGCTTCTACAGCAGCGTCAGTAGATGTTGGCTGAATGTTTTTCTTACAGGCAGCAAGCGTAATAATCGTAAGGACTGCAATCGTTAGATTTCTCTTTTTCATACTTAAATTGATTTTGTGATTATGTAATAAATGATGAGGCGTTAATGATGGCCGGCAGAAGGTTGTAACAGATGTGATAAGTCATACAAAACATGATAATTTGCTTTATGACACAAATCTATCAGTATGAATATTATAGAAGGGTACAGGTTTGATAATGATCAGGTATCCATTTGTTAACTGTAGAAAAATGATAACGCATGGCCTAATCGCTGATGCAAAAAGCAGTGTATTTTTATAATAAGAGAAACATAATGATTTTATCTTTCAAACAATTGGGGTTATTATGTTGCGGGATGGCATTATATATGTCTTCCTGTAAAAAGGAAACAACTGCTGACCAGGGGCGGCTTTTGCCTGAAATGACAGATTCTGTAAATGCATTAAGAAGTAAGGGCTGCCATTGCGGAGCAGATTCAATGCCACCCGTAGCTCCACTTATCTGGAACGCACAACTTGCTGCCGCCGCTGCTGAACATGCCAGAGACATGTATGTAAATAATTATTTCAGCCATATTTCACCACAGGGCACCTCACCCATTCAACGGGCGATACAGGCTGGCTATACCGGAATGTATGTAGGAGAAAATATCGCCAAAGGATACCCTACTATAAGTGACGTTATGCTCGCATGGAAAAACAGCGAGGCGCACTGTGCGGCTATGATGGATACTTTATATAAAGAATTTGGCGCCGCTGAATACAGCGGTTATTGGGTACAGGAGTTTGGAAGATGAAGGGTTTGTGGTTTGAAGTTTGATGTTTGAGGTTTGAGGTTCTTTTGCTCGGCAGGCTGTTGCACCTGAACAACATCAAACCAAAAACAACAAACCTTAACCTACAATGGTATATTCCCATGCTTTTTACGTGGCATAGCAACTACTTTATTTTCAAGCATGGCAAATGCCTTGATCAGCTTGGTACGGGTGAACTTTGGTTCTATCACTTCATCAATAAAACCTCTTTCCGCTGCCAGATAAGGAGTGGCAAACTTTTCAGCATACTCGGCTTCTTTTTCTGCAAGTTTTTTTGCCGGATCAGCCGCTTCTGAAATTTCTTTTTTGAAAATGATCTCACTGGCTCCTTTAGCACCCATAACGGCTATTTCAGCCGTAGGCCATGCAAAATTCATATCGGCGCCAATGTGTTTGGAATTCATAACATCATAAGCACCGCCATATGCCTTACGGGTAATAACAGTTACGCGTGGCACCGTTGCCTCACTTAATGCATATAACAGTTTAGCACCGTTGGTAATGATGCCATGCCATTCCTGATCGGTGCCCGGTAAAAAGCCCGGTACATCTACCAATACTAATAAAGGAATATTAAAGCAATCGCAAAAACGGGTAAAGCGGGCAGCTTTTTTTGAACTATCGATATCCAATACGCCGGCCAGACTCATCGGCTGATTAGCCACAATGCCGATACTTCTACCTGCCAACCGTGCAAAACCAATAACAATATTGGCAGCGTATTCGCTGTGTATTTCAAAAAAGGAACGTTCGTCGCAAATGCCTTCTATTACTGTTCGCATATCGTAAGGCTGGTTGCTGCTTTCAGGAACGATCGTTTCCAGCACTTCTCTTGTTTCATCCTGTAAGGAGTAGGGAATCTTTGGCGTTGTGTCTTCACAGTTTTGCGGCATATAGCTCAGCAATTTCTTTATCTGCTCGATGCAATCCATATCGTTGGATGCTGTAAGATGCGTTACGCCCGATTTGGTAGCGTGGGTCATGGCGCCGCCCAGTTCTTCAGGACTCACCTCTTCATTGGTAACGGTTTTTACCACATTGGGTCCGGTAACGAACATGTAGCTGGAATTTTCAACCATAATGGTAAAATCTGTCATGGCCGGGGAATAAACAGCACCGCCGGCACAGGGCCCCATAATGGCAGATATCTGAGGTATTACACCCGAGGAGGTTACATTTCTATAAAAAATATCAGCATAGCCGCCTAATGATCTTACGCCTTCCTGTATACGGGCGCCGCCTGAATCGTTTAGTCCAACTACCGGAGCACCTGTTTTCATAGCGAGGTCCATGATCTTGCAAATCTTCTCAGCATGGGTTTCGGAAAGAGCACCGCCAAAAACAGTGAAGTCCTGCGCGAATGCATATACAAGTCTTCCGTTGATGGTGCCATAACCGGTGATTACGCCATCGCCATAGTATTGCTGGTTTTCCATTCCAAAATCTTTCGTGCGATGCAGTACCAGGGCGCCGATCTCTTCAAAGGAGCCGGGGTCCATCAGTAGGGTAATGCGTTCCCGGGCAGTGAGTTTTCCTTTTTTATGTTGTGCTGCATTGCGGTGAGCGCCGCCACCTTGTTTTCCGGCTTCAATCTTTTCTTTTAATATCGCTGTTTTAGTTTTCTTCATGCTGAAAAATTATCTGCGTTTTGTCCAGTTAGTCGGTAATGGTTCTACAACTTTAATTTCCTTTTGTTTTTCTGCCCAGTATTTCAATGCTATAAGTGCTGCCAGTTGTGCATTGGCTTTTTCTTTATCCAGCAGCTTTTCGGGTGTGTAATATTTCTGTACAAAATGGGTGTCGAATCTACCAGATATAAAAGCATCATGTTCAAAAACAAATGTACCGAAGGGTAAGGTGGTGGGAACTCCTTCGATCGTGTAGTCACTAATTGCCGCTTTCATTTTTTGAATGGCATCGGTTCTGTCTTTACCATGTGTTATCAGTTTGGCGATCATAGGGTCGTAGTAAACGGGAATGTCAAGACCTTCTTTATATCCATCATCCACGCGTATGCCTTCTCCCTGTGGTTTTATATATTTGGTTAGGGTGCCGGTGCCCGGTAAAAAATTATTCAACGGATCTTCCGCATATACCCTTAATTCAATAGCGTGGCCATTGATAGACAGATCGTTTTGCGTGAAGGGTAATTTTTCACCTCGTGCAATTCGTATTTGTTGTTCTACCAGATCAATACCGGTTATCATTTCAGTTACCGGATGTTCTACCTGTAACCGGGTATTCATTTCAAGGAAGTAGAAATTAAGCTGTTCATCTACCAGAAATTCTACTGTTCCGGCGCTTTTGTAGTTACATGATTTTGCTACCAGTACAGCGGCTTCACCCATTCTTTTGCGTAATTCGGGAGTGAGTACCGATGAAGGAGATTCTTCAACCACTTTCTGATGCCGGCGCTGAATGCTGCATTCGCGTTCGAATAAGTGAACGGTATTACCATAATTATCAGCAAGTACCTGTACTTCAATATGGCGCGGAGCGCTTACATATTTTTCCATAAATACCGATCCATCACCAAAGGCGGAGAGCGCTTCACTGGTGGCGCGTTGTATTTGTTCTTCCAGATCAGATTCTTTTTCGGCAATGCGCATACCTTTTCCGCCGCCACCTGCCGATGCTTTTATCAAGATAGGATAACCGACTGCGGCTGCAACTTCCCTGGCAGTTTTAACGTCTTTAATAGCCTTATCTATGCCGGGCACCATGGGAATTTTGTATTGCTTTACGCATTCTTTGGCTGCCAGTTTTGAGCCCATGATGCGTATGGCATTGGCGTCCGGACCAATAAAAGTAATTCCCGCTTCGGTTACTTTTTGGGCGAAGTCGGCATTCTCGCTCAGGAAGCCGTACCCGGGGTGAATGCCATCTACGCCTAATTTTTTAGCGTATTCGATTATTTTATTAGCATTTAGATAAGATTGAATGGAAGGAGCGGGACCAACGCAAACGGCTTCATCGGCAAACAATACATGCGGGGCGTGGCGATCGGCTTCGGAGTAAATGGCTACGGTTTGAATGCCCATTTGTTTTATAGTTCGCATGATGCGTATGGCAATTTCACCGCGATTGGCAACTAGTATTTTTTGCATCGGGTTCTTAATTCTTTTTTTCTGGTTTTTAATTCTTAGCTCCTCGAAATGGTTGTTGTTTTTTGATTTTGTGGAGTTTTTACTCCAGTTCTATCAAAACCTGTCCTTTTTCAACTGCCTGTCCTGCTTTTACAGCCACTCTTTTAATGGTTGCATCGGCGTGAATAAGAATACTGTTCTCCATTTTCATGGCTTCGAGTATCAGAATTTTATCGCCTTCTTTTACCTGCTGACCATCGGTAACGGAAATTTCGAGTACCAGACCGGGCATAGGGGCTTTTATTTCTTTCACCTGTTTGCCTGAAGAAACGCCAAGCCCCATTTTTTCAAGCATCTGATCCAGTTCATCTTTAATGGATATACTAAAAGTTTCGCCAGCTACTTCGATTTGCAGGTTTTTATTTGAGGTATCGGCGTACAGCAATTTCGCACTCACCGACCGGTAGTCTTTTATGCAATGAAATTCTGTGGACGATTTTTTAATCAGGTCAAATGTGTCTAACTCATTTTGGGTAAAAAAGAACACAAACCCATTAGCAGTGACCTTGTATGTGTTGTCTTTATCCGGCATCGGCGGGATTGATTTTGCTGTAATTTAATTAATTGTTCGCATCGCTGCGCTTAACTATTTTCCTGCCACAGAAAGAGTGCGGATGAATGCGGAGATTTTTGTTCAAATCTCACTAAATATTTGCCTCTTTTAAAAAAATTGGGAAAGATAAAAATAAAAACAACGGATTTGTATTTTGATTTTTGTCTTATAGCCATGTTAATACGTATAATTTGTGGCAAAGAAATCGTGTGTGCAGTGAACAAAAATGCCTGGCACAGAAATAGTAATTCTAAAAACGGATTCAAACGATCACTCCGCTAATTGCCTTTGAAAAACTCCTTCTCAGTGTTGAAGTACCGTAAATAATAACATCAAAATATATGTTGGGAATTAAAAGTTTCATTACAGCTTTAGGTGTTGTAATTATAGTGTGTGGCGCTTGCCAAAAAAGTCTTTTACCTGTTCCACCTGGCGAGGGTAGCGGCGGTGGTGGCGGTGACGATACCGTGATTCCGGTAAAAACTTTACCTGCCTCTTCTTTACATCCTTTTGGCAGAACTATTACAGATGAACATCAAAGCCTCGATCTCGTAGGATCGGCATCTCAAGTGGGGTTCAGCTTTGAGGGAACCACGGCCAATGTTTATGTTTCTGTTCCTACTTGGCTCGAACATAACTGGCTGCAATACGAACTGGATGGTGTTTATCAAAAGCGTGTTCGCGTTTTAGCCAGTTCAAAAGCGCCGTTGGTGATAACAGCTTCTACACGGGGCAAACACACGGTGTGGATTTATAAAACCACAGAGGCACAAACGGGACCTGTAATTATTGATTCGGTATCGGGGGGTAACATAGCTGCCATTGAACGGCCTCAGGCGCCTTTGATCGAATTTATTGGTAACAGTATTTCAAGTGGCGCAATGTCTGACCCTTCTGACGTACCATGTGGACAAGGCGCTTATTACGATCAGCATAACGCCTATATGGCTTACGGTCCCAGAGTAGCAAGAGCGGTTGGAGCAAACTATATGGTAAACAGTGTAAGTGGTATTGGTATATATCGAAATGCAAATGGCGGTGCACCTATGCCTCAGGTTTATGAGAAAACAGAGCTGCAGGGCACCAGCATGTGGGATTTCAAATTGTATTCGCCAAAGATCGTTTGTATTGAGCTGGGAACAAATGATATCAGTAAAGATCGCGCATCATTTGACAGTACACTGTTTGTTAAAGACTATGTACAGTTTATTCAACTGGTGAAATCAAAATATGGTAATGTGCAAATTGCTCTGCTGAGTAGTCCTATTTTAAACGCCAGTGATGATCAGTTGTTACAGAACTGTCTTACTGCCATAAAAAAGCAGGTAGATGCTTCGAGCCCATCCGATAAACCGGTTGCACTCTATTTCTTCAAACCTGCGCCAATGCACGGATGTAGTTATCATCCCAGTGTAGATGACCATGGAAGTATAGCAACAGAGCTGACGCCATTTTTTAAAGACTTATTGAAATAGACCCTTCTACTTTATAACGGGGTTACGGCTCATAGCCGTGACCCCGTTTTGTTTTTGTGGCGCCGTTAGTTCGATGCCCTGGTGCAAACAAAAAAACTTTCGTATATTTTACCGGTTATATTCTTCACTAATCAATAACCCGTTTTTACAATATGAAAGTTGCCGCAACCTTGAATAATAAACTCAACGAGCATCACGTAACAGTTACTACAGATGGCAATTCAAAAACCATTTCCATTCCTTCGAAGGCTACAGGGTATGGATCGTCTGTAAATGGCGCTGAGTTGTTATTGCTTTCTTTGGCCACCTGTTTTTGTAATGACATATACCGCGAAGCGGCGAAACGAAATATAGCTGTTACGGAAGTATCTGTTGAATTTACCGGTGATTTTGGTGGCGAAGGCGAACCAGGGTTCAACTTTCAATACAAGCCTCATATAAAGTCAAATGCCACTCCCGAGCAACTGGAACAGTTGATCAATGACACGGATGCCATAGCAGAAATTCATAAAACCTTGCGGCAGGGGCTGCAGGTAACGTTGGTGAAATAGGATGTTATTTCAATAATTTATCAATCTCATTTTCGGTTTGTGCTAAAAGCTCACCTGCCCTTGAAGCGTTGTTGTTTACAATGTTTCCTTTTTGATCAATTAAAATATAATGAGGGATTGCATTTACATTATAGGCCATGCAAACGGGATTGGTTACCCAACCTTTGGCGAGCAGATTAGTGCCATTTAATTTCAACTTCATAAGATTTTCTTTCCATTCCTTTTCTTCAACATCAACGCATATATTTACAAAAACCACATCTTTATTTTTATATTTATCGTGCAGGTTGGCAGAGTAGTTTTTAATATCATATATGCATGGTCCACAGCCAACACCCCAGAAATCGATATAAACAACCTTTCCTTTAAAATCTTTAAGCGATACATTTTTTCCCACGCTGTCTTTTAGGGTGAAGGCCGGAGCGGGGGTCCCGGGTTTTAAACGTTGTATGGTTGCGTAGTATGTTTTCAATGTATCGCGAAACATGGGCGTTTTAATTTGGGGGAAGAATTTTTCATAGGCTTCTTCTGTACCCGTGAATGTATAGTGTTCAAAGCCAAACTGAATGGCTTTGGCGAGGTACCAATCTAAAATAGCTGGTACCTGGTTTAGAAATGCTGTTCCTGTATGGCAATCTATCATAGTATAATTAGGATGATATTCTGTGTTCATCGACGTATTTAATGTCATCCAGCTGTTAAACGGTTTATAAAATCTAACCCGGTCAAAAATAAAATCCCGGTATTCGTTCGACTCGTAGAACACTGCTTCATTCAGTATATCTGAATCAATTGTGTAGTATTCAAGCTTTAGGGAGTCAGCTTCTTCTTTTGATATTATGTCCCGAAATGCCAGTTTATGTTTCTCTAGCAATCTTTCTCTTTGCAACATATTTACGTGGCGGAAATAAATATCAGTAATTATTTTTCGGGTATTGGTAGTTACCGGCGATGAAAGAACAATATTTAATTCCTCTGCACAGTCTTTTTTAATAAGTTCGAATTTGGCAGAATCTGATTTTTTTTGGTCATTAAGCGCAGTAAAGAACTTTTGCATACCCGGAAAGATCTTTTTGCTTAACTGCAACATGGTATTAAGTTCCTGCTGACGCCATGGCTTTGAACAAGCAATGTGAAAGGTGTTGTAGATCTCGTTGTAATTCCAGTTTAGTTCAATAGTATCACCCGGAACTGCAAATAAAAGAAGGCCATCATTTTCCTGTTCAATAAAAAAATCCTGTGGATGCGTAATAGAAATGGTTTGTGAAAATGACCCGTCTTTTGTTACCGGAATATTCCACATACCCATCGACATAAAGCCGCTGACTCCTAATTGAACGAATGGTTGTGGACTGTTTTTTACCTGGCCTTTTATTACAAAATGATCAGATGCCTGGTTGTTTTGTGCGTGGAGGTGTACATAACAGGTTCCGGCTATAAAGTATAGGAGTAGTTTTTTCATTGATAGCAATAGTTTTTGGTTAACTCAGGGAAGATAATAATTGCTACGCGTATTAATTACCCTATCTATCATAATTTTTAATGGTGTTTTTTAGACCCTGAAAACATCTTACCTTTTATGAAAATACCTAATATGATTATCGTTCATGACATTTTTGTTTGTAAACCCGGTAATGCATCAAAGATGGCCAAACTGTTTAAAGAGGTTATGTCTGGCAACAGCGAGTTTGTTAATATAATGACTGATATGACGGGTCAGTATAATAGGGTGATAATGGTTAGTAAGTTTGATAGTCTTACTGCTTATGAAGAAAGCTGGCAAAATTATCAGAAGGATGCTGAAGCCATGAAAAAGATGAAAGAGAAAATGGCCGGTTATCACGAAATGTATCTCACCGGCTCACGTGAGATATTTCAGGTTTGGTAAACACCGGACCGTTATTATCTGTTGTACTGTATTATAAAGGATGCATAGTATGTATCCTATGGGCATTTCATTACTTTCTGTTGATCTCCTGAGCGAAGTTGAAGGGTTTTCTCCTGACTGAATCCGATAGTTGTCGGACTGAAGGGCTCCATCCTGCACGGAGCCGAAAGACTAAATCAATGAATTTTTACAATTCTGCGCCTACTGCGGCTGGTAGCTTTGTGATAAATAAAACACAATGTCAGCAAATATTGCAATCCCGGTGATGATAGCTACCATGCTGATTGCCGGTACAAGTACCGCCCAACAATCAAATAACATTAATAAAAACATTAAAAACAAGGAGATTACCATGAGCGCCGCAGAAAAAAACAAACAAGTAGTACAGAAATTGTACGAACAGGGTTTAAACAAAAAGAACTTTGATTTACTGAAAGAATTAATATCAGATGAGTATGTAGGCTTTCAGGGCATAAAAGGATCTGCCGGTTTTCTGGCTCCGGTTATGCCTTTATTCAGTGCTATTCCCGATGCCCATTATGAATTGCAGGACCTGGTAGCAGATGATAACAAAGTAGCCATACACTGGCAATTACATGGCACACAAACTGGTGCTTTCAGAAATATTGAACCTACAGGCAAGTCTTTTATCAATGAAGGCATGGCTGTTTTTGAACTGAAAGATGGAAAGATCACAAAGGGGCAGGTGTTAACGGATCGTCTGGCGTTTTTACAATCACTGGAAGTATTGCCTTCTGACCTTAATCAGTTATATAGCAAAAAATCGCACAACGGACAGATTAACTTTATTGATAAATTCTTTATTCCTGCTGCCGCTAATAAAGAGTTCCATGAAAGAATGAAGGTGAACAGAAACTTCATTAAAACATTACCCGGCTTTATAGAAGATGCCGCCTATGAATATACCGATAATGATGGCAACATCATTTGTGTAACCGTAGCCCGCTGGGAAAGCAAAGAAGCAATGGCCAAAGCCAAAGATGCCGTGCAGGCAGAGTATAAAAAAGAAGGGTTTGATATGGCAGGCTTTATTCAGCGGTTAGGGATTACGCTTGATAGAGGGGTTTATGCGAGGTTGCAGGATTAGTTGAGGGCATTAGTAAAAGGGCTTTAAGAAAGTGAATCCATAGAGGTTCACTTTTTTTATTATGGCAGTTGATTAAGTCAATAAGTAATGATCTGATAAATTTATTTTGGTGAGAAGATATTTATTATAAAAATTGATATCTTCATAAAACATACAACGGCGCACTCTGAATTGAATATCGTTACTAACGTTTCGATATTATTACCTCTCCCCCGTTCATTTTTTCCAATTCTAACTTTTAAACAGAAGTGCGCTATGAGTAATTTATTAAACAGTAAGGAGTATAAGTCATTTATTACCGAAGTAAAAGAACAGATTAAAAGCAGCCAGGCGAAGGCGGCTTTATTGGTTAACTCTTCATTAATACACTTGTATTGGAAACTAGGTGAATTAATAGTCCAAAAGCAAAAGGAAAATTCATGGGGTGATAGCATAATCGAACAATTGTCGTACGATTTAAAATCTGAGTTTCCAAACACATCTGGATTTTCCAGAAGGAATTTGTTCAATATGAGACGTTTTTTCCTTTTTTACAATTCTCAAGAAGTGCGACAGCTTGTCGCACAAATAATCTTTCCGAGAACGCAACAAACAGCATTGCATCAAATAAATAATTTAACGAGCGGTTTAATTGAAAAAGATGAGGAGTTTATAAAAGTGCAACAAGTTGTTGCACTAATTCCATGGGGTCACAACATGTTGATATTGAACAAAGTAAGGGAGCCCGAGGCTGCATTGTTTTACGTTCAACAAACAATTGAACATAACTGGAGCAGGGCTATTTTAACCATACAGATAGAACAAAATCTTTTCGCAAGGCAGGGCAAAGCAATTACTAATTTCAAAGACACTTTACCTGAACAACAGGCATTGTTGGCCCAACAGTTACTAAAAGATCCATATAACTTCGGCTTCCTCACACTTGAGCCGAAAGTCCAGGAATTAGAACTGGAAAAACAGCTTACCGAGCACATTACAAAGTTTTTGCTGGAACTGGGAAAAGGGTTTGCATTTATTGGAAGGCAATACTCCTTTTCAATAGGTTCAAAAGATTACTCTATCGATTTGCTTTTTTATCACATACGGTTAAGATGTTTTGTAGTTATTGATTTAAAAACAACCGCTTTTGAAGCCGAGTATACCGGCAAAATGAATTTTTATTTATCAGCAGTAGATGAATTATTAAAAACTGCCGATGATCACCCCACTATTGGCATTTTGCTATGTAAGAGTAAACAAAGCGTAGAAGTTGAATATGCTTTACGGGGTATAAATAAACCTATAGGAGTGAGTGAGTTTACTTTTGCAGAAATCTTGCCTGAAGAATTGAAGTCAAGCATTCCTACGGTAGAGGAGTTTGAGCAGGAAATGAGCAAATTATCAGAATCATCAAATTAATAGATGTTGGCTCCGCAGATATTTGTTTTGGGCCTTTATAAAAGTGCGACAAGTTGCTGCGCTTTTATAAATGTTTTCAAATCAATGATTTATAAAAGTCTAACAGCTGTTGGACTTTTACCTTTTTCGTAACCCAATCAGGATTCAAACCTGAAACCATCCCGTCCGCCAACTGGCGGACAGGATGGTTTATTCGATTAAGCAAGGGCACTCTCTGTCTGCGTTTAGGTGCTTTAGCAACTACTGTTTTACCCTCCCAGTGGCGAACTTTTGATGCAGCCGCTTTTGTTTTATTTATTGTCACCGATATTATTCACCATCATCGATTTCCCATCTGTAATAATGACTTTGGCATTAGGTGATTTCACCAATTCTTTTGTTACTTCGATACTTTTGTATTTAAGTAGTCTGTCAGTCAGGGAGGGGTTTATAGTATTTTGATAATTTCTGATTGAATTTGCGTCAATCTGCATCATTAAGGAATCATTTCTTTGTTTATCAACGGCAAATTTTAGTTCTTTTTCTCTGGTTTCAATATCAAAATCCTCTTGCTCGCGTTTTGTTTGCAATTCCAGTTTGGTTTGTAATGCAATTTGTTCTGCCTTGGCTTTATTTTCTATTGCATGAAGTACTTCTGTGGGCATATCAATATCCTTTACCAAAACGTCATCAAGAACAATTCCATAAGGCGAAATAGCACCTCTTAGTTTGTCTTCAATATTCTTTTCGATAGTTTCTCTTTCGCCCAGCAGTTCTATCGCAGTGTATTTCATGGTATATTCTCTAACGATAGCCATAAAATTGTTTATCACAATCTTGTTGCCGTAATCAGTTCCAACACTGGTGTAAATTTCAGGAGCTGATGCTGGTTTAATATGATATAAAACAGTCAGGTCTACTTTCACCTCGAGACCTTCTTTTGTAGGAGGCCTCATCTCGGCGGAATATTCAGTTATTCGGGTATTAAATTTGAGAATTTTTGATGCCAGGAAATTGTAATGATGACGGCCTTGTGTCAAAATACCTGGCTCTATTACTCCTTTGTGAACAACGAAACCAACTTCTCCGGGATGAATGGTTTTACAACCTGAGATGGCTATTGCAAATAATATAATTAGCCCGATGCAATAAGTAAATTTTTTTCTCATAAACTTCGGTTTTATTTTTTATAAATTAGTGTCTACCGAAGTTATATGTGGGCTGAGTTAACCCGTGGTTAATTAACTATGCCGGTTTACTAACGGTTAGTTAAAATAAAAGAGGTATTTTTTTAAACTTTTAGCGAGCCGCGAAACCCTCTGGCGGCATAGTAGGATTCCGCACCATTATGATACAGAAAAACATGATCGTAACGCCGATCACAGAATACAGCGCCGCCGAGCTTTCTGATGTTTGCAGGTGTTTTAATCCAGCTTGATGTTTTCGTATCGAATTTTCCGAGTTGCTGCAGTTCACGATATTGTTCTTCTGTTAACAGTTCAATGCCCATGGCAGCTGCCGCGTCGATAGCGTTATTTTGTGGCTTATGTTCTTTTCTTGAATCGAGTGCTTCGCGATCGTAACAAAAGCTTCTGCGGTCTTTCGGGCTTTCTGGGGAGCAATCGTAAAAAATGTATTCTCCCGTTTTTTTATCATAGGCAACAACATCTGGTTCTCCGCCGGTTTGTTCCATTTGATTGAGCGACCATAGCTTTTCTGTATAGGCTTCGAGCCTTGCCTGCACGTTAGACCAATTAAGACCTTTATGCCGGTTCATATTTTTCTCAAAACGAGCTTTTAATATATCGAGTAGATCTTCCTGTTGTTCTGTTGATAGTTTCTTTTTAGTGTTGGTCATGGTTTAATTATTAGGATTAATACGTAGCTATATGACTACAAATATAATGCAGAAGGCTTAATACAGAAACAATACAAGTACTAAGCATTACGCGTTTTGTTTTATGATTGGTCTTAGAGTAGGACGACACAATTGGCCTGCTAATAGCCGTTGCCCAATAATTTCAGCGCGACGGGTTTGTACGGCAAAATAGGTTTGTGCAAAGGCAATTTCCTGTTTGCGGCTATCATCATTTTGGCCTATAAGATAAGAGGTGTAACGGGTCAATGCGATATCTTCAATTTCTCTTTCTGACACTGAACCAATTTGGACCATTTTCCTGACGTCGGGAAAATGGTTTTCTACCTGCTCTCCCGCATTTTTGCATGCATCTTTGGCCTCGCTTATTACCTTTTCAAAATTATCCCATTTACTATATCCTAACAGGGATTGAAGTTCTCGCGCACTCCAACATTCTACATCTTTAACTTCATAACAGGCTGATTCAAATTTTTCAAAGAGTTCTTTGATTATTCTTGTTGTTTATTCGCCCGTAGCTGTGGGCGTTGTTGTGTGTGGAACTACAAAGAAATGTTTTATTATCATTTCAAAATCAAAACCACCAGGAAAAATTTAATAACAAAGCCATCTTACAAGGTGGCTCTCGTGTTTGAATAGGGAAAGGTTGAAGGCGTGTGAAAGTCGGTATCATCAGGCTACAGCCTTTATTATTTAACCAAGGATATTTACATATGCACGGGTTGCATATCATTCTTTTCAATAATGATTTTCGGTGCAAATATGATCTTTGACTTTATCGAATTGGAAATTAAACACGCGGCTTCAGACTTTTCTAATATTCGCAATGCTTTTTCTCTGCCGTTGTCATCTGCAATTTTAAGTACAGGCGATACAACAATCTCACTGATCATATACTTTCCTTCTACCTTTTCCAATTTACCAGTGGCATTGCTGTCAAAACTGACAAAGTCAAATTTTGAATTTTCAGCAACAGCAAGAAAAGTGGTCATCAGGCAACTGTTTACAGCGGCCACCAATAAGTGCTCAGGCGACCATATTCCCGGCACCCCCTTTGGAAATTCAGGTGGCGTGGCTACTTCAATATTGGAATTTAAAACAGGCGAACTTACAGAACCTTTACGGTCAGATCTCCAGTGGAGCTTTACTTCGTAGTAATATGTATTATCCATTGTATTGACGTTTAATGCTACAAATAACTTTACTCATCAAAATTCAAAAACAGGTGAAGGTTGTGGTGTAACTAACATCACACTATGCAAAGTTATGATCATATTCATTTTTTAGAATGACTGCCGTTAGTAGAAAAACTGATTTAAGTCAGGAAAATATCAGATCAGGCGCATAGTTACCAACGCGCATATTTAAAAACGAAAGCATATGAATGAAGTAATCATTAACCAGCCGGATGAAAGGCTATCGTTAAAATTTAACCAACAAAAAAAGCGACTGGATTAGCCCAGTCGCCTTTTTTATAATTTCATATAAATTCTACTACTCTTTAATCACCTTCTTAGTAAATGATTTTCCATTCACAATTACCTGAACCAGATATACACCTGCAGAGATCTCTTTGGAATCAGGCGTAATAGTTATAAAACCACTGCTGAGAGCTTCCGTTGTTTTGGTATAGAGAAGCTTTCCGGTAATATCCATTAAATTGATAGCCACCTTCGATTGAACAGGTGAGGAAATACTTACCGTAAAATTATCCCTGAATGGATTATTAAGAATCGTTACACCGGTTTCCTGCAATGCGCCTTTTCTGATTATTACTACACTGCTGAATTTGGAAGGACCCGTATAATCAATTTCTTTCAGTCGATAATACACTACAGTGCCAGTAGCGGTTTTGTCGTCGAATGAATAAGTATAACCGTCTGTTGCACCCGAAGCTGAAACTGTTCCTATTGGTTCATACGTTTTTCCGTCATAGGAGCGCTCTACTTCAAATACATCAGTATTCAATTCATTAGATGATTTCCAGGAAAGATGGTTTATACTACCAAGGATGTTTCCTTTGAAATATTCAAGCGTTATCGGCAGGGTGGTTGCAGCAATGTAAACAGGAAAGTCTTCTGCCTGTCCATAACGAGGAGCAGTACAGGCCGATGTTATAGCAGCGGAACCATAAATGGTGCTAAGGTCTTCAATTACACGTAAGCGTAAAACAATACCTGTTGAAGCGCTGGCTGGAATAGTGAAAGACTGCGACACAGAAGGGTAAGAAAGTGTACTGCCCGGCACAACAATATTATTTACCCGGGAAACGATTTGTTCACCTGCACTGTAACTGCCATCATTATTATAATCAAGCCAGGCTCCGCCCATCTGTTCGTTGTTCCATCCCATTAAAGTGGCTTTCAATGTATACGTACCACCGGCCTGTAGATAAATTAAAGAATTACAATCTAATGTATTATCAACATAGCCTCCATCATCTCCTGCTGAACCTGAAGAAAAAGTTCTGTTGTCAATTGAAACACCCATTAATCCGGCTGCAGTGATTGCGCCGGTGCTTTGTACACTACAAGCGCTGGCTGGTACCGAAAGCGATGTAAGCGGATAAGTTGATGACTGGCTCCATGAATTTGCCAAACTTGCCCGGTCGGGTGTTGACATGGCTGCCAGCATTCTAGCCTTTTGCCCTGCTGTAAATAATGTATAGCAATTTGAATAATTCATGTAATTGTGCTCGGTATTGATACTATATGGGGCAGCGGGATTTGCGCAGGAGTTGGTTCCGGTTCGGCAGGTGGGATCAAGAACACCACCTGTTGACATGTTTTCACTGATTGGATCAGTATCACAAACAAAGTCGCCTGCGTTACAGCTGTCAGGAGGACACTGCGTTACATTGGTGGAACCCTGAAAAGGATGATACAATGAAAGGGCATGCCCTATTTCATGTGGAAGTGTTTTTTGACCCGTTTTCATTTGCGTTGCCAGCATTACTATTCCATCTAAGGATGGCGCTGCTCCCGCAAAATATGCATAACCTGCATAAAACTGCCCACTGGTGCCATCGGCGCCGTTAAGTTTATCAACGACCCAGATATTGTAGTAACTGGAAGGGTTCAGTCGGCCAAGATTTTTTACAACCAATTCATTAACTCCACTACCACCTGTATTAGGTACGCTTACTCCGCTGCTTACATAGGTAGCATTAGATGAAAAGTCAATTCGCTCAATGGGGTTAAAACCTGATGTACTACAATTAGAACCCCGCCCGGCCAAAGCAAACTGGATCTGAATGTCACCTACCCCTTCAGTACCGGGATAAGTTCCATTATATACCTGATTTAAATAATCAATGGCTCCGTTAATCTGTGCATCGGTAGGGTTGTAAATGGTACCAATTGCACCTCCCGTAGTGATCACATGTACTACAACCGGAATGGTGTATAGAGTAGCCAGCGTTCCGGCGGTACGGGCATTTGCAACATTGGCGGGCTGAGCCGCTTTCCGGGCCTGCTGATCTTTTATGATGGTTTGAATGCGGGCCTCATTATCAATGACACGTTTCTTATACTGTGGATCAGTATTCATCATTCGTGCATGAGCCTGATCAAAACCGCAAATTGGTTGGGAATAGGAAAACTGAACAATAAAACAAGCAAATAAGGTTAGTGTTAGTAAAAAGCCTTTCTTCATAAGGGGATTAGAGTTATACCTTACATATGCTTAATGCAAAGATATTATTGTGTTGAATACACTTTTTTTTGTTGAAAATGTTTTAACCCCAATGGGGGTTAAAATCCTTCTTTACAGGCCTGGGTAGACATGAAATAAAGAACTCCTTAATTACATGCAAGTTATACAGTAAATACTGTGGACATGACATCTTTTAGGAATACATCGGGCTTGTTTATTACGTACATTTAACAAGTGAATACAGATGTATCTATAACGCTGGCATCAACTGAAGATGCCGCAGCTATTGCAGAAGTAATCAGCCTGGCCGCTCGTGATCTTACAGCTAAATTCGGACAGGGACACTGGAGCGCTATTGCCACCGAAAAAGGCGTTTTAAATGGAATGGGCCGGGCTAAAGTGCTGATAGCAAAAAATGGTAAAGAAGTAGTAGGCACCCTTCGCTTAACAACAACGCGACCCTGGGTAATTGATCCTGATTATTTTACCCCTGTACAGCATCCCGTTTATCTGGTTGATATGGCCATACGACCCGATCATCAGCGTATAAGCGTTGGAAAATCGTTGATAGAGGAAGCTAAATCTGTTACCACCAAATGGGCTGGCGATGCCATAAGGCTCGATGCCTATGAAGGCCCGGCAGGTGCAGGTGAATTTTATAAAAAGTGCGGCTTTACCGAAAGAGGTCATATCGTTTATAAAACCGTTCCGCACATTTACTTCGAATGGCTGGTAAAAAGTAGTAAGTAATAAGTTTCAAATAATAAGTGCGGCACGCAAGGGAAGTGATCAACTTTACTACTTATTATCTACAGCATAAACTAAATCAGGCAACCTGTTGCTGGCGATGCAGTAAATTACACAATGTTCTGTCAAACTCTTCTGAAGGAGCATCTTTGCAGATAAATCCATCAGCGCCCAATTCCATCGCCTTATTGATATACACCTTTCCATTTTGCATAGAAAAGAAAACGATCTTAATGTCAGGCCATTTTTCTTTAAGCAGAACGGCAGTTTCAAAACCATTCATAACGGGCATGTTAATGTCCAGCAGGCATAAGTCCGGTGCAGATGTATATTCGAGCTTGTCCAGAAAGTCTTTCCCGTTTTCTGCCTCCATAACTACTTTGTATCCCAGTTTGGTAAGACGAAAATTAATGGCCTTACGAAGCAATGCATGATCATCTACAAGAGCAATAGTAAAAACTGATTGATTTTCCATAGAGAATTAACTATGATTATGGGTTAATAATGAAAGAATGACTGTTCCGCCTTTACGGAAAGCAATTCCTGAAATTTTTCCGGAATATCCACTTTCCGGTGTTTACAACCCAACGGCCCCATAAGCGTCTGGAATTATAAATCAGTGATACATTGAAAATCTCGGGCCAGCCACAACTGATTTACGGAAGGAAGAGGTAAAGTGAGGATCGGATTTGTACTATATAACAACATAGTTAACCCTTTTTACTATGAAATACTAAAATCGAATGGCAAAATGAATATAACATCACTCGGGGACTACATATTACTACTTAAGCATAGTGGAGATATTTATCATAACGGGTAGAATTTTAACCGATACTTTTTTGTTCAGGCAGTTAAATAGTGGAGGGAGGGTTTTCGCGGATTTCCGTTAGTAATTTTTTAACATTTGCTCTTATGGCGATCAGTTCACTTCGTGGGGCGTTTTCTTTTAAGGCTTTAAGAAATCTCCTCACTTCTTTCATATATTGCTTATGCAGGTGCTTAAAATATTCTGTTCTGCTTTTCTTCATACAACACTAATTCCCCACGGACTCAATTTTTAATAGTGATGCAAACTGTATACCGTCAGCGAATTGTGTGGAGTGTGGAGGAGGAAATGTGAAAAGGCCGATAGAGGAACCGCCGTGATATAAACGATATTGAGTAATCGTTTGACGAATACCTGCGCCTGTATCGGCCTCGGTAGGTTAATGGTTTTTGATCAGTAAGTTTGACTGTGCGGCAGCATGAAACTGCAGGGAAGTGGTTATGCCGATGCCTCTGAACCTTTACTCTCAGGAATAGAGGAATCAATGTAAGTTGAACCCTCTCCTTCCTGTTTCCGGCGTTTTATTTCCACAACGAGTGCATCAATTACTGCCTTATGATGGGCAATATCATTGACTTTGCCACTAATAGACGCCCTGGTATATTTTTCTGTTTCTTCTGCCAGCAAATCAATCAAAGCCTGTAGGTAGAATTGCTGGTGTTGATGATCCATAAAAATATAGTAACCATCAAAAGAAGGCACAAATAGTACACCAGATTGTTGAAGTTTAAAAATTAATATACACCTTAAGTGTTAACACTCATATTGGTTGATTTTCAAACTGTGGAGCATGCCCAATCCCGATGTAGAATTGGTTCTACAATATTTAGGACTCCTTCTGAGCAACACCGAAGGCCCTGAAGTTTTTAGACCCTGCCCCTGGCCGAACGGCTCAAGCGTTTAAGCCGCTTCGTAAGCCTGCTTTAATTTGCTGATATCAATCTTCTTCATTTTAAGCATAGCTTCCATCATCTTTGCTCATTTGTAAGGTACCCTGAACGGGAGTTTTGTGACTTTCTGCATTTGCCCGATAGCAGCACTATTTGTATTTTGCGGTCCGAATTATAAACCCTTCTAACCAACCAAAAACCATGAGCCAAAATCTGACTGGATTTTACTTCCGGCCCTTCTCTTCTTTTGTATATATTTTCCAAAAATCACTTTGTCTCTTTTTTTCAGCATGTATTCTTATTTTCTGCAACCAGGCGGGCTATGGCCAAAGTTTAATATGGGCAAAAGGCTTTGGCAATCCCGATCGCATAGGCGGTAATATTTATGGTACCGGTATAAAGACAGATGCATCTGGCAATACCTATGTTACCGGCTACTATTATGCATCCGCTGATATGGACCCAGGCACAGCTACAGCTAATTTAACCAGTACCGGAAGTGCCGATATTTTTATTGCCAAATACGACGCTGCCGGAAATTACGTATGGGCAAAAAGTATTGGAGGGTCAGGTGATGACGACAGCAGCCGTATAGCTTTGGACGCCAGTGGCAATATTTACATTACCGGTTACTTTCATGGAACAGCCGATTTTGATCCGGCCGCGGCTACAGCTAATTTAACCAGCACCGGAAGCGCCGACATTTTTATCGCGAAGTATGATGCATCAGGCAATTATCTGTGGGCAAAAAACATAGGCGGAACTGGCGATGATATACCTGCTGCTATTGCTATAACTGGCAGTAGCAACATTTATGTTACAGGCACATTTACAGGAACAGCCGATTTCGATGCAGGTGCAGCTACCGCAAATCTGACCAGCAATGGCGGTGCCGATATCTTTCTTACTGAATATGATGGATCCGGTAATTATCTATGGGCGAAAAGTATTGGCGGCTCTACTAATGACAATGCATTTGCCTTTGCATTTGATAACGGCAACGATATATGCCTGACCGGTTCATTTGCCGGAACAGTTGATTTTGATGCAAACGCCGGAACTGCTAATCTTACCAGTGCCGGAGGTACCGATATTTTTATTGCGAAGTATGATGCTTCAGGTAGCTACATGTGGGCAAAAAATATAGGCGACACAGGCGATGATGCAGGCCGTGGTATTGCAACAGATGCCAGCGGCAATATATATATCACCGGATCATTTTCAGGTACCGTTGATTTTGACCTTGGTGCAGGCACCGCTAATCAAACAAGCGCTGGCGGCACCGATATTTTCTTTGGTCAATACAATTCATCGGGCGTTTATCAGTGGGCTTTATCTATTGGTGATGTACATGATGACGCTGGGCGAAATATTATAACTGACGGTTTGGGTAATGTTTATATTACAGCTTCCTTTCTTAGCTATTTTTCGGCCACCAGTGATGCTTTCGTTTTTGAATTCACTACCGACGGTACTTTCATCCTGACAACGGGTTATGGTGGTTCTGATAATGATGATGCGCAAAGCATTGCAACAGATGGAAGTGGCAATATCTATTTAACCGGCTATTTTACCGGAAGTGTAAATTTTGGCAGCGTTTCCCTCAACGCGCCTGTTGCTAATGCAGTCGTAGCCAAATACAATAGCAGTGGCAATACTGTTTGGGCTGGCCAACTGGGAAGATATGCGCTTTCTTATTCCAGTAACACTATCGTTACCCAAAGCATGGTACGCGATGCGCACGGCAATATTTACCTTACAGGCTACTTTAATGGAACAGTAGATTTTAATAACGGGCCGGGTATTGACACGCTTAACAGTGGGGGTAGCAATACTGCTTTCTTTGTTAAATACGATGCGAATGGCAACTATATATGGGCCAAACGCATTTCCGGAAGGACTATTAGTATGACCGTTGATGGCAGTAATGTATATATAGCAGGCCTATCCGTTGTAAATGATGGTTTCATCACACGATATGATACTTCGGGCAACTTTGCGTGGATAAAAAGTTTGACTGGTAGCTCATGCATCCCTATCAGGGTTACAACCGATGCAACAGGAAATGTATACGTTACCGGTCAGTTCCGTAATACCGTTGATTTCGACCCTGGCGCTGGAACAGCCAACCTGGCAAGTAACGGATTCGGTGATGCGTTTTTTGCAAAATATGATGCATCCGGTAATTATCTATGGGCGAAGTCAATTGGTAGTACAGCTGATGAAGGAGGATTGGGAATTACCACAGATGCAAGCGGCAATGTATATATATCAGGCAGCTTTCAATTTTCGGCAGATTTTGATCCGGGTGCAGGCATTGCTACTTTAACGAGTGCTGGTGGCCAGGATATTTATCTGGCAAAGTACAATGCTTCGGGAAATTACATCTGGGCCAGGAATATGGGCGGGTTATCAAGTGAGTTTGGTCGTGATCTTCGCTACAATAACGGTTATCTGTATGTAACGGGCGACTTTAGTTCCACAGCCGACTTTGATCCGGGTGCAGGCACTGCTACTTTAACAAGCGCCGGCGGCTCGGATATTTATCTGGCCAAGTACGATGATTCAGGAAATTATATATGGGCTAAAAACATGGGCGGCACCGGTAATGATGTTGGCTATGCCGTTGCTTTTGATAATAATGGTAATGTATATATAACCGGCGACTTTTCGGGAACGGCTAATTTTAATGGTGGAGCTGCAAATGCTAAGCTCACCAGCGCTGGCGCCAGCGATGTTTTCTTTGCAAAATATGATGCTGCCGGCAATTATATAGTTGCAAAAAATGTAGGCGGTACCGGTTACGACGGCTGCAATGCCATTCTCAGCGACGGTGGCAGTAATATTTATGTAGCTGGCTTTTTTTCAAAGGCCGGGGATTTTGATCCTGATGCCACCGTTTATACCCTCACCAGTTTGAACGATGCAACGTACGATCTCTTCATTGGTGAATATAATCTGATAGCAACTCCGCTGCCTGTAACGCTGCTTAATTTTGAAGCAAAACCACAACAGTCAAAATGGGTGCATGTAAACTGGACAATCACCGAACAACTCAACAATAATTATTTTGAAGTACAACGTAGCACCAACGGTATTCAGTTTGAAACCATTGGAAAAATAAACGGATGTACCTGCGATGCTACCATGAAATACGAGTTTGATGATCTGCACCCATACACAGGCACATCGTACTACCGTTTAAAACAGGTTGACATCGATGGCAGATCTTCCTACAGCAAAATGGCTATTGTTGCATTCAGCAATCAACTGGTAACTGATATCAGCATATTCCCTAACCCTGGCGTAGGACGGTTTGTATTGCAACTACAAAACTCAGCAAGCAGCAGACAAGTGGTAATAGAAATTACAAATGCATCAGGCAGCACAATACGGCAATTCAATAAATTGCTTTCATCCGGCGAAAACCTGATGCCCGTTGATTTAACCACACAACCGGCAGGTTTGTATTTTATCAGAATAAATAATAATGATGGTAAGGAAGCTACCGTGCTTAAAGTGATAAAGAATTAATAGTTATAATAAAACGACCAATCATCCCGTACAGGAACTTCCCGTACGGGATGTTTATTTTAAACAAATAAACGCTTCAACCGTTATAGTTCTCCATTGAACGCATTACTTTATATTTGTTAGAACTATATAGCTATGTCAAATACATCTGACTATCACCTGCAGCCCATCGGGTTTATTCAGTCAACTATTACCAGTCGCGAACAGGCGCCTAAACAAGGTTATGAAGATGCGCCCGATGCCTGGGTAATAATTGAGTCGCACGCTATACCTGCACTGGATGGTGTAGCCAAAGGCGATGATGTTATCCTGATCACCTGGTTCCATAAATCGAAACGCGACGTGTTAAAAGTGCATCCGCGTGGAGATATCAATAATCCGGTAATGGGCGTTTTTGCTACCCGCTCTCCTGACAGGCCCAATCCACTTGGCTTACATCGGGTAAAAGTGCTGGAAATAAAAGATAATAAATTAAAAGTAGGCCCTCTTGAAGCCATCGATGGAACACCGGTAGTAGATATTAAACCTGTATTGTCAGCCTCAGAGGACGCTTAACGCTTCCTCTACCGTAAATCTTTTCTTGAAAGTAAATGCCAAAGGCGTTTCACCATGTTTGCGCAGGTGATACAGCTTTTCTACTGCCTCATGAACAGTTGGTGTGTGCGTTGCAGGAATATACCACAGGGCCATATACATGTCAGACAATTTTTCGAACCATTCCTTGCGCCTTTTTACAAATTCGGCATGCTGCGTTTGGTAAACAAAACGGAATAAGGCGTCTGCATCTCTCCATACACTCATATTTATAAGCAGAAAATCATCGTCGAATACTTTAATAGAGGTGGCGTTATTGGTGTCGTCTTTCAGCCGCCATACAAATCCCTCACTGCCTTCGGCCAGTGCATTGATTGGTTCTAAATTATTGGCAAAACCGGCCATAACGGGGCTATCCATGGGAGCCAGTATTTTCCCGATGTTTATCTGTGCTAAATGATATTCCATTTTATTGTTTGGTTGTATATATGAAAAATGCTTATTTCTTTTTTACCGGCCATTCAAATGTACGTGTACCGGATCCCTACCCTACCGGGATAGACGAATTAGCAAACTTAATATTTTCGGCCCTGAATCTGTTTTCAACAATTTTTTGCAGTAAACAGGAAGGGCCTGAAAGGCTTCACTATGAATAGATGCATATTGCTTAATTTACGGCTTTTTAAAAAGTATGAAGGAGTAACTCCGCTGGCATTCAGGAAAATGATTGAAAAGTACTGAAAACTGCTTTTTATATCCTGGAGCAGCACGGCATTTGTTTGGAGTTTTGCCTTTATTATTAAAATAAAATTGCCGGATAATGTACTCATTCTTTTTAGCGCTTCATTCCCTGGTTCGCTGGTTTGTTTTGATAAGTTTATTAATTGCCCTTTACCGTGCCTGGAGCGGCTTGCTGCTCAAAAAGCCTTTTTCAAAATTCGATAATTTCATCAGGCATACTACCGCCACCATTGCACAAACGCAAATGTTATTGGGTATTGTACTGTATTGTATCAGTCCGCTGGTTCGTTACTTTCTTAATTATTTTAAAGATGCGGTGCATCAGCGTCAGATCAGGTTTTTTGGAATGGAACATGTTGTTATGATGCTGCTGGCCGTTGTGCTGATCACCATTGGTTCTATGCGGGCTAAGCGTCAGCCGGATGATAAACAGAAATTCAGGACCATGGCCATTTTCTTTGCCATAGCCTTATTGGTTATTCTGTCATCAATACCGTGGCAGTTTTCTCCGCTGGTGAGCAGACCGTATTTCAGATCGTTCTAATAGCTCAACCCATATCCGAATTTGTATAACGGATCTTTTGAATCATACGGAACATCTTCCTTTTGAGCATGCACGGCTTCCATAGAAGACGGCAGTTCAATAGGAAGATGACCTCCGGGTTTATACTTTCCAAAAATTACATCAAGAACGGCAGCATCGCTGGCGCCAAAATCGGCTAATAGTGCTTTGGCCTTTGCATTGATTTCTGGTATTACAGCGGGACGATCGAGATAAAGATCAACGATCGTAGGCACCGTATTCAATAACTGAAGGATACTGTCTTTTTGAGTGCCCTTAAAATCAAGATCGCCATGGTGAAATAGCTTCGCCAGCATAATGGGCGATTCAACCGGATAATACGGCGCATTCAAACGTAGGATCGCAATATTCGCATCCTCGGGTTTGGCAACCACTGTTCCATATTGAGCGGCTACTTTGGGATCGATATTTTTTACGTAGATCTTTAAACTGCCTGTTTTCAGCGGCAGAGTTTTGTTGTCGTTTTTCAACAGCGTCATGGCTCTGCGTTGTGATAGCTCACCTGCTTTCAAAAATTCAGGATTACCCAAATACTTTGTCACTTTTGATTCATCCACATAAGGGTTATCAAAAAGGCCCAGTTGAAACTTCTGGCGCAGTAATCTTTTTACGCTTTCATTAATGCGTGCTTCTGTGATCTGACCTTCCTTTACCAGTTGAACAACCAGTTCAGGGCAGTTTTCTCCGCCAAACTGATCAACACCTGCATCGATTATTTTTTTCACTCTTTCAATAGCAGATAATTTCTCAACGCCCCATGCCCGTGCAGGCCAAACTACATCGCCCAGGTGTGCATCGGTAACAAGTCCCCAGTCGGTACAAACTACCCCATCAAAATGATATTTATTCCGTAATAATCCTGTTATTATATCCTTGTTATAAGAGAAGCCTACATTTTCGCTCGTTTGTCCCATTGGTACGCCATAATACGGCATAATGGCTGCGGTATGCACTTCAAAGGCCGCTTCAAAAGGTTTCAGGTGATAAGCGAAATTATTACCGGGGTATACCTCCCCTTTCTGAAAAGGAAAATGCGGATCAAGCCCTTCTTTTTGCGGCCCGCCGCCTGGAAAATGTTTGGTCATGGTAGCAACGCTGGCAGGTCCCAGCTTTTCTCCCTGATAGCCGAGTATGTAGGCTTTTGCCATGCGGGCAGTTAATTGGGCGTCTTCACCAAAGGTTCCGCTAATGCGCGGCCAGCGAGGCTCTGTTGACAGATCAATCTGTGGATGGAGCGACTCGCGTATACCTACTGCAACATATTCCTGCCGGGAAATATCGGCAAACTGTCTGGTTAATTTTTCGTCACCGATAGCTGCCAGTCCCAACGGCTCACACCATTGTGAAAACGAATTGGCTGCCATGGCAAAAATATTATTGCTGAAGTGATTTCGTGGATCACTGGCGATAGTGATGGGAATACCTAACCGGGTAGAATCTTCTGCAAAGTGCTGCATGCTGTTATACCACTTTGCCAATTCAGGAGCAGCAGGAACAGCCCATAAATTAAAATGATTCATTACTTTTTCCTTCATCAGCTTTACCGCATTGGGGGCAAAGGCAAACATGCCAGTGGCAGGTTTATCTTCAATAGAACCATCTTCGTTTATTCTGGCGCCGTTAATGAACATTAGTCCGGCCTTTTCCCTCAGCGTCATTTGGCCCAGCAGATCATTTACTCTTTCATCCACTGGTTGCCGGGTGTCTTCATACACATCCAGCTTACCGTTCTTGTTCAGGTCGCGGAAGGTATAGTTATTAATTGTTATCAGATGATGAGATTGTTGAAGCTGGCTATCATGGTTAGTCATCTTTTTCCATGACAAAATTCCTGTAGTTGTTAGCAGCAGTACGCCGGCAGTACATATAAGTGGTTGGCTAAGCAATCGCATAATTTCATTGTGTTAGTGTGACACAATGTAAATGAAAAGCGGTTAAAAATAAAATTTTTGTTGAAGGGGTAAATGTTGCATTGGCCATCGCCAGGTTACATGTCGGGATGAGGCTGCATGGCCTCCCGGAGCATAAACTTTTAAAGTGTGGCGGTTTACATAAATTGCATTCATGAAATATGAAGAGCTTGATCAGTTTATAAAGAACAGTAATTATCAATACTTGCCGCATCTGTCGGTGGATTGCGTGGTGTTTGGCTTTCATGAGAACCAGTTGAAGGTATTGCTGATGAAAATGAAGTATGCTGATAAGTGGGGTTTACCCGGTGGTTTTGTAAAACCGACAGAATCACTTGAAACGGCTGCTGGCAGGGTATTACAGGAACGTACCGGTCTTGATAATATCTTTCTGCAGCAATTTCATGTATTCAGTGATCCTGATAGATCTGATTCCGCCACTAAAACCAGTTTTCTTAAAAATGCTAAAAAAGCATTTTCAAAAGATGACTGGTTTTTACAGCGATTTCTTTCGGTTGGTTTTTATGCACTGGTAGATTTTTCTACTGTAAACCCTACTCCCGATCCACTTTCAGAGGCATGCGCCTGGTTGGAAATTATGGAGGTAAAAGACCTGATCTTCGATCATAATCATATTTTAAATAAGGCGCTGGAAGTGTTACGCCTTCAGTTGAATTACCAACCCATAGGCTACAACCTGCTTCCCGATAAATTTACTATGCCCGAATTGCAGAAACTGTACGAAACTATCCTTAACCGGCCCCTGGACAGAAGGAATTTTCAACGGAAGATATTATCGTATGGTATCTTGCGTCAGTTAAAAGAAAAAAGGAAAGGCGTTGCCCATAAAGCCCCCTACCTGTATAGCTTCGATTTGCGCAAATACCAGAAAGCGTTAAAAGAAGGATTACAGGATGTTTGGTAAAAGAAAAGGGATTAAAGAATATTAGCTACCTTTTCGTCGCACGGTTCATTAAACTTTGAATATGCAGGAAGATTATTTTCAATATTCCGAAGGTAATAAAATGGGAATTAAAGACGTCGATGGCGAGATTATTATACCTGCTGTTTACGATTTTGTAGTGCCCATTTCAGACGGCCTGTTTAATGTTAAAGAAGGCAATTATACCGCTTATTTTAATAAAGAAGGAAATGTTGTATTGCCTTTTGAGAACAGGTACGAAACCTACGGCAATTTTTCCGAAGGGCTTGCCCGGGTAAGGATCAATGAAAAGTGGGGTTTTATTAATAAAATAGGAGAGGAAATAATACGGCCACAGTTTTATTATGTAGAAGATTTTTCAGATGGCAGGGCAATAGTAAGAAATGAACAGGATCTGCATGGCGCCATTGATATACGGGGTAGCCTGGTAATAGGATATCATTTTTTGGCCCTGACAGACTTTATAAATGGCTATGCAAAATTCGGTGATCTGAACACCTGGGGCCTGATCGACAGGGCCGGGAATATTGTTGTTCCTCAAAAGTATATCTTCATTGGCGACGTATACAAGAATGAAGTAACAGTACAGGTACTGGAAGGCGATGAATATAAAGAAGGCCTACTTACTATCGGCGGTGATGTAGAATGGAATACTAATCTTGATCACGTTAATATCTTCAATAAAAGAAAAGAGGAATTTTTACTGGCCTGCGAACAGCTTATACAGGAAATGTATAGTGATGGCTGCCCCTGCGAATATGAGCGTTTCAGGGATTTTGTACAATGGAACAAGCCCGTTGGTTTTATTGATCAGGAAATACTGTTCTCGGCATTTGTAAAAAAACTGGTTGACGCAGGGAATGATCTGTTTCAATGCAATCATTGCGGCACCCGGTACCGGCAAAAATGGGAACAATACAGCGCTTTTTTATGGGTACTGAATGTTTATATTGAAACGCCGGGCTCCGTTGAAAATAAAGGTGCAAAGCCAACCGACACTGTACCGGTTACCCTCGGTTTTTATGGGTACGATATTGATAAGTACAACAAAAAGTATGTACAGCAGGATATTGAAATTGTGATGAAGTATCTCGGAGAGAAATAAGCATCTTGCTTTTTCCTGATCGGTTGTTTACCTTCGGCACCGAAAACATGTTTAGATGAAAAATTGGCTGTTAACCTTTTTCTTCACTTTTATTTGTGTTCTCTCCACGGTTTTTAAAACCTCAGCGGGAACTATAAAGCCTGATACCGTTAGTGTAGGTATATATATTACGAGTATTCATGATATCGACTTCAAGGAAAAGGAATTTACGGCCACCTTCTGGCTATGGCTAAAATATAAAAACCGGGCTTTTGATTTTTCTAACAACCTGGAAATACCATCTGCCAAAACCGTTAACAAGGCATTTGTAACAGCCGACAGTTCCGGTGATAAGGTATACATGCAGATGAAGCTGCAATGCGTAATGAAAGATTCATGGAAGATCAATGATTTCCCTTTCGATGTGCAAAAATTACGTCTGTCGATAGAAAACTCACAGTTCGACTCGCGCTATCTGGTTTTTGTTGCAGATACAGTTGGACAGCATTATGACCCCCGGTTTACTTTAAGTGGCTGGACGATCGACAGCTGTATTATAGCTACCGGTAAAAAAGCCTATGAAACCGCCTTTGGCGATGAAGACCTGCCAAAGCCACATACCGAGTATAGCAACTTCAAGGTTCGGTTGAGCGTTACACGCAGTGCGCTGGGAATATTCTGGAAGCTATTTCTGGGAATGTATATAGCCTTTTTAATAGCCTACGTATGTTTCTATATTCATGCAGACGGCATGGACTCTCGATTTGGACTGAGTGTGGGAGCCCTTTTTGCAGTGATCGGTAATAAGTACATCATTGATTCCTCACTTCCCGAAACAACTACTTTCACGCTGGTAGATACACTGCACGGACTTACGCTGTTCTTCATTTTCGCTGTTATTTCTGCCACTGCCTGGTCGCTGAAACTGGTTAAAAAAAATCAGATAGAAAGAGCGAACCGTTTTGATTTCAGAACTGCACAGATAATATTGGCGGCTTATGTTCTTCTGAACATTTATTTTATTTCAAGGGCTTATTCCGGCTAAGGCGACTATAAATTTTATTTAAAGCGATATGCGTACTGAATAGTATCAGGAAGGTAAGTTATCGATATTATTATTGTGGAAATCCTTACTATCCGCCGGAGCTTCCGTTCTGTTGAACATACCATAATCCCTTACCACATGAGCAATGCGCAGGCGGTAATCTTTAAATATGCTCTGTCGGCCCTTTGCCTGAGCCTGACGATGCATTTCAAGATTGCGCCACTGCTGTATGCTTTCTTCATCTTTCCAGAAAGACAGCGATAATATCTTTTCTGGATTGGTAATGCTTTGAAACCTTTCTATTGAAATAAAGCCGGGAATTTTTTCCAGTTCAGGACGTAATGCAGCAGCTATCGTAAAATATTTATCCTTTTCTGTTTCATGCGTAATAACTTCAAAAATAACAGCGATCATAGTTGATGATTTTATGAAAAAGAAATAAGCAAACTTTTGGGTAATCTCACATTTGCCAGCGGTTCATACGCTATAGTGTGTTCAATAAGCCGAACGTTTGTATAGCGGTTAAATAGATAATATAAACTTTCAACAGCCAGATTTACGGCAAAGTGGCTGGCTACGCAATTATGTGCACCACTGCCGAAAGTAAGATGCTCATTGTTGTTCGGTCGTTTAATATCATATCTGTTGGGCTGGTTAAACTGAAGCGGGTCGCGATTGGCTGCTGCCAGCACTAATAATACGGCATCTCCTTTTTTGATAGTGATCTGGTCCAGCATAATGTCATTCGCTGCTACCCGTCGGGTATTGTGAACGGGAGGATCGTACCGGAGTGTTTCTGTTACTGATTTATATAAATGGTCTTTGGTTACAGCTTGGCGCTGATTGTTTAATACCTGCAGCAAAGCGTTGCTTAGTATACCCCTGCCGGCATCGTAGCTTTGTATCATTAATCCTATGCAGTTGCATACCCATAAAACAAGCATTTTGTCTGCCTCTATTTTATACTGTTCACTCTTATTATCAATTACCGGCTCGAACAAATGACTGCTTAATAAATGGCTTTCAACGAGTCGGTATATGTCTTTCGAAATTGTATTGATCTCTTTTACCTGTTCAGCAGTTTTGTTGGGCAGCATGATCTTTACCAGCTTTGTTATATTGGCGCAGATTATTGCAGCGTCTTTATCAGTAAAATCGAGGCTTTTTAAAACCGTAAGTACAGGTAATTTTTTGCCAATAGTTTCCACCCAATCTGTTTCCTGAGCTGCATGATTTATTTCCAATAGTTTTTCAGTCAGTTTATCTATGGCAATAAGTTTCATTTTTTCATATAGGCGCATAGCTACCAAACGGGTAATGGCATGTTCTATACCGTTGCTTAATCTTACAAGATGATTACTGATCAGCAATGCATGTTCATTCAATCCATCTTTATTATCCTTATTAATAACAGGGATCTGCATATGGTCGTTATGCAGCATCTCTTTACATGTTTCATAAGAATAGATGGCCCAAAGCATGTTGGCTTCATCCCAATAAACCGGGTATTGGGCAAGCATTTCCTGATACCCTGTGTATGGATCATGTACATCAGAGTGCAAAAACAAAGTGCGTGTCATGAATAATATTGTTTTACAAAATAATGTAGCTTTATACAGAAACACTTCATTCAATACTGAAATGTGCATGTAAAATGGAAAACGAGTTTAAACAAATTGCAGGTCTTATTGGCGATCCTACCCGGGCGTCGATCATGTGGGCCTTACTGGATGGAAAAGCATTTACTGCAACAGAGCTGGCTATTGCTGCTGCTACCACACCACAAAATATAAGTATGCATCTGTCGAAGCTGGTACAGGCTGATTTACTAAGTGTAGAAAGTCAGGGTCGTCACCGTTATTATAAGTATGCGCGGAAAGAAGTGGCCTATGTTATTGAATCGATGGCCAGTTTATTGCCTCCTGTATCAATTAAATCACCGGCTGATAAAGAAAACAATTCTGCCATTAAGCATTGTAGAACCTGTTATGATCATTTGGCTGGCAAAGTAGGCGTAGCGGTAACAGATAGTCTGCTGAAGCAAAAGATCCTGGTTGAAAAAGATAAGCAGTTTGAAGTATCGGTGAAAGGTGAAAAATGGTTTGCCGCATTTGATATCGATGCTGATGAACTGAAACAGCAAAGGCGTTCTTTCTTGCGTCCCTGCCTCGATTGGAGCGAACGGAGGCATCATATGGCAGGCTCACTGGCAGCGGCCTTTCTGAACAAAATGGTTGAGCAGGATTGGTTTAGAATAACCAAAAACTCAAGGGCTTTGGTTGTTACGGCGAAAGGGCAGAAGAAGTTGTATGAGTATTTTAAGCTGATACTATAAAATGACTGGCGGTAAATGGTAAGCAGCACCAGGAGCGGCCCTGTCAGCTACTTATCATTTATCGCCAGCCGAATAATTGTAGTAATCCAATATTTTAAACATGTAGCAAGGAGATAGCAATCGTATGCGTCATGTAAATGTGTTGAAGTGATAGCTTCGCAGTAAACGATACCGGGCTCCGTTGATAGTTATAAAGGAGCGGCAGCTATATGGCAATGAAGGAAGAATATTTTGAAAAGGTACTTACTAACCCGCTTTTACAGAGTTTTGAACCCACATGAACATCTGTAAAAGTTTTAATTCCTTCAGGTGGTATGATATGCATGGCTGATAGTTTCTGATTGTCAACCCTGCATATGCAAACTACTTTACGTGTTTGTTTACCACTTTAGCCAGTTCGAACATAGAGATCTGATCTTTACCGAAAAGCGGTTTCAGCTTAGTGTCAGCATTGATCATTCTTCTGTTCTTTTTATCCTGCAGATTATTCTTTCTGATATATTCCCAAATCTTCTTAACGATTTCTGTTCTTGGTAATGGTTTGCTACCAATTACTTCAGCTAAAGCCGGACTTGCAGTAAGAGGAGCCATGAATGCTGCGTTAGGCTTTCTTGCTGATTTCTTTTTTGGAGCGGCTTTTTTCTTAACTGCTTTTTTTGCTGCTTTTGCAGGAGATTTCTTGGCTGCTTTTTTAACTGCTTTTTTTGCAGCTTTTTTAGCTGTTTTTGCCATAGTGTTTTAAAATTTAAAAGTGAAAAAAGAGACTTTTTTTGTGTGCTTTGGTAAGGTGTCTGTGTTATAGCGCACCAAACCTATTTGTGAATATATTAAATTTATAGATACCAATACGAATTACAGGGTATACAACGGTGAAATTTTGTAAAATTTTCTCACTTGCACACATCCGTTCCCTAGGGAAATTACTATAAAAATATTTGCGCAACGAAAAGGTTACATGTAAATTGCAACGAAAAGGTTTCATTTTAACATGCGTAGAGATGTATTTCAAGCCATAGCCGACCCCACTCGCCGGGAGATCATTCATATGCTCGCCAATCATCCCCTGAACGTGAATGCCGTAGCAGAAAACTTTGAAGTAAGCCGTACGGCCATTTACAAGCATATCAAAATACTTACCGAGTGCGGGTTGATCGTAATTACCCAATTTGGACGTGAACGCTATTGTGAAGCCCGCCTTGAGAAACTGGGTGAAGTAGCCGATTGGGTAGAACAATACAGGAAAATGTGGACAGAACGCCTCGACAATCTGGAAGTATTTCTCGATGAACTACAAACCAAAAAGAAAAGGAACAGCAGGAAGAAATAGTCCGGAAGTCGAAAAAGTAAGAAAGTTCCGGAAGGGAATGTGTTCTATAAACATGCCTCTTTTACCAACTTTCAGGCTCTAAGCATTACTGGCAATTGACGCTGGTGGCTCGCCTTTTATCGGGCTAATCAATGGCCAGTAATTCCTTATTGTATTTGTTCCTGTATTCAACAGGAGAAAGGCCTGTGAGCTTTTTAAAGATGGTTCTGAATGCTTTTACATCTGAGTAGCCAACATCGTACATCACCTCATTAATATTCTTACGGCCGGTTTCAAGGTCTTTCTTGGCAGCCTCAATTTTAACCCGCTGAATATATTCTGTTACGGTATTACAGGTGGCTTTTTTAAACCTGCGCTCCAGACTGCGGCGGCCAACGGCAAACAGATCTGCCAGCTGATCGACCGTTATTTTATCTTCGAAATTCTTTTCGATGTACTCCTGTGCTTTTTTTACGGTATCGTCTTCGTGTGCCTTCTGCCCCTGAAAAATAATAAAGGGCGATTGCAGGGTGCGATCGATATCTATCATAAAGGCCTTGGCAATAAGAATGGCAATTTGCCGGCCGGCATATTTTTCAATAAGGTACACCAACAGGTTTAGGTAGGCATAGGCCCCACCGCTCGTATAAATGCCATCATCGTCGGTCGTGATCTTTTCATCTACCAGATCAACATCGGGATATAAAGCTCTGAATTCATTGGCAAAACGCCAGTGGGTAGCGCATTGTTTCCCTTTTAATAAACCGGTAGCTGCCAGGAAGAAAGAGCCGATGCAAAGGCTGGCAACTTCGGCGCCTCCGTTATATTGCTGAACGATCCAGGGAATAAATTCCTGGTTTAGTTCTACTACTTTTTGCATGTCGCCATGAATGGCGGGGATGATCACCAGATCGGTTTTTTTAACATCTTTCAGCAGGCAATCGGGCTTTACGGTAAATAATCCGTCGCGCTGACTGGTTTCTTTCGAAAGACCCACCATATGTACGGCAAACAAAGGTGCTTTTCCCATTGATGTTCGCAATGCATTTACCTCATTCAAAATCTGGTGCGTTCCCTCAATATTCACCAGGCTGGTATGCCCCCGAGGAATAAGTATAGAAACGTGTTTCATTATGCAGGAAATTTTATCATGATCTGATTAGATAATAAAGATAAAAAACTATTGTCGCAATCGTACCGCATGAAACCGTAATTAAACCCCTTTGGGAGATGGCTTTTGGTGCTCATATTGGGGAACTGAAGCAGATTCAGCATATGAAAAAATTTACAAATGATGGGTATGCCAATACAATTAACTAACTTATAGCAACAAAATCTTGCCACCATGAGGAAAGTGATATGGTTCAATATGATTACGCTCGATGGCTATTTTGAAGGACCGGGTAGGGAAATAAGCTGGCAAAAAGTTGATAAGGAGTTTAATGACTTTGCCATCGGGGAGTTAAGTTCTGTTGATGCGCTTTTATTCGGACGGGTTACCTATACCCTGCTGGCCGATTACTGGCCTTCCCGTGAAGCGCTTAAAAATGCTCCCGCCATTGCAGAAATAATGAATTGCACCCCTAAGATCGTATTCTCGAGAACGCTGCTGGCCGCCGACTGGAATAATACGCGCATTATAAAAGAAAATGCTGTCGAGGCCTTGCAACACCTAAAACAGCAGCCGGGTAAGGACTTGATGATGTTCGAAAGCGCTGCCCTCGCCACCACTTTTATAGAACATGGATTGATTGATGAGTTCAGAATTTTACTCAATCCTATTGTCATCGGCCGGGGTCATCCTTTGTTTAAAGCTATACACCATAAACTTACATTTACTTTGCTTGAAACGAAGGCCTTCAAATCGGGGAATGTTTTACTGTGTTATCAGCCGGTGAAGAAGGACAATTGATGATAAGCACCGGCAGTGAGCAATTGTAATTTTCGGATACTTTTTGTTACTTACAGGTATGAAGCGAATTAAATTCTTACCCCTTATCCTGCTCTCAATAGCTCTTTTTGTATTGGGCCAGTATATGTATGGACCCGTTTTTGAATTTTTCGAAGCCAATGTCGATCGTGTTAAATTTTTGATAACTGATCAAGGCGGCCTATTTCGATCTTCTCTTTTATTCTCATTAGTTCTGGCATTGATACCGGTTTTTATAGTGCTTGTTTGGAAAACGGGACATATTGTTTCAGTAAAGGGAAAAGTTATCGTTTGTCTGGTGGTGCTGGCCTTTATAAGCCTCGGGATTTTAATAAGGCATATAGCAGTTAATGCATATTTCAAAAGCATAACTCCAAAGCTGCTGCTTTTGCCGAACAGTCAGATCACTTACCCCATCAATCCGGTGAATTTTGTATATTATATGTTTATCTTTCTTTGCATGGGTTGTATCCTTTCCTGGTTTTTATTCAGAAGGGAAAATCAATTATAATTATTTATGAGGATGCTCCTTTTATTTTTGTTTTTTATTTCTGGTTCTCTTGCATTTTCACAAAAAATAGATAGTCTTAAAACCGACGGTGAGGTGCTTGATTTTGTAAGAAGTATTGATAGCGTTCATAAAAACGTGTTTATTGTTCGCCCCAAACCTGTTTCGGACGAGGATTTTTATAATGAACAGGGAAAGAAAAATCGGATTGTGGCATGGCAAAAGGCGGATTTTGATAATAATGGGCGCATTGACTTATTGTTTAACGGTTTTTTTGATGGTTATGCGGGAAATCACTTTTGTACTATAATTTCTTTTGTGGTTCTTGCCTATGGCACCGATAGTTTTCAGATTAAAGAATTAAACAAAGAAATTTTTAGTCATTATTTTTCAGCCACGGGCCTTGTAATAAATGGAAGAAATTATATTAAGGTCATCGACTACGTTAGTACCCGAACTGCAGACACACTAGTGAAGAAAACTGATACCTTGATGTATGCCTTTGATAATTTTATTGAGAAGTCGGAACCGCGTGACTATAATATTGAAAAAATTGAATTCTGTGCCTTTGGAGGAGGACCGTTTTTCGAAACCCGTAAATTAGCAATTACGCAGGATTCTATAATTATGCTGAAGCTAAAGTTTCCAAAAGACGGCAACTTTTTTGTTGAAACGTTCAGGTGTAAAATGGATTCCACAACTGGCAGCAACATCTATGGAATATTAAAACAGATAGATTTTCCTCATCTAAAAGAGAACTACGCCGTAGGCTGGACAGACGATATTGTAGGCGATTTGAAAATAACCTATAATAAAGGGAAAATAAAAAAAATAACAGATTATGGTCTTATAGGTACATACGGTTTAGCCGCATTGCAGGAAATATTTATTGACATGGAAAAAGATCAACATTGGGAAAAGGTGAATCAAGTCGAGGAGCTGCTTTTCTGTGATCCTGATTAAGACTATTTTATCGCGGCTTTGTCTGGTAGTCAAACAATCATCTCCTTATTATACTTATTCCTGTAATCGATCGGCGATAGCCCCGTGAATTTTTTGAAGACCATTCTAAACGCTTTGGTATCGGCATAGCCTACAGAATACATAACTTCATTGATATTGTCACGGCTGGTTTCGAAACTCTTTTTCGCAGCTTCGATCTTAACCCGCTGAATATATTCTATGACCGTATTGGCTGTTGCTTTTTTAAACCGGCGTTCCAGGTTACGGCGTCCCAGCGCAAACCTGACAGCCAACTGATCAACAGATAGTTTTTCATGCGGATTGCTTTCAATAAACTCCTGCACCTTTTTTACCTGTTCATCTTCATGATCTTTTTGCCCATGAAAAATTATAAACGGTGACTGACTGCGACGGTCAATATCTATCTGGAAGGCCTTGGCCGAAAGAACGGCTATTTCACGACCGGCATATTTTTCAATCAGATATAAAATAAGGTTCAGATAAGAAAAGGCGCCGCCACTGGAATAGATGCCCTGCTCGTCGGTAATAATTTTATCTTCAACAAGATTTACATCGGGGAACATTTTCCGGAACTCATTTACGGCGCCCCAGTGAGTAGCGCATTGTCTGCCCTTCAGTAAACCGGTAGCTGCCAGTAAAAAGGCGCCCAAACATACACTGGCAACTTCAGCCCCTGCCTTATATTGCTTAACGATCCAGGGTATAAATTCCTCGTTTGCTTTCAGCGCTTTTTTTATGTCTCCGTCAAATGCCGGTATTATAATAAGATCTGTTTTTGATATATCCTGTATCAGGCTGGGCGAATAAACAGTATACATGCCGTCATATACGGGCGTGTTATGTTTAAGACCAGCCAGTTGAACCTTAAACTTTGGCTGTTTGCCCATGCGTTTTACATAATCATTTATCTCTGAAAACAACAGGCGCGGCCCTTCAATAGTGCCCAGTATGGCGTGTTCAGGCACAAGGATTGTTATGTTTTTCATATACCAAAGTTACACCTATGGTATGTCGCAATCAACCCCTCAATTGGTCGCAATTACACCCTTGAAAATCCGGTTGGCGAATGTACTTTTGGAATACGATTGAGGCAATCAGTTAGTACAACAGAAAGGCAAATTCTTCAGTTCGGGCATATCACTACAGCTTTCCAATCTTTTAAACACCTAAAGAAAAAGCTATGATTGAGGTATTCAAAACAAATGTGCACGACTTTTCTGAAGCACAGCAAGTGGTAGCCTTGTTGAACAGGCATTTTCCGGGCAGCAGAATAAATTTTGATCTCGATGATTGCGATAAAGTGTTAAGAGTAGAAGGAAATAACTTCATTACAGAAAAGGTAATGAAGCTGGTAGCGGAAAAAGGATTTGTATGCTCAATATTGGATTAACCATCTTTTATAACAATTAAACTAATCACATCATGCCAGCGCTCAACCCTTATTTAAATTTCAACGGTAATGCCGAAGAGGTTTTTAATTTTTACAAATCAGTATTTGGTGGTGAATTTGGTGTTGTAATGCGATTTAAGGATCTGCCTGCTGAATACAAATCCCCTGCCCACGAAGACAACAAGATCATGCATATGGCTTTACCAATTACCGGTGGCAGCGTATTAATGGGCAGTGATGTACCCGAAGCAATGGGTAAAGTTGCTGCTGGCACTAACTTTAATATTGCAATCGGTGCTTCAAGCAAAGAGGAAGCCGATAAGTTATTCAATGGACTTTCAGCCGGAGGCAATGTGGTTATGCCAATGTCAGATGCTTTCTGGGGCTCCTACTTTGGCATGTTTACTGATAAGTATGGCATAAGCTGGATGGTGAGTTATGATCCCAATCAAAGAGGATAAACAATAGTAATAAAGTGTGTCTCTGCGTTCTTTGCGTTCCTATAGCCATGAAAAAAAGAATAATGCAAAGAACGCAGAGCCCTTCAACTTCGCTCAGGATCGCAAAGGGTGCAAAGATTATGTTCGCTGAATTGTAAATAATTTATAAAACTTCCGATTATGGAAACGTATTACTTATCACACGACATAAAGGCTTTTGGTGTACAGGTAAAAACATTTCCTATGGGTGTTGGAGAAGCTTTTCATGATCTGATCCAAAAACTACCTAATGGTGACAAACGCTCATATTACGGACTCAGCATTTGCGTTGGTGATAAAATTATTTACAACGCTGCAGCCGAAGAAGCATATCCGGGAGAAGCAGACAAATACGATTATGAAAAATATGAAATACAGAAAGGCGAATATCTTACAGAAGAAATAAAAGGCTGGCAGCAAAAAACAGACTGTATAAAAGATGTTTTTGCAGAAATGATGAAAGATAAACGGGTAGACAATTCACACCCCTGTCTTTGTATAGAATGGTATAAAAACACCGAGGACATGCTTTGCATGATAAAAATAAACTGACCATGACGACTATGATTAATCCCAGAGAAATGTTGCAGCAATTTGAAACTGTTACCGCTGAATATATAAACGTGGTTTCATCCTTCAGTCAGGAAGAAATTAATGCTATTCCATATGAAGGCTGCTGGTCGGCCGCACAGGTAACCGATCATTTATTTAAATCAGATAATGGTATACTAAAGGCGCTATATGGATTAACACAAACAACCGACAGAGCGCCCGATGAAAATATACCCGGCATTAAAGCAGTGTTTCTGGATTTTACAACCAAACTGAAATCTCCTGATTTTATAATACCCGACAACGTAACGCACGACAAAGACAACCTGATAAGCGCTTTCAAAAGCGTAAGGGAGTTGCTTGGAAAGGCTATTAAAACGCTCGATTTGTCTGCTGTTTGTTCAATGCCCGTATTGGGCGAGCTTACCCGTCTTGAATTGATTGGTTTTGTTATTTATCACACCCAACGGCATACCCACCAGGTTTTGAAAATTAGAGAATTTGAAAATCAGTAAATGTGCAAATGAAGATTTGAAAATGTGTTAATTTGAAGATTTGAAAATGAAATGCTTTTAGTACAAGAATCCTATTTTCGCTTTGAGATTTTGTCTTCACGCATTTTCAAATTTGCACATTTTCAAATTTTCGAATTATATGTATTACAAGCGGATGCCCATCGAAAAAGAGTCACCCGAAGAAACGGGTTACGATTCAATTTTATACAACCTGGCCGAGAGCTCTGTATCGGATTTAAAATTCAGTGAGCTAAATATTCATTTGGGCGATCTGAAGCTCGAATATATTCCCCATCGTGGTAACCTTTCACTTAGAAAAATGATTTCGGCTGAAGCCGGCAATCTTCACGAAAACGATGTGCTGCTAACCAACGGCGCCGCAGGCGCTTTATTTATCGTTAATACATCCCTTCTTTCGCAACAGGATCATTTAATAGTAGTAAGGCCAAACTATGCAACCAATATTGAAGTGCCCTCAACCATTGGATGCTCCATCAGTTTTATCGATCTGCAGTTTGAACTGAACTGGCGGGTTGATATCAATGCCATTGAAGCTGCCATTACGCCGGCTACAAAACTCATCAGCATAACTACGCCTCATAATCCAACAGGAATGGTTATGACGGCAGAAGAATTACAGGCGCTCATTACCCTTGTTGAAAAGAAGAATATCTATCTGCTGGTAGATGAAACGTATCGTGATGCCTGTTTTAAAACACCTTACCCGGTAATGGCTTCTATGAGCAGAAAAATCATAACCGTTTCTTCGCTCTCCAAAGCATGGGGTTTACCGGGCCTGAGAATGGGATGGATCATAACCCGTGATGAAGAACTGATGGAACAATTTCTGGCAGCTAAGGAAATGATTTACATCAGCAATGCTGCATTGGATGAAGAAGTGGCTTTACAGTTCTATCGTCAGAAAGAAAAATTTGCCGCCATAATTAATAAGAAGGCCATGGAGAATTTCCAGATCCTCTCTGACTGGCTTCAAAAAGAAAAAAATCTTGAATATGTTTTGCCCCAGGGCGGCGTAGTTTGTTTTCCCCGGTTTAAAAATCCCGACGCCATTGATCTTCCCCGATTCTATCAAATACTCATGCAAGAGTATAAGACCCTCACAGGTCCCGGTCACTGGTTTGCCATGCCCGATCGCTACATGCGTATAGGTTTTGGCTGGCCCACTAAAGAAATTTTTGAACAGGGGCTGATAAATGTGAGTAAGGCGATTGAGGATAGTATGATATGATTATGCTTTGCTTTATGAAAGCATTTTATTTGCAAAATGAAAGCATTATTTTTTGTAAAAAATAAATTAATGCATTGATTATAAGCGCGTTGAGATAATTGCCCTATAAATTTATTTCTTATTTATTTTTTTTTTGCCAGTTCGTAAGTTCTGTTCTTTTTTGCTCCATCCGGTACTAATACTCCTTCTTCGACCAGTTTATATACCGTTTTCCTTATATCATCCAAAGAGACATCTCCTAGTTTTTGATGTAATTCTGATATAGAGAGAGATGGGTTTAATTTCAGGGTTTCTTCAATAAGGGCTTTTAATCGGGGTAGTTCAATTACTTTTAAGGTCGGTTTTATATTAACCTTTGAATCTGCAATTAATTTAGGGTTGATTAAATATTCTGTACCTTTCTTTATACCTCTCGTTATTAGTAAAGCCTGATCCACTAACCTTCCCACATAAGATCTTAGTCGGTCTTCTTCTGAAAGCTGCAATTCTTTTGCTAGTTGAGTAGCAATCATTTTTTTGTGTCTGGCAACAATGCCAAGTACAATAAACTCTTTTTGGGAGAGTTGATAATGCCTGGCAATGAAATCAAGCAATAGCACTACTTCCTCGTCCAATACTTTTGATGATTGAATTACAGTAGTAGAATTATAACCTGATTCAGGCAGCGGAAAAGGCTTTGCATCACGACTGGTAATTTCATAAATAAGATTGTATCCGGTTCCTTCCCCTTCCATTAGTTCCAGATCATGCAAGGTCCTTATGAGATAAGGATTTCTGCGCATTGTTGAATGCAATATGTTGTCTTTGGTAACGCCCAATGGCAACCCTCCCGGATTAGTAATTTCTAACCGATCTGTAAAAACTTTAATGAAAATGTCGCCCGAGATAGTATAGCTTTTATGTGCAATTGCGTTAATTAATAATTCACGAATAACCCTTTCATCATAATGACGGATCTGTTTACGAAACAAACCATGAGGAAATTCATCAAAATAAGTCAGTTCAACTGCATGTCTTTCTATTTCTAATAAAAGCATCTTAGGGTTTTCCACATTATCATGCCAGCAGACTTTCCTAATTTTATTTTCAAGTTCATCGTATACTATATACTGCACAGTTAATGGATATACAAGGTGGCTTCTTTGAGCAGCGGTTCCAAGCCAGAGTACGCCCAAATTGGTAAATTGATTATTGGAAATGAGATTATAATGTTCCGCAATTTCTATGTCTGATAATTCCTTTACTTGTGGTTTTACTCTTTTTGATTGCCTTATTTCGTTGGCGAACCAATTTATATTTGTGACAGCGATTTCATTGAGTGTTACGTCTGCCGGATGTAACTCCCATTGAAAAGCGTCTTTTTCGTTAGCCAGACGATAAATATCTTCACTTCTTGCAGCCTGGCATTGATCACCTACCCGGATATATATTTTCCCGTCTGCTGTAGTGGCGATGGATTTTAATGAAGGATGTACCTCAAGAATAAAATATTGACCTCCGTTGGGATGGAATTCAATGTTCCCGCAGGTAAGCCCTACGTTAAAGCATAAAGAACGCAAACGGGTAACAGTGGTATTTATGATTTCATCGGTAATTATTTGATCTGGAGGTGGTTGCTTGTCTTTGTCTTCAACGCCAATAATAATTTTCCCTCCCTGGGCATTTGCAAGACATACGCAGGTAACTGTAAGGTCGCGAAAACCGCCTTCGCCGGATTGAACTTTACGAAGGCTTTTATATTCGGTAACTATATTTTCAGCTATCATTTAGCTCAAAGCTTTTTTTCACGGGTATTTATTAATGGTTACAAATATAAAATACCTATAATAAAAAAGTGTAGCCGATGTATAATACTGCTATTATTCTTTCTAAACTTATTTGCGTCAACGTAGTAATGGCCAGGATGATCTGCAGCACCCTGACCATGTTAGTGTTTAAATAACATACCTCCACGACAAAATAGTTTACTAAAAAGATAATTGCAGAAAAGATGACCCTTAAAAAGGGTTATACTTTTACCCCGATAACCACACCGCTTTAATAAAAAAATTCTTTACCAAATCGTGCCGGTTTCTTTGGCCATGGAGAAACCGTTGCTAACTATTTGCTTTTATGAAAAAGTCCAATTGCAAAATGAGAAAAACTTCAGGTTTTCTTATCCTCCCAACACTATTGTTAATTGTATCGCTGATGGGCGGGTCCCTCTCACTATACGCGCAATCTGTAAGAGTTACCGGAACTGTTAAAGACGACAAAGGTAGCCCTCTTGCAGGAGCAGTAGTGAAAATAAAGGGAACTACCCAGCAAACAGCGACAGATATCAACGGAAAGTTTACGATACCTGTACCCGGTCCTGAAGCCGTACTGGAATTTTCGTATGTAGGCTTCGAAGGCAGCGAAGAAACCGTTGGCAATCGAAAACAACTTGACGTTACCATGACGTCTACCGGCGGCCAACTGAATGACATAGTGGTGGTAGGTTACGGCACACAGAAAAAGAAAGATCTCACCGGAGCCATTGCCACAGTACAAGGCCCCGATTTGAACAAGCGTGTTGCCACCGACCCTACTCAATTATTACAGGGTAAATTACCAGGCCTTTCCTTAACACAGGGAACAGGCGAAGCCGGTAATGAAAACTTCGTTCTTCGTATAAGAGGTTTGGGAACGAACAGCTCGGCAGGTAGTAGTCCGTTGGTAATTGTAGATGGTTTGCCGGGAAGTTTATCTAACCTCGATCCGCAGAACATCGAATCCATTACCTTATTAAAAGACGCTGCTTCAGCAGCTATTTACGGAACCAGAGCCGCTAACGGCGTTATTCTGGTTACCACCAAACAAGGTACCAATGGAAAGTTCCAACTGAGCTACGATGTGAATGTGGGTATTACCAAACCAACAGCGATGCCTAAAAATCTTGTTTATAATTCCGCCACTTACATGCAGATGTGGAATCAGGCAGCCACCAATTCAGGTTACCCCAACAAGTTTACACAGGCGCAGATAGATGCTTATACAAATCCTTCTGATCCTAACTTATACCCCAATGTTAACTGGCTCGATCTGCTGATGCGCACAGTGGTAACGCAAACACACCACGTGGGTATGACAGGCGGCCGTAATGGTACCACATTTAATATCGGATTGGGTTATAATGATCAGCCGGATATCATGATCGGATATTCTTACAAAAAATACAATCTGCAATTCAATCTTAATTCAAAAATTAACGATTGGGCTACAGTTGGCGGTAGCATGACCTTCAACTATGGCAGAAGATTATATACGTCAAGAGGCAGCCAGGACCAGTTCTTATCTGCCTTATCGCAGTCCCCTATGTACGGACCTAAATTACCCGATGGCAGCGGCCGCTACGTGAACTCAGTATACCCCAGTGTACAAACGCCTAACAAGAACCCAATAGCTATTGCTGAAAATGCGCTGGTAAATAACACGGATTATTATTTTCAGAATAATATATATATCAACATTAAGCTGCTGAAAGGATTGGAATGGAGAACCAGCGGCGGCTTTAACTACGATTATCAAAAAACCAACGACTTTAAACCTGTTATTTATCAATATAACTGGTTTGCCGGTCCTAATGATGCACCCGAGCGTACACTCGATGTAAACGGACAGGGAATGGTTGTAACTGATAACAACTACATATATCCTGTTGGCTATACACAGCTAACGTATAGCAAGGAAATCGCGGGACATAATTTTAAAGTACTAGCTGGTACACAGGCTGAGTACAACAAAACGCAGGCATTATCTGCCAGCCGTACTACGCCTTATTCATCAAATATTTTAACAGAAATTAATGCCGGCCCTACAGCTTCTCAGTTAACTTCCGGTACATCTACAGAATGGTCGTTGCGTTCGTACTATGGCCGTTTGAATTACGACTACCAGGGCAAATATCTTTTTGAAGCAAATGCCCGTTACGATGCATCATCGCGATTCCCGAGCGCCAATAAATGGGCATTGTTCCCATCTTTATCAGCGGGCTGGGTTTTGTCGAGAGAAAAATTCCTGGAAGATGTTTACTGGCTGAACAATTTAAAGGTTCGTGGGTCATGGGGCCGGTTGGGTAATCAGAATATTTCAAACTACCCCTATCAACTGGTGTATTCAAATCTTAATTCATACAATAACAACATTCAATACGCTTATTCATTCAATGGTAATTCATTGAACTCGGGCGCCGCATTAAACGCGCTCACCGATGATCATATTCACTGGGAAAATACCCGCGTAGTAGACGCCGGTCTTGATGTAACGTTATTTCAAAGACTGAATGTAACCGTTGACTGGTACAACAAGTTAACCTACGATATTCTTGCATCACCTGCTATACCAGCTTATATAGGATTAACTGGTCCTACCATTAACAATGGTCAAATGAAAAATACCGGTATTGAAGCTTCTGCCCAATACACTGGTAAAGTATCGGATGTTACTTATTCAGTAGGTGGTACTATTCAGGCGAATAAGAATACACTGGTGAAATATGGCGCGCCTCAAATCAATACCGGTAACAATACCATTAACATTGAAGGTCAGCCTTACGGAAGCTTCTTTATGTATAAATATGCCGGTATATTCCAGAGTGTTGACGATATTAACAAATGGGCCAAACAACCATACAATGTTCAACCCGGCTATCTGAAATTTGAAGATGTAGACGGTAGTGGTACCGTAGACGCCAACGATCGCACAATTATACCGGGTGTATTTCCAAAATTTGAGTACTCTTTCAATGCCAGTGCGTCATGGAAGAACTTCGATATGAGCATCTTCATGTATGGTTCACAAGGACAAAAGATCTATGCCAACGGATGGGGCGTACAACCCTTTAACCAGGGCTCACCTCCAACATCTGATTGGTTAAATGCCTGGACGCCGACCAACCCAAGCACTACCATGCCATTGATATATATCACCGGACAAGGTAATGCAGACAAAAATATAGGCACTGCTTCTACCTATTATTTAAAAGACGGCTCGTTCCTGAGAATTAAAAACCTGCAGGTGGGATACACATTGCCAACAGGTATTGCTAAACACATAGCTATGAGCAGCCTGAGAATATATGCAGCAGGCGATAACCTGGCAACCTTCTCCAAATTTAAAGGTCTTGACCCTGAGAGAGTGCCCAGCAACAGCAATACAAGGTATGCCGTGCACCCGCAAAACAAGGTAATTTCTTTTGGAGTAAAAGCTGTTTTTTAAAATTTTAAAAATTCTCACCAATGAAAGTATTCATTCGATATAGTGTTATCATTTTTTTGTTGGGAACTGTAGCCGGTTGCGGTAAGCATTTTCTCGACAAAAGCCCCAATGATCAGTTCCCTGCACAAAATTTCTGGAAAACTGCAGGTGATGCAGATATTGCGCTTACTGCTATTTACGATTATCTGATACAGGGATATAATTATACCAGCTCTACCAATACCGGCCAGGGTTGGGGAGCAGGTACGCCCTATTGGGAAACGCTCACCGATAATGCCACCAGCTCCGCTTTTTCAAACGTAGCAATAGGAACTATAGAAGCTACAACAGGTACTATTCAGTCAGATGCCTATAATACATCTTACAAAGCCATTCAGGCATGTAACATATTTCTGGCGAATATTGGAAATGTGCCTATGACACAGGATAACAGAAATAAGTATATAGGCGAAGTAAGATTTATGCGCGCTTACTATTATTTTCTGCTGGCGCAGATATATGGCGATGTGGTGTATTATTCACGTCCCTTAGGTAATGCAACCGAAGATCCTGATGCCTATCAATTGGGAAGAATGCCCAAAGCACAGGTGATGGATTCTGTTATAGCCGATCTGAATTTCGCTGTTGGTAATTTGCCCGATGTAGCCTACACCGGCCACGTGGTAAAAGGCACTGCACTCGGTTATCTTGCCAAAGTATATTTAACGCAGGGTAACTGGCAACTGGCTGCTGCTACTGCAAAGACTATTATCAATAGTGGCAAATTCAGTTTGTTTACCGGAGGTTACCGCGGTTTGTTTTTGAAACCTAATCAGAATAATAATCCTGAAATAATGTTTTCAGGAAGATATCAGGTACCTAATGCTTTCAGCCCTGCCGATTACCTGTATACCTACAGCTCCAGTTTTCAGCCTTTAGGTTATCTGGTAAATGATTATGAATGTATCGATGGTAACCCTATTACCAGCTCTCCTTTGTATAGTTCTGCAAACCCTTATAACAACAGAGACCCGCGACTGCTGGCAACTGTACTGGTACCGGGCGTTTTGTACAAGGGCGGTATTGTTTTTAAACCGTCTGACATTGGCGCTTCAGCAGGATTTTTAAATAAGAAAGGCGTTGATTCTACCCGTGCAACAGTTATTGGTACACAAAGCGACCAGGACTGGGTGTACTTACGTTACGCTGAGATTTTATTAATATATGCGGAAGCACAGAACGAACTGGTTGGGCCTGATCAATCAGTATATGATGCCATCAATGCAATACGTCAAAGGCCGAGTGTAGGCATGCCGCCATTACCTACAGGACTTTCACAAGACAACATGCGTACCCGCATTCGCCATGAAAGAAGAATTGAACTCGCACTGGAAGGCCAGCGTTATTTCGATTTGAAACGCTGGAAGATCGACAGAACAGTAATTCCTACTGTAAAAGATCCCAGTGGCGCTTTAAGAGCATTCCCGTTACGCGATACCTTGTGGCCCATTCCACAGTCTGAGATGGATGTGGCAAAAACTTATAACAATACGAATTTGAAACAAACACCGGGCTGGTAAAATAGCCCGAAAATTAGGAAGACCGAAAGTCCGGAACGAAGAAAGATACTTGCCTAAAAAACATTTTCTTTCTGACTTCCGGACTTTCTGTTTTTACCAACTTTTTCCAAAAACAATTCTCCAAATGCCGAGGGAATATGAAAATCGGGTTTCTCTGATTTTGGTTTTATCCAGCTGATCCATCTTAGATCGGCTTTTCCGTTTACGATGCTTTTACATTCTGCTCTGAATAATCCTGCCTGTAGCCGGTTATCCTTTAACAGTCCCAGGTCTTTTAGGGATTGTATACTGATGGCCGCTTCTAAAATATAACCGTATTTAACGCGTGAGGTTTTAATAATGAGTTGGTCTTTGGGCCATTGCCAGCTATAATCCATTTTACGATAAAACGAAGCAGTGTAGTCCAGTACTCTGCCTGTGGCGTCCATTTCAAGGCAATAGTAAGGTGTTAGCGTACTGTCGCGGGTGAGAAATATTTCTACTCTGTCGGAGGCGCCTATTTCTCTTTTTTCGTTTTTATTTATGAGGGTGATTACCGAATCATCTTCAACCCTGTATAATAAATACAACCATTCTCCATCCCATAATGCTCTAAAAGCAGTAGCTGGTGCTGTTTCGGTTTCCCACGGGTAAGTAAAATCAGTCAACAGCCGGGCTTTTTTCCACCATACATTATCGCCTTTACCTGTAATGTGCATGGCACCCGGTTGTATGTGTTTTACAAGATAATATGTTTGTGCGTGAAGCGTTGCCGCTGTTGCAATAAACAGGATTAATAAAATGGTATTGATAAGTTGTTTCATCTAATTACCGGGCTTTGATCTGGTAAGGCTGGAAGAATTGGAAACACCTACCGGATTTGTTGCCGTTGCATTACGCAGCTTTGTTACATCAGCCGAAGCTACCAGCTTTTCTTCTTTATTGAACCTTTTAGAGATGTACGTTGCTATCGATGCAATAGCATGATCATCCAGAAAACCGCCGTGCGCAGGCATCACTCCGTTAAAGGTTTTTCCGTTTACTTTAATTTCTCCATGCAATCCGTTTAGTATGATCTTAATTAACTGATCTTTATTACCGGCTATCAGGTCAGAGCCTGCCAGCGGCGGGTAACGGTTATTATCACCTTTCCCGTCACGCTGATGACAACCGGCGCAATACGAATTGTATAGGATCAGTCCGTTCATTTCGCCACCCATACCCAGATTGTCTTTTGCCTCATCAGGCGTTTTTATATAGGTACGCGATTTTCGTTTTTCCATGGCTGCCAGTTGTGGTGCACCGAACTTATTTTTATCTCCCTTATACATTATGCGCCATATTCTTCCTTTATTCGAATCTGAAATATACAAAGAACCATCGGGACCCATTGCTAATCCCATGGGGCGGTATACGGCATCGCTTGTATTGAATACGGTATCTACACCGGTAAAGCCATCTGCAAATACTTCCCATTTGTCGGTTGGTTTGCCATTTTCAAACGGAACAAAACATACCGTATATCCCGCCTGTGGATAAGGCGACCGGTCAGTTGAACCATGAAAAGCTACAAAAGCGCCTTTCTTATACCGGTCGGGAAACTGGTTGCCGGTATAAAATAAAAGGTCCATAGGCGCCCAGTGACCGGGAAAACCAAAAACAGGTACATCAAACTGAGCGGCACGACCGACAGTTTTTCCATCGCCTCCATAACCGGGTTGCAAAACATTTTTCTTTTGCATTTGATCGTAATAGGCATACGGCCATCCGAAGTTAGAATGCTCTGTTACTTTCAGTAAAGGCTCTGAAGGCAACACGGCTGCCTGCCAGGCTGTAAAGACTTGCGGATAGCGGGTATGAAAATTATCCATGCCATTCATAACGCAGTACAAACAATCATCCATTGGGTTCCAGTCGATGCCTAATACGCTTCTGATGCCGGTAGCATATTGATAACCGTCTTTTTGCGTTTGCCCTTCTTTTGATTCGCTGAAGCGCCAGATGCCTGCATGTTTTTCCAGATCGGGTGCAGGGTCGAGACCTTTACCACCGGGAATACCGGCAGGACCTGCAGCATTAATATCCTGCGCTGCATCGGTAGGCGCGCCAAAAGGAACATACATGTTGCCGCGATTATCAAAAGCAAAAGGTTTAGCTGTGTGCCAGTGTTTGCGTAGGCCTTCATCATCGTCGGTAAGTATTACTTCTGTTTTGCTGTCGGGAATCAGTTGGCCGGGTTTTAATTTATTTCGGAAAATATCTTTAACGGTGGAAGTATACAGATAGCCATTATGAACCTCTATGCCTGCGGGCAATCCGCCTTCATCTTTATAATCGCCAAAATAGGCTATAACGTCTGCTTTGCCATCGTTGTTCAGATCGCGAAGGGCAACAGTTCCTCCGCTGCCATGCATAATGTCGTTATAGGTTAATTTAACATAGATGTCGCCGTTGCTATTTACTGTAAGGTGGCGGGCACGGCCGACGCTATCGGCGACTATCACAGCCTGAAAATTATCTGGCAAAAATAATCCGCCGTTGTTGGGGTCACCGGCAGGTAAAGAAGTAGTTGGCTGCTTACAACCTGTAATACAAATAATGAAAGAAAGTGATAAAAGTGCTGATCTGTTGAATTGACAAGTAATAAATCGTTGCAGAAAAAACCCAGGCATGTTTATTTATTTTAATAAAAAGAAATAATTACTGCCGCCTTACAGGATCAAATGATCAATCCCGAAAATGCAGCCCATACAGAAGGTTTTTTGTGCAACCAGGAACAGCGGGGAATAAATGCCTTTCCTGCTTAAAAATACAAGTGGGTTTAAAGTGTGCTTTGTAATCTAAATTTAGAGAAAAAATCGCTGAAAGGGTTCTACTTTTATATTTCAAAAAGCATCATGTAATGGAAGAAAAACACCGGCGGGTAACGGATCAGGGGGTTATGACTTCTACCATTTGGCAATGCGATGATATTCGCCTCGGCCATGCCATTTCAACGTTTAAAGAATTTACCAGCTTTGCATCCAGCAGCGAAACTGATGTGGTGCGCTTTCATTTTGGTTTAAAAGGGAATTACAGTTTTACCTATAAACAGCTCGATCACACGTATGATTTGATCGGCGGGCATCACAATATCATGTACTCAAAAGGCTTCGATATGGTGGTGTACAACAGGACCCTTGAAATTGAAACCTTCGGTATTCAGTTTCCTGCCAGCTTATTTATTCAGTTTACACAACAGGGTAATGAACCGCTGAAGCGGTTTGCACAGCAGGTTATAGATGGAAAAAATGCCATGCTGTCTGAATACTGGGGCGCTATTGATTCACCCATTCAGCAGGTAATACAACAGGTGATCCATTGCAGGTATACCGGCGATCTGAAAAAATTATTTCTGCTTTCAAAAAGCATCGAATTACTTGTTTTATGTGCCGAAGTGTACGAAGCCACAGAAGCGAAAAAGGATCTCTTCATAAAAAGTAAAACCGATAAGGAAAAGCTAATCGCGGTACGCGATCTGATCAATGAACGGCTTACCTGTCCGCCTAACCTTTCGCAAATAGCCAGAATGGTGGGACTGAACGAATACAAATTAAAGCGTGGGTTTAAAGAAACATTTAATACCACCGTTTTTGGTTATCTGGCCGATCAGCGGCTGAACCTGGCGCAACAGTATTTGCGTGATACCGATAAAACGGCTGCAGAAATATCTGCAGAACTGGGATATTGTACCCCTCAGCATTTCAATAATGCCTTTAAAAGAAAATTTGGCATAACTCCATATTCAGTTAGAAAATAATCCGTAAAACGCAATCATTGGTAGCGTGGCCTGTTTATTTTGCAGCAATTATAACCGCAGGGATGCTGGCAAAGGGACAGTCGCTTTTAATTACTGAGAGTGATATTTTCTGAGTATCAGGACTGGCTCCTTCTGCGGTAAAAAATCTAAAACACTGAAAGATGAACTCATTAATTGTAAAGAATACCATCACCATTAATGCTCCTGCTTCTAAAGTATGGGATGCATTGGTAAACCCCCAGCAAACGAAAAAGTATATGTTTGGTTGTGAAACTGTGAGTGACTGGAAGCCCGGCAGCCCGTTACTTTGGAAAGGTGTTTTTGATGGTAAAGAACTGGTGGCAGTAAAAGGAACTGTGGTGTCTATTCAACCTGAAAAATATCTGGAATATACTACCATTGATCCCAATAACCCCAACATGGAAGATATTCCTGAGAACTAACTTACGGTTACATACGACTTAAAACCGGTAGACGGCAACACCCTGCTTACCGTAACGCAGGGCGATTATATAAAAGTTGCCGACGGACAAAACCGGTACAACGATACCATTGCCG
>Ga0105239_10000433_pt1 | contig 61072 bp, 41 predicted proteins | sample KBSC44metaG_FD_92761 | JGI IMG/M metagenome (GOLD analysis project Ga0105239, IMG submission 92761) | Corn rhizosphere microbial communities from Kellogg Biological Station, Michigan, USA - KBS C4-4 metaG | ecosystem: Host-associated > Plants > Roots > Rhizosphere > Soil | place: Michigan, USA...
ACCGGATTGGTCACACCCGCCTTCACGGACTCATAGCTCACCGTGATCCAGGCAATAAACAACGCCGCGAGCGGCCCCAGCACGAATATGCCCCATCCGACATGGATATGGTAGGCGAAGCTTTCCAGCCATTTATTCACCGCCCACCAGGCTACGGGAATGGCAACGATCATGGCAACGATGATCAGCCGGGTAAAGTCCACGGACAAGAGCCGGACAATATTGAAAAGGGATGCGCCCAATACCTTTCGTACGCCTATCTCCTTGGTCCGCTGCTCGGCCATATACGCGGATAGTCCATACAGTCCCAGACAGGAGATAAAGATTGCCAGCAAGGCAAACAAATTGAAAATGCTCCCCATCTGCTGCTCGCCCTTGTATTGGCTGGCCAGGTCCTGGTCGAGAAAACCATAGGCCGCTGGATAGGCAGGATCGAATTGCGTGCTGATCTTACTCAACGCCTTGATGGTAGCCTCTGTATTGCCGGGCTGCGCCCGTACGACGATGACCCCACCATAACGATTCAACTGAAGGATCAGCGGCTCGATGGTCCGCTGAATAGGCTTGAAGTTGAAATCCTGCACCACCCCGATAATGGTTCCCTTGCCATCCTGGAAAGATATTTGCTGGCCCACGGCGTTGGCAGCCGTCATACCCATGGTGCGGGCCGCGGTCTCATTCAGGATAAAATTGCCGGTGTCCGACTTGAAATCCTTTGAGAATGGCCGGCCGCCAAGCATCTTCATATGAAAGATATCAAAGAAGCTCTCACTGATCATCAGGGATGGGAACACGATCTGCACCTTGGGGTCCTTGCCCGGCCATTTGACATTGATGGTGCCGCTAAAAATATTGATGGGCAGCTGGTCGGTCACGGCAAACTGGCTGGTCAATGGGTCCCGCGTCAGCCCATCATACAAAGCCTGCCGTTTATTATACATATTCCCCTGCATATACATATACACCAGGTTCTCTTTCTCAAACCCCAGGTTCCTGTTCTTGATATAACGCAGTTGATTGTAAATAACCACGGTGCCGATGAGCAGCACGATGGATACCACGAACTGCACTACTACCAGCCCATTTCGGAAAAGCCGGTTGCCTCCCAGACTTTTTAGATTGCCCTTTAGCACCTTCACGGGCTGGAAGCCCGAAAGGAACAAGGCAGGATAGGATCCTGAAATAAGTCCCGTAGCGAGCGAAATACCCAGCAGGGTCAGCAACAGTTTTCCATCCCACAGGCTCACGGACAATGTCTTACCCGCCAGCGTGGCGAAGGAAGGCAGCACCAGCAGCACGATGAGTATCGCCACCAGCAACGAGAAAAATGAGATGAGGAGAGATTCTCCTAAGAACTGACCGACCAATTGCCCTCTCACGGCGCCGACAACCTTACGCAGGCCTACTTCCTTTGCCCTCCGCGCCGAACGCGCCGTCGCCAGGTTCATAAAATTGATACAGGCCACCACCAGGATAAAGATCGCCACGATAAAAAATATATTCACATACTGGATATTGCCTTGCCCGGACAAGTCTATCTGCAGATTGGAATACAGATGTATCCGTGTCATCGGCTGCAGACGCAGGTCTATCCGGATACCCGTCTTTTGATCTTTGAAGATATCATTCATCTTACGCTCCATCCCCGCCAGCGCCGCAGGCGTAGCATTGAAATGGTCGTCCAGCTGTAAATAGTCATAGAAGCTGAAATTGTCCCATAGATTGGCATTTAGTTCACGCACGATGCCCGGGGATGTCATGGGTACGAGCATGTCAAACTGCAGATGGGAGTTGGTGGGAATATTCGCCAGCACCCCCGTGACCACTACATCTTCATGATTATCCTTCCTCAACACCTTCCCCAGCGGATTATCCTTTCCAAAATATTTTGTAGCCAGGTCTTCCGTGATCACGATCCCATCGGGACGCATCAGTGCGGTCTTTACGTCCCCCTTCACCAACGGAAAAGAAAAGATATCTAAAAAAGTACTGTCCACATAGAATACCCTGCCCTCATTGAATTTCTTGTCTCCTATCGTGATCAGCGCGCTGTGCAGACTTGACATACGCACGGTATTCTTTATCTGTGGCATTGCCGCCTGAAAAGCCCGCGGCATACCCGAGCATGACACCGCCGTCTTGAAACCCTCCGCAGCCGACGTGATCCGGTAGATCTGTTTCGAATGCTTATGCCACCTGTCATAGCTCAGCTCATTCTGCACCCACAAGAGGATCAGAATGCTGGATGCCATACCGATGGCAAGACCCGAAATATTGATAATGGAATAAGCCTTATGCCGCAGGATGCTGCGGATCGCGATCTTGAGATAGTTTTTGAACATGGTGGGGCGATTGATCACCCAATTGGACGAAAAAGGATGCCACTTTGTTACAGCTGTGATTCCCAAATATTTATACAACAATTATCGCACAAAACTGTCCGCTTTTGATACGTCCAGTGTCCGGTGGCCGGCCTGCCGGGACCGGCCTAATTCAGTTTATAGACCCTGGGCGCCCCGTTGTTCACCCCCACGACAAGACAGTTATTGATCCAGACGGCGGACCGCACATCTTCCCTGAGCTTCAGCCCGCTGACCGTTTGCGGCACATAGCTGAAATGCCCGCCGCCGGCGCCAGCCAGCACGATCCCATGGTTGGCATCCAGCTGCCCGATACGCAGCTTGTTGTACTTGTTATTCCCCAGCAGCAGGATATCCTTATGGCCGTCATGATCCAGGTCCACCACGACAGCCGCATAGACGGGGCCATACTGCGCCTCCACCGGCAGGCTGTCTACGGCAAAACCATGCCCTGTGTTCCGCAGGCACACAGTCTCCAATGACGTGGCGCTCATAGCGGGCACCTCTTTCATGTCCTTACCCCTGTACAGATCGCTGATCCCCACCCTGGCAAAAGCCACATGATTGTAATAATTCTTACGCAGCATCGGCACCTGCCGGATGGCGTCATCCATTCCGGTAAATGGATAGGCAACACCCTCTTGGTACGTACTGATAAAAGGATCGATGATCCCATTCTGATCTATATCCGAAAAATGGATCTCCATTGGCTGCTCCACGGATGCTCTTAATGGAGAGTTCAATCCATAATTCCCCGCTACGATATCTTCATTGCCATCCCCATCCACATCGGCCACGGTAAGGCTGAGCCACCATCCCGATGGCAATGTCTGTCCCAGTCCCTCCGCACGGGTCAGGGTCGTTCCATTGTTCAAAAATATTTTTATAGGCATCCATTCGCCCGCTACGACAAGGTCCTTCTTACCGTCCTTGTTGACATCCACCCATACCGCGGCATGTACGATCCCATCCTGTGAAAGAAGCTCGGGACATATCTGCGCCGTCTGGTCCGTGAACGAACCTTTCCCATCGCCGATCAGTATATGGGACGGTGTTGACAGGGGATAATTACCAGGCGCCACACCACCCCCTACAAAGAGGTCCGGATGTCCATCCTGGTTGATGTCGCACACTGCCACACAGCTCTTATTCTGTAGTAATGCAGGTACAGCGCCCTTTTTCTCATGCAGCCCCTTTCCATCATTGATATAAAGCCTGTCCTGGAAAACAGGGCTGTTCTTTTCAAATTCATATCCGCCGCTGACGACATACAGGTCCATATCCCCATCCCCGTCCGCATCGAAGAATACGGCGCCGGCATCCTTACACTGCTCATCGCTGTGGAAAAATGCATCCGGCGCAGCGGTAAATTTCCCGTCCCGCCCCGCAAAGAATATCTTTCCGGCACTGCCTTTCGAGCCGCCGATAAATATATCGGTAAGACCATCTCCGTTGAGGTCGGCGGTAGCCATACACGGACCGTCGTGAGAATAAAAATGCGGCATCAGACTTTGCGTGAGGAAGTCGTCCCTGTATGCTTCCTTGTGTGCATAAGGGATAGCATCCTTCTCCTCCGTAAATAAGGTCTTCCCGGACGCAGAAAGCCTCCCATAGTCAAATTTCCCTCCGGCCGCGCTCTGCAACAACGTATCGGTCTGCCCGGCCTTAACGCCTTTTAGTACCTGGTATTTATCATCGGGCCAGATCACCAGCACGGAATCTGCCTCCTTCAGGACGCCAAGTCCCACAGATATCACGGGATCCACACCCGACTGAAATCCCCGGGTAAGCAGCTGCTCCTGGTACATGACCTGGCCTTTCGAGTAGACAAAGACCTTGGAACCAATACCCAACGGATTGCCTGCAGCTCCCTTAAATGCAAATTTTATAAAATGACGGTCAGGGTATAGGGTCTCCGCATTGTTGCGGTAGATACAGGCATAGTCATCGATATTATTGGTGACGAGGTCAAGGTCGCCGTCATTGTCCAGGTCCGCATATACAGCGCCGTTGGAGATCAGCGTCTCCCCCAGTCCGGTGGCAGCCGCATCGTTCTCGAATCTGTCATTGCCTTTATTCCTGAAAAAATAATGCGGACCTATCTCACCGGGTATATGCGTAAGATATTCCTGGAAGGACATGGGGGCCCCACCCTGTCGCATGGCCTGCGCATGCTCCTGGGCAAACTGTAGAAAATCCAGGTTGGTGATATCCCGCTTGACCCCGTTGGTGATATAGGCGTCCTTGAGCCCATCCAGGTCATAGTCGGCAAAAAGCACGGACCAGCTCCAGTCGGTGGCATCCACACCGGCCAGCTGCGCTATCTCCGAAAAGCTGCCATCCCCATTGTTCTTTTGTAGCTGGTTGCGCATATAGAAGGGATAAAACCCATAGGACAGCAGTTGCTGGTATTTGTCAAACCTGTCCGCCGAAGAATGCATCTTCAGATCATAATATTTTCCGGGCAGCATATCCAGGGTACATATATCGGGCAGCCCGTCATTGTTGTAGTCGGCAATATCGCAGCCCATCGAGTATAAGGCCACATGATCCAGCTTCTCCCGCAGCCTGTCGGTAAAAGTGCCGTCCTTGTTGTTGATGTACAGGTAATCCTCTTCATTATAGTCGTTGGAGACATAGATATCGGGCCATCCATCCATATTGACGTCGGCAGTAACTACCCCCAGGCTAAAGGACAAGGGATTGCTGCTAATGCCGGCCTGATGCGTGACATCCGTAAAATGTCCTCCGTCGTTGCGGTACAGCTTGTTCTCGAATGCAGGCCCGGCAGCCTGTCTCTTCAGTCCTGCATAGTTCAGATTGATGCCCCTTGCATATTCGGGCTTGGATTGTTTGATAAGGAAGAGGTCCAGGTCACCATCCTTGTCATAGTCGAAAAAAGAAGCCTGGGTGGAATACCCGGAATCATTCAGACCATACTGTGCGGCGCTCTCCGTAAATGTCAGATCATGATTATTTATAAAAAGCAGGTTGGTCCTGGAGGCAGCATCCTCCAGCGCGCTGCGGCAAATATAGATATCCTGCCAGCCATCGCCGTTGACATCCGCCACGGCCACACCCGTGGACCACCCGTTGAATTGGGCAATACCTGACTTGAGCGTAATATCCTGGAACTGAAAATTTCCTTTGTTGAGATAGAGCCTGTTCTTCACCATGCTGCCGGTGAATACGAGGTCGGGCAAGCCATCGTTGTTGAAGTCTCCTACGGCAACACCGCCGCCATTGTAATAATAGGGGAAGTTCAGACAGCTGAACCGCTCGTTATTATCCATTATTACATTCCGGAAGTCGATATGCGTATTGCCCATATCCATCCGCGAAAACAAAGTATCCTTCCTCTCGCAAGATTGGAGAAGAAGGATACCTAAGGACAATATCAGTAATTTTATTCTTTGAGTCGCCATTAAAATTTAAAAATTGGACGTATTACCCGCAGGGTCCCACCATACGTGTGTACCTCCGACATCAGCCCCACCCAGCGCAGTGATAGCAGTCTTCACGCCATTGGCATTGTTCTGATATTCACCAAGAGCGAACTTGAAGATCCTGCGCGCGCCATCGGCCGTGCTGATCGTTCCGCCACTGTAGTTCAGATAATTCGGGAACACCTTTGGATAGCCTGTCCTTCTCCATTCGGACCAGGCTTCTTTCCCGTTGGGGAACAGCGCAATCCATTTTTGGGTCATGATCTGCTGCAGCTGGTACTCATTGGTCCCGGCCGCATTGTATTTTACAGGTACCCGGTTCACCGAATCGATATTATGCGCCGACTTCTTCGGGTCTTTATAGCTTACAGGCAAAGTCGTACCGGCAATATAGGTATTGTAATCCGTGGAGCTGATACCATACATATCGAAGTGCGCCTTGATACCCGCCTCATAATACTCCTGCGGCGTCTTATTATAGGACCCGGCGAGCCAGCCGCGAAGTGAAACTTCCGCCAGCGACTCATTCACCTCGGCCGCAGTAATGACATTCAGGTCGCCCGTCCAGCTGCTGGGGTTTTGCCCGAATACAGCCACATTCACGGCGGAATAGCCTACATAATCTCCCTTGGCCGCGATATCGGCGCCTTCCCTAATACCTTTCATAATGGGACCTACCGTTGCATCGGTGGAAGGTGAGAAGAACAAGGCCAGGCGTGGGTCCTTATACCCGGTGAGTATCGTCTCGAAGTCCGCACCTAAACGTTCGTCCGTCCAGTCACGGGACACCTGTACAAAACCACCGCCTAATTGACTATTGAAGTACACATGCATATTATCCGCATTGTCGGTAATGACACCGTCCGGATGGCTGAGCGCCTTCTGTACCTCCGACTTGGAAGTGGTAGGATCGATCCTTGTCAAACGCAGACCCAGCCTCAGCCGGATGGAATTCGCCGCCTTTACCCATTGCTTCAGGTTGCCGCTGTAGATCATGTCCAGGTTGCCGAAAGTGGAAGTGCCGCCCTCGAGCGCTGTCAACCCTGTAATAGCCGTATCCAGGTCTGCAAAAAATGCCGTATATACGTCCTTCTGGGTGTCATAACTATAGCTTCCGTCCGCACTGGGCTGCGCATACTTGGTGTAAATAATGGGGCCCCAGCCGTCGGCCACCAGGTGCATACCGGCCACCCGGACGATCTTTGCAATATAGATCTGCGTGTTGGTAGCGTCTGTAGCAGGCGTCACGGCCCTGGCATTATTTATGATCAGGTGCGTTTGCTTCATGACATTGTCATAGGCATTGCCCCACAATCCATCCTGCCAGCCATCCTGGTTGAAGAAAGTACAGGGATACTGGTTCCCGCGGAAGGACGACGGAGGATAGACATATCCTATGAAATTGTCCCCGTAGAAATTATCCAGCTGCGTCAGCCAGGGGCCGTTCTCTATCAGGTTCTGCTGCGCCGTGGAAAAATACGCGCTCACATTCGCGTTATTGGCTTTTAATTGCTCCTGTGTCAGCGCATAGGGATCCGTGTTCAGATCCTTAAAACTCTTCGTACAACCCCACTGCAGGACTGCCAGGCTTATTAAAAAGATCAACGAAAAAATATTTTTCATATCATTTCTTTTTTTATAAAAATTTGAGTGCTTCATTTAATTAAAAGGAAACTTTTATCGATCCGCCGACACTTCTCGTCGCAGGCGCCGTAAAGGCGTTGTAACCTTGGTTGCCGTTGGTGGTACCTACTGCTATGTCAGGATCGAAGTTTGCCTTTTTATAAAAGAAGAACAGGTTCCGCGCATTCAATCCAAAGGACAGTCCTTTGATGACATTATGCGTTTTGGCGGAGATGATATCCGGCCGCACGCTGTACGCCAGCGATACTTCTCTCAGGCGTATATTGGTTGCACTGTACATGTAATACTCCGCCAGCCCCGCTCTGGATGCTACAGCTCCATACCATGTCTTCGGGTCGATGGCGGTTACAGTCCCTCCTCCTACGTATTTCCCCTTCACCGGGAGGAAAGTGCTGGCATGATCCCTGGCATCCGCGGAAGCTTTCGACACACCATATTCGTCCAGTATGGCTTGCGTTACATCCATCACATTCCCGCCGATACGTCCGTCCACCAGGAAACTGAAGGACAGCCTGCCAAAGTTCAGCGTATTCCTGAACCCGATGACAGCCTTTGGAATTGGCGTACCCAAGCCCGTAGTATCTGCACTATACAGTGTATACAGCGGTTTGCCAAGGTTCGCGCCCGTGTCGATGAGGATCATACCGTCCTTGGAATCACGAACAAACTTCTTTCCAAAGAAGGTAGGGAAAGGCAGCCCCTGCTTGATACCAAAGTAGGTCATATTGCCATTGTCGGCCCCGGCGATGGCATGAACGAAGTTGTCCTTGCCGTTAAATTCCTTTACAATATTCTTTACAACATATAACGTAGCATAAATGTCCCATTTGAAATCCCTTGTCTTGATAGGAGTAGCATTTATGCTGAGCTCGATACCCGTGTTCTGGATATTACCCGCATTGATCAGGTAGTAGGAGAACGGCTGACCGGCAGGAGCTGGGGTCGTAACCAGCTGATCCTTCGTGTTGATCTTGAACCAGGTGAAATCAAAGCCAAACAGGTCGTTCATCATCCTGAATTCCGTACCCAATTCAATGGAGTTCGATTTTTCAGGATGCAGGGCCGTTCCGGGGTAAGGAGCGTTCCCACCTCCATACACGCTATTCTGGTTGCCGCTGAAATAAGAATAATTATACGTCTGATAGGGGTCGAAGTCATTGCCCACAATGGCATAGGAAGCTCTCAATTTCCACAGCTGAACATAGTCCGGCAGCTTCATCACCTCGTTCATAACGGCCGACAAGCCAAAAGAGGGGTAGAAATAGGATTGTGTCGGTGTAGTGCTCAGTGGATAAGCCAGCGCGGAAGACCAGTCGTTGCGGGCCGTCATATCCAGGAACAGCATGTCCCTCCAGGAAAGGTTCACGCCTCCGAACACAGCTTCTTTCTTCTTACGGTACTCATGCTCTTCGGTGGTCAGGTTGGCATACCGGATGTTGGAGATGGCAAATACATTCGCAAGGACCAGCGGGCCTTCAAAATGCTGCGAATAATTGTCGATGCTCTGTATGCTGGTACCGGCCAGCGCGGTCAGGCCTAGATCCCCGAACTTCTTGTTAAGCGTAAGGATGGCATCCCCATATACCTGCTGGTTGTCGTACTTGAACAGCTTATACTTTCCAAGAGGATCGGCCAGTACGGTCTGTGTACCCGAGGACAGCTTGCTTTGCAGCGTGCGGTACTCCTTATCGATATTGCCCCTCAATTGCAGGTTCAGCCAGTCGGTGAACACATATTTCAAGGCAAGCGATCCGTATACCTTGTCTGTCTTTTGAGTGAACACATCCCTGTTCAGGATCCAGAATGGGTTCTGCTGGTTGTCATCCCCGCCGCCGCCGGATGGATTGGCGATCCAGTCGATGTTCCACCAGTTCTGCAAACTGTAGTTCTTCCCGGTATTGAACACCTCGTAATTCTTTTTGTACTGGCTAAAGTCCAGTCCACGGGGGAAGAGATACAGGCCGGTGATGGGATTGTTATACAACCCTGGAGAAAGAGGATTCTTATAATGCTGCTCGGTGAAGAGGACATTGGCATCCGCCGTCAGCTTGCCACCCAGATAGGTATTGCTTTGCCGGATGTCGAATGTATTCTTATTGTAATTGCTGTTGGGATAGATATTGCTGGCGTTGGTATTGGAGTACGACAGGTAGCTGTTCCGGGTGGCATCGCCTCCTCTCAGCGAGATGCTGTGTGTCCAGGTATTGCCCGGCACAAAGAAATCGCCTTCGATGTTCTTATAGCTGCCCTTTGTAGTGCCCCACGAATAGTTAGCCCCGGCCGACGTCTGCGGATAGGTATACTGCAGTTTGGGGCCATAGGCGCGGGTATCGCGGTTGTAGTTCACGGCATAATCCACTGTAACAGCGCCTGCCCTGCCCTTCTTGGTAGTGATGAGCACGACCCCGTTCTGTCCCTGCGAGCCGTACAATGCCGATGCGCTGGCGCCCTTCAGTACCGTCACGCTTTCGATGTCCTCCGAATTGATCTGCGAAAGATTGTCTCCCGCATCCGGCAACGCAGCGCCGTTGTAAATACCGGCGGGCTGTGTGGGTGAATTATTCTGGAAAGGAATACCGTCGATGACATACAGGGGCTGGTTGTTCCCAAAGGATTTGCTCCCCCGGATCACCACATTCACGGAGCCGCCGGCCCCGCCTGATCCCCTGAACACATTCAGACCGGACACCTTACCCTGCAGGGCATTCATCACATTGGTCTCAGGTACAGCCGTCAGCGCCGCTCCCTTCACCTCTTCGGTGCTGTAGGTCAGCGACTTGGCCTTACGCTGGACACCCAGGGCGGTAATGACCACTTCATTGAGGGCCGCCTGCAGCTTCAGCTGTACATTGACAACAGCCTGGCCGCTCAGCTTTACCTCCTGCCTGTCAAATCCTACACTGGTAATGATCAGCGTGGCATTGTTGCTGATCCCTTTCAACTCGAACTCCCCATTGTCGTTGGTAGCAGTTATCTTGTTGGAACCTTTTACGGCGACAGTGGCGGCTGGTACAGGCTCACCCTTTTCATTGGTCACCCGGCCTTTGATATCCACCGGCGGCGGCATATCTGCAGCGTTTGCGGCAAGAGCGCCTGCCACGATCAGCTTCCGGCTGATCACAATGGTCTTATTTACAATCTCATAGCTCAACGGCTGATCCTTTAGTGCCTCATTCATGATGGACTCTACAGAAGCATCCTTTGCATGAATGGTGACCTTTTTCGCATCTTTTATAAGACCGTAGTCACAGAATACAATATACCCTGTCTGTTTGTTAATGGTGGAAAAAACCGTTTCAAGCGAAACGTTCCTTCCGGAAAATGTTACGGTTTGGGAAAATGCGCTTGCCTGAACCTGCATACAGGCCGCTAGCAAAAGGATGGTTGTCAACTTCATGACAAGCAATGTTTTGGTTAAAAAACCCTGTTTAAGGGGCTTACAAATAGCCTTTAAATGCATACTTTTGTAATGTTTGGGTTAAAAAATAAGCAGTCCTCCAAGATTGAATTATCGGGTAGCCCGAACTTACCGCCGTCCCGAGTACCAGTCGGGACGGTTTCTTTTCAAACAACCACTATCTTTGAATTAATTCGTTAATTAGTTACGATCACTCGCTTCCCTTCAATGGAAAATTGTACCCCACTTTTTTCAAGAATTTTAAATACGGAAGACAAAGGCAGATCACGCTGCATGCCTCCCCAGAACACTTTCTCGTTCTGACTGCCGATGTAACTGACGTCCACATCATACCACCTGGCCAATTGACGCATTACTGTTTGTAAGCTCTCTTTATTGAAGTTGAAATATCCATTCTTCCATGCTATTGCTGCCGCCACATCAGCATCCTGTACGATACGCATGCTTTGTACATCCATGGCGGACTGAGCTTGCTGTCCGGGCTCCAGCACATTTTGCGAATTTCCATTCTTTACCTTTACAGCCCCATCCACCAGCGTGGTCTGCACCATATTCTCCTCATTGTACGCCATCACGTCAAAGCTTGTCCCAAGCACTTCCACCACCTGATTGCCTTTGGAAGTAAGTACAGATACCCTGAAAGGCCGGGAAGCATCCTTCACGATCTCGAAATAAGCCTCACCGGAGATCTCCACCGTCCGCTCAGTCCTGGTAAAATCCGTGGGGAATCTCAGAGAAGAAGATGCATTCAACCAGACCTTGCTTCCATCCGGCAGCACCACCTGGTATTGACCTCCCCTGGGCGTGGAGATCATATTATATAAAGGCAGACCATTCCCGGACGCCTTGCCCTCCTTCTCATACGCCAGCAGGCCATTGGCCTTCTTGACGATCTTCATATTATCCTGCGTACCCAACGAACCATTCTGCGCATTGTCCAGCGTCACGGTACTCCCATTGGCCAACGTCAGGATCGCCTTATTGCCTCCGGGCTGTACATCGTTCGTTATCTTCCCTTTCTTTACAGCGGCAACAGCTGGTTTCTGCCCTCCCTTTCGGATATAGGACCAGAACAATATTCCGGAGACGAATACAATAAGCACCGAAGCTACAGCAGCATACCACCGCCAACGGGGAATGACGGGCATTCCCTCTCTATCCACCTCCCCCGCGTCCGCAGAGCTTTGCCGCACGATGTCCTGCAGCCTCGAATCCCAATCTATCGCAGGAGATGGCGAATGGGACATATCCCAATGCTTTTGAAGGGCTTCCGCCAGGTCCTTATTACCAGGGTCCTTACCCGCCTGCATCAGCAGCTCCTCCATTTCCTCCCTGGAACAGGTACCCCCGAGATAGCTCTCCACTAAGTATTCCCATCTTTCTTTTGTCCAATGCTTTCCCATATGGGTATAAGTATCTGTATTTATTAAAAAGACGTTAAAAAAAAGGACAACAACTAGTCTGTACAGAAATTTTTTTTCAAATACGACCAAGGAGAAGGATGACTATGGCCACGTCCATGTGCTTGATAAGATAGGTCCTGATAAAACGTTGGCTTTCTGCGATATGATTACTAACGGTAGATTTGGATATGCGCAGCTTCCGGGCAATCTCCACATGGGAGAACCCCTTGTCCCTGCTCAATGTATATACCTCCCGGCGTTGGGGAGACAATAGCGAGACGGCCTCTCTCAGCTTGGTCTCGAACTCATGCACCATAACGGCGCTGTCGGCCCGTGAATCCCCCTCCATCTGGATCTCATTCCACAACAGGTCCCGTAACACAGGGTCCCTCGACGCGCTCCGTAAAAAATCAATGGATTTATTATAAGCTATCCGGAAAAGAAAGGCGTTAAAATCCTCTATCTGAGTCACGACACCTTCTGCCAGCCAGATCTTGAGGAATACGTCAGTCACCAGTTCTTCGGCGACTTCCTTACTTTTTATGATACGAAGAATATAATGATATAGCCTGTCCTTGTAGGCATCAAACAGTGTCCTGAACGCAGCTTCATTACGCTCAGCTACCTGTCGGAGGAGATATTTCTCATTATGTAGTGTACTCGATAACACGTGGATACAATAAGCAGGTTAGTTTCTATAAAGGAAACAGGTTGAATGGTAGACTTAGTGTTGACCGTGCACGAATCTGTTAATTCAAATATATAACAATTAATTTATAAAAGCATCTGATTTTTTTTGGACGGTTTCCCTTAATAGCGATAAATCTCCGCCGGGCCGTCATTCACTCCAAATAAGAGCCTGTTCCCGCCTAACGCCAGAACACCACGCACATCCTCCCGCAGGTGCAATCCGCTGGCCGGCTGTGGCACATATTTAAAATTGTCCTTCCCGTCATTCAACAGCAGCACGCCATGGCTGGCGCGCCAGCGGCCAAATCGTATACGGGTCCATTGATTATTCCCAGCCAGCACAAGGTCCTTATGCCCGTCCCCATTGACATCCACGGCCGCTATTGCATATACGGGCGCATACTGCGCTTCCACAGGCAGCTCCCTCAGCTGGAATCCCGCATCCCCCTTGTTCTGCAGCCATATCGTGCCCAGCATCTCCGCCCGCAAAGGCCCCGCATCCTTCAGTTCGCCCGCACTGAACAAATTTTGAATACCGGCATCTGCATAGTCGTGATATTCAAGGAACTTCTTCTTCAGCATCGGTACCTGTGTGGTAAGATCATCCCTCGATGCGGCAGGATACGAAACACCATTTATATAATAACAAAAGACTGGATCGATGGTCCCATTGTTATCGAAGTCCTTATAATATAATGTCAGCGGCTCCTTTTCACTGGCCCGGAACTGGTTATTCAACCCCTGATTGCCCAGCACGAGGTCAGGACTGCCATCCCCATCCAGGTCAGCGGCGGCAATACAGTTCCACCACCCTGCCGAAGGGAAATGAATATATTTCTCCGAAGCATCCTCGAGCCGTCCACCTTTGTTGAGATATACTTTTACAGGCATCCACTCTCCTACGGTCACCAGATCAGGTCTTCCATCCTTGTTCAGGTCGATCCACAATGCATCGGTGACCATACCGCTCCGTTCCAGCCCGGGCATGGTCTGTGAAGTGCCATCCGTAAAATGGCCCTTGCCATCGTTGAGCCATATCCTGCTGCCGGGTGACAAAGGATATTTGCCGGGTATCACTCTTCCTCCCAAAAAAAGATCCAGGTCTCCATCCCCATCCACATCTGCGGCACGTACAACGCTCACGCTCGCAGGCCAGACAGGAACAGCGCCTTCCGTTCTGGTGAAATGTCCCCTGCCGTCATTCAGATACAACCTGCCCTGCAACAATGGATCATTTTCCTCAAACTCATAGCCCCCGCCTGCGACAAAAAGATCCGGCGCCCCATCTCCATTGGCGTCAAAAAATTCAGCCCCGCCATTCTCGCCCAGCGAATCCTTTTCGATGGCAGGCTGTGACGACAATTGCAACCCTCCGGCGACCGACTGTATATATATATGAGCAGGATGCCCTTTCGAGCCGCCGATAAAAATATCATCCCTCCCATCCTTATTGATATCGGCCCTGGCCATACAGGGACCGCTGCGCGAGAGATAGTTCAACAGCAAGGGCTGTACATCAAAATCACTAAAGCCGTTTTCCCGATAGGACGGTCCGGGAGGGGTCTGGGCCTGCAATAGCGGGGTTACAGGCTTTGTATATTCCCATTTGCCGGCGGCATTCTTTTTCTCCATCCGTAACAGCTGATCCGCCGCCACCTCCCTCAGGACCTGGAAGCGATCATCCGGCCAGATCACCAGCACGGAATCCACTCTATCATGATCCCCCAGCCCAAAATTCAGCACAGGATCTACCGATGATTGAAAACCCCTGACGGGGAATGCTTCCTGGTAATAGATGGTATCCTTACAAAACAGCCTGACCTTGGACCCGATGCCGGCGCCATTGGCAGGATCGCCTTTCAACGCCAGTTTTAGATAGTGGCCTTTGGTCCTTGTGCGCGCATTGTTCTTATAGATACCCGCATATTCATTTGTATTGCTGATGACCAGGTCCATCGCTCCATCATTGTCCAGGTCGGCATAGGCAGCGCCGGCCGAGACGGTCTTTTGCATGAGACCCCAGTCGTTATTAGCCTTTACAAAACCATGCCCCCCGGTGTTGCGAAAGAGATAGGTAACACTGGGACTGGATGGCATCCTGCTGATGGCGTCCTTTACCAACTCTTCCTGTCCTCCGGGGCCTCCCGCCCGCAACGCCTTGTCGGCAGAATATTTCAGGAAATCCATATCGGTATAGTCCTTCACATAGCCGTTTGTCACCACCAGGTCCTTGTATCCGTCGTTGTCAAAGTCCGAGAAAAGAGCGGACCAGCTCCAGTCAGTATTGGACACTCCCTCCAATTGCCCCACCTCGCTGAACGTCCCATCCCCGTTGTTCTGCTGCAACATATTACGGCTATACTGATAATAAAATCCTCTGCCGAACAGCTGCTGGAATTTATTAAAGTTCTCGGCGCCGCTATGCATCTTCTGTGTATGATTGTCCTCCGGCAGCATATCCAGTGTCATCAGGTCTACCCACCCGTCATTGTTGAAGTCAGCGGCATCATTCCCCATGGAATACAACGAGGTCTGGTCCATACAGTCGCTGAGCCGTTCAGTGAAAGTGACAGGCCCTCCACCCACCGATGCGCCATTGTTGATAAAGAGATAGTCGGGCTCGTTGAAATCATTGGAGACATAGACGTCGGGCCACCCGTCGTTGTTGATGTCCGAGATGGCCAGGCCAAGCCCAAAGGTCAGTACATTGGAATGAATGCCTGCCGCCTCCGAAACATCGGTATAGACGGCATGTTTCAGCTTCGGATCATAGTCGCAACGGTACAGTTTGCATTCATACGCGGGCTGCCGTTCCCTGCGCCAGCCGGGATTATCCACCGCCCCGGTGGCATACTGATGCAGGGAGTGATTGATCAGGAACATATCCAGATCGCCGTCCTTGTCGTAGTCAAAGAACGCTGCCTGGGTAGAAAATCCCCGGTCGGCCAGCCCATATTCGGCAGCCTTCTCGGTAAAGGTGAGATCGCCGTTGTTGATGTACAGCAGATTGGCCCTCCGGCTGGGATCATTATCCGCGCTGCGGCAGATATAAATATCCATCAGCCCGTCGCCATTGATATCCACCATCGTGGCTCCTGTACACCATCCTTGCTGATCCGCGATATGGCTTTTGGCAGTGATATTCTCGAACTTGAATCCCCCTTTGTTAAGGAACAGGCGGTTGTGGACCATATTCCCGGTGAAGAGTATATCGGGCAGTCCGTCATTATTGATATCCCCAATGGCCACGCCGCCCCCATTATAGAAATAAATATAGTTGAGGACGTTTAACGCTTCGCCATCGAACAGCGTGTTTTGGAAGTCGATGCCTGTCCTGTCCTTATCGAGCTGCGTAAAAAGGGTTGTGGCAGGATCACTGCCACAACCAACTAAGAATAATATTGATACAAATAAAAGGCTTCTTCTCATTCCCTAATTTTTATCCCACCACAAGGGGGTCAGCACATTGTCCGGTCCGCCTAAAAGGTTATTGGTGGCATCCGTGACGGCAGCCGCATTGCTTTGCTTTTCCGAATCCAGGAACGGTATACGCCTGATCCATTGCGTCTTTGTATTCGTGATCAACGGATTGTCCGAATTGACGACGGGATACAAGGGCATGATATGGCTTCTCCGCCAGTCGGCCCACGCCTCCATCCCATCGGGATATAAAGCTAGCCATTTTTGGGTGGCGATCTGTATCCTTTCCGTGTCGACATTGGAGCTCCATGCGATGGGGGTATTGGATACACGCAACGAACCATATCCATCCCCCGGCGCAATGGGCGTATCGGCACTCTGATAATAAGCCTTGATGGCATTGTCATCGATGATACCCCACTGGTACATGGAATTGGTGATACCGGCCTCATACAATTGCTGCGCACTCATGCCGCCGCCCACGTTCCATCCATTGAGCACGCCTTCGGCGCGAAGGAAATATGCTTCAGCAGTCTCCATCACATTCTGGGAAGTCGCTACATAATCGCCACGGCCCACCGAGGTGCCGCCAACCTTTACATTCGTGGAAGCCCAACGTGCACCCACGTGCGAGTTGGCATCGGCAAGGTTGGGAGAAAGCCCCAGCTGATCCACCGACAAGCCGTTCCGCAGACCACTGTAGTGACCGAACACACCAAACGTGGGGTCGCCGCTGTTGACAGTAGGCAGGAAGTATTGCGAGATACGTGGGTCCTCGTAGCCTTTCAGCACGGAAGCCATGGTAGAGCTCATACGGAACTCATTCCAGTCGGACATGATCGACAATCCATTGTTATCTCCGCCGTTGGCGCTGCGCTTGATGAGCGCATCGTGATCGGGGCTCTTGGTCATGACGCCATCGTTAAAGGCGGCCTCTCCCTCTGTCTGGGCCCTGGCAGGGTCCACGGCGGATATACGCAGCGCCAGACGCAGACGCAGGGTGTTGGCAAACCGTATCCAGCTGTTCACATCACCCCCATAGATAAGGTCATAGGACCCATAGGCATTCTGTCCCGCAAATGTCTTTAGCACGGCCACGGCCGCAGTCAGCCTCTTGAAAAAGTCATCGTAGATCTTGTCCTGCGGATCATACGGCATCGAGGTCAATACCTGCCCGGCGTTGAAATAAGGAATAGGGCCCCAATAGTCGGTGACCTTGTGGAATGCATATACCATCAGCACTTCCGCCATGGCATGCTCCGCGGTAAGAGAATCCTTTTTTGAAAAGATGATCTGCAGCTGCGGCAGCACATCGGAATAGACGGGATTGAAATTGGCGCCTACCCAGTCCTGGCGTATCACGAGCCTGTCCGAAGGGAAATAGGTCGCTTCACAGGCAAAATACTGGCAATACTGGTCGGCAAAAAGATTTTGCGCGATCTGGTAATTATTGGCATTCGTAGTCGCCACCTCTTCCGCATGAGAGAAAAGAAAGGGCAGCTCCAGCGGTCCGATGGTGCCGATGGTATTCTTATCCGTATTGATCTGCTCAAATTTTTTCGTACAGGAGGCCGTGACCAGCACGATGCCCGTGATCACCAGCATGAGTACTTGCAGGCGCCTGTTCGTTAGTATATTCATTCTTTTGTTCATAATGTCTTTTTTATACTGGCTTTAGAAGGTGGCTCTCAAATTGAATCCCAATGTCCGGGTGGAAGGCAATGCTCCATATTCCGTACCCTGGTAGTTGCTGTTGCCATTGCTCATATCCGGGTCCATCCACATCTTGCGCTTGCCCAGTCCGGGTATATCCAGGATAGAGCTGCCGCGATAGAGCCAGAAGAGGTTACGCGCCACAACGGAAAATCGCAGGGATTTGATCATATGGATACCTGCTACAGGAATGTCATAGCCAAAGGATACTTCCCTGACCCGGAAGTTGGTAGCGCTGTAGGCAAAAAATTCCCCTACCCCATACCGTTGCCCGGACACTGTCGTCCAGAACTGCTGTGCGGTGATGGGTGTGGAGTTGGCTGCGCCGCCAGTGGTAACGCCGCCCAGATTCCAGCCGCCCTCGCGGTATTTCTCCGTACCCTTTGTGATACCGCTAAACGCCAGGTTCATTTCCGTACCGGATTCGATGACACCGCCGATACGTCCATCTATCAGCACACGCAGGTTGAAGCGACCGTATTGGAAAGTATTCGTAAATCCAAGGTTTTCCCTGGGGTTGAAATTTCCGATAAAGGCGATGGGATCACCCGACACATAGGAAGTATAAGGCGTACCATCCGCATTGACGAGATATTGCCCCTTGTCGTTCTTCAGCCAGTGATGGGCATAGAGGTCGCCAAAGCTGCCGCCCTCCTGTACCCTGGGCAATGCGCTGCGTTGATCACCGCCAGCCAGGTCAGCCGACTTGAGCTCATCGCTCAGCTTGATGACCTTGTTACGATTCAACGAGAGATTCAGCTGAACATCCCAGCTGAAATCTTTTCCTTTGACAGGCGTACCGTTGACCACTAGTTCCAGACCGTGGTTCTCTATGTTGCCGGCGTTGAGATACTTGCTGGCATAGCCCGTACCCACGGGCAGCGGAATGGTCAGCAGCTGGTTGGTGGAGTTGCTGTGATAGTAAGTAAGAGCAAATCCGATACGGTCGTTGATGAAGCGGGTCTCTACCCCAAATTCATAGCTCTTCACCATCTCTGGCTTCAATCCGGGGATAGGCAGGATCGTGCCTCTTCCTATACCGCCGTTGCCGGCGCCGGGATAGAATTTGTAGCTGGGGTTACGTACGCCGAACTGACCGCCGTTACCCACCTGCGCATAGTTGGCGCTCACTTTCAGGAAAGAGAGGGCGGAGGGCAGATTTTTCATCATATCCGACAGGATGGCGCTGACGCCGATGGACGGATAAGTAAAATGATAAGGAGCAGGTACGGTAGAATTCCAGTCCGTCCGGATACTACCGTCCACAAAGATCATATCCTTCCAGGAGAACGTTGCCTGTCCAAATAAGGACTGGGTCTGTACCTCGCTGCCGTTGGAGGTTGTTTGCGGATTGGTGGCAAAGTTCAGATTGAACTTATTGGCTACATTGAGGCCGTTGGAAGAAGATACATTCTCTTCATAAAGCCTGTCCTGGTAGATGGCGCCCGCGTGATAGCTCAGCTTCATGTCGGAGGATAGCTGGTTGCTGCCTTCGAGTATCAGGTCGAACCATTTGTCGGTCCGGGCAATATCCGTTATAGCATAGGAGCCGCCGGCATTCGTATTCCATAATAAGGTGCTTTGCTGATACTTTTCTTCGATGCGGTCGGCCGTTCTGTCTAGGTTGCCCGATCCACGTATGCTCAGCCAGGGAGTGAGCTGATACTTCAGCGAGACAAATCCGATGACACGATTACGGCTTTCATTGATGGCCGTATTGTAGATCATCCAGTATGGGTTCTGATAGATGGAGTTATTGGTAGAAGGCCAGTTCGTAGGATTCGCTACTTTATGATCGTCGAAGTACTGATAGTTCCTCGCATCCGCCGTACTCATGCTACGGGGCATTTCATATGCATCGAAGACAGGAGAGTTCTCCTCGCCCGTACGGGGACGCCCTTTGATGATCTGTGTGATATAGGAGATCTTCGCGTCTGCGCTAAGCCGCTTACTGATCTGGTTGGTGATCCTCCAGTCGAATGTATGCCTGTTCAGATCGTTGTTACGTACTACGCCGTTGCCGTAGTTATTGGTATACGACAAATAGGACTGTACCTTTTCCGACCCTGTGGAGAAACTAATGGAATTGTTCAGGCTCATGCCCGTGCGGAAGAAATCCTTCACATTGTTGGGCTGCGCCGTCATATGATTGGTCTTATAAAGGTAGTCGATATAGGACTGGCCTGTCATCTTCGGTCCCCAGCTGGCGCCCTTCTGCGACGAGTCGGCGATCACGCCGCCAAGCCCCTGTCCATATGTATTTTGAAAATCCGGAATGGCAAAGGGTCTTTCCATGCCTACCCCGGAATTGACGACAACGCTTGTCTCATTCTTCCTCCCTTTTTTGGTAGTGATGATGATAGCGCCATTACCAGCCTGGCTCCCGTAAAGGGCCGCAGCCGAAGCCCCTCTGAGCACGGTCATGGATTCGATATCGTCCGGGTTGATGTTCGATGCGCCATCCGAGCTCTGCACCGATCCGAAGTCGTTACCTGCCGCACTGTACGTGTCATTATTGATAGGTACTCCATCCACCACGATCAGGGCGTTGTTATCACCCTGTACGGACTTGTTACCCCGCAGTACGATCCTCGCTCCGCTGCCCAGCCCACCGGAACCTTGGGTAATGATGGCATTGGCTACCTTCCCCTGCAACGAGTTGATGACATTGTTGGGATCCCTCACTTCTGTAAGCTGCGAGGGTTTGATGGATTGTGTGGCATACACCAGCGATTTGGATTGGCGGGATATGCCGAGCGCCGTTACCACCACTTCTCCTAATTGTTTGGAGTCGGTGCCTAACGTTATAACCAGTCCCGCCGAAGAAGAATTGGCGGCAACTTCTTTTGTTGCGTACCCGATGGAAGAGATCACTAGCGTGAAATTACCTGATGGGACCTTGATGGTAAAGATACCCTCGTTATTGGTGGATACCGAAGTACCGGTATTCTTCACCTTGACAGTGGCTCCTGCCACAGGGGCTTTGCTGGTCTCGTCGGAGACTCTCCCTGTGATCGTGCCTTCTTGTGAAAATGCCATGCAGCAGCACAGCAACGTTGAGACAAAGAGCAGTAGCTTTTGATAGATCATAAGCAATTTGATTTTTAGTAGGTTCTAAAAAGTTCAGTGCTTGTCTTGACATTGCTGTAATGACCTGTTTTTAAATATTATTTGCAGTTATTCATAAACATTTTATTTTTAATTAATTAGGATATCAAAAACAAAGCTCACTTCCACCATCTTGCAGCCTGCCCCAAAGCGCAGCCATTTTTTCTTTCAAAAAAAATTTTGTCGGAACAAAAAAATCCTTCTATCTTAACTGCATCATCTACCTAAATATATTCTTTGGCTTCTCACTCTGATCATTAGCCGAAATACTTCTAAGAACACTGGTTATCGCCTGTCTTGAGTTGCATTGCATTATTCATGCCTGCGGTCATTTTATTTAACCCCTGAAATATTAAACTGTTTCATGAGACGATTTTTATTTGCCTTATCCCTGTTTGTATTTTGTGTTCCGGCCTATCCGCAAAATACCGATACAAACATCTCCTCTCCCACCGGAGAGATCAACCTGGAACACCTTGACACCAGGACCTTATCCCGGCTGAACGAACGCTATGCCGACCTTGGCAGGAGCATACAACAGCGGACTGCCAAGGCATTAACCTCTCTTCAACGACAGGAAGCTGACCTGCAACATTCCGTAGCGCATAAGGACAGCGGCAAGGCACAGCTGCTTTTTGCCGGCGCTGACAAAGAGTATAAAGCTCTCCAGTCCGGCCTCCAGGCTCCGCCCTCCGGCGATGTGACCAGCCGGCTAAAAGAATATATTCCCAACATCGACAGTCTTTCCACCGCCTTGAAATTCCTGCAGCAGAAGGGCATTCCTCTTCCCGCGGACAAACTCCAGCAGGTACAGGCTTTGAGCGCGCAGTTGCAATTGCTGCAGGGGAGATTGCAGCAGGCCAACGAAGTGCAATCCTTTATCCAGCAAAGAGAACAAATACTAAAGTCACAATTATCCGGCCTGGGCGGCGGTGTCAGCAGCCGTCTGCTTGGCATGAATAAACAGGTGTATTATTACCAGGAACAGCTCGCTCAATACAAGGAGACGCTGCATGATCCGGAAAAAATGCAGACAGCCGTCCTGAATGCGGTGAACAAGGTACCGGGGTTCCAGGACTTCATGGCAAAGAACAGTTTTCTTTCCCGCCTGTTCCCCGCATCGGCCAACTATGGAACGCCACAGGCGCTCGCCGGCCTGCAGACCATCAACGATATCAAGCAGCTGTTGCAGGACAGATTTGGCAAGGCGGCGCTGACACCGGATGCCGCCGGGGCAGGCAGCCCGTTACAACAGCAGGTGCAGGCCGCACAAGCAGCCCTGAGCAAGCTCAAGGACAGGATCGCCTCCGCAGGCGGCAATAGCACCGACCTGACCCAACCCGACTTCACACCCAACAAACAAAAAGGAAAAAGTTTCCTCCAGCATTTCGAATACGGCTTCAATATCCAAAGTCAGCCCTCCACTACCCTGCTGCCCGTCACCAGCGACATAGGGCTCAACCTGGGATATAAATTGAATGACAAAGCCACCGTTGGAGTGGGCGCTTCTTATAAAGTGGGATGGGGCAGCGCAATAAATAACATACACATCACCAACCAGGGCGTAGGCCTGAGAAGCTATCTGGATATCAAAGCTAAAGGTAGTTTCTGGATCACGGGCGGGTGGGAATACGACTATTACCAGGTATTCTCCAAGCTCAGCGATATCCGGAACCTGGATATATGGCAAAAAAGCGCCTTGATCGGCCTCACAAAAAAATATAAGATCGGCAGCCGGAATGGGAACATACAGCTGCTGTACGATGTGCTGGCCACCCGACAAACGCCCGCCGCCCCACCGCTCAGATTCAGAGTGGGCTATAGTTTCTGATACTTCATTTATTCAGCAAGGAAAAATACCGAATGTATATGACCCATGTCACTTTTTCACCCCGGAAAAAGCTCTTTTACCTGTTCCTCTTTACCCTTTGTCCATTTTTGGCATCGACACAGACACGCAATGGTCTGGCATTCCCAAGCGCCAACAACACGTTCTTAGGTATTGCCGGTAATGTCCGGTCAACACCGGGTGTCAGCGTAGATATGTATAGCGGTGCTGCGCAGGTAAGCATCCCCGTTTGCAATCTGCCATCCAGGGAGTTGACGATCCCCATCTCACTGAACTACACTGGAGGCAAAGGCATCCGGGTACAGGATTATGCGGGATCCACAGGTCTGGGCTGGGCGTTGAACGCAGGCGGCTCCATTTCCCGGGTGGTCCGCGGCTTCCCCGATGAATTCCCCCAGGGATATCTGGGCACCGGGGCCCTGCCCAGCGGCGCCATCGGCACGGGAGGTCAGTGGGGCAAAGTGGTGGCAGGCAATCTCGGCTCCAGCGTTGCGCTTACAAGCAGCCAGGCCCTGGCCCTCACGGGCGTCACCAGCAGCGCTATTACCGTCCCCACAGCCGACGGAGAACCTGACCTCTTCTTTGTAAGAACACCCACCTTCAGCTTCCAGTTCAGTTTCGACGAAAATGGGAATCCGGTATTCTCCAACAATACAGGTGCACAGATCATCACTACCAACTTCAATAACAGCAACAACTATGGAAACTGCTCGTTCGAGGTCATAGATGCGGCAGGCACTCAATATTTTTTTGGCAGTACTCCTGCTTCCGTGGAGAAGACTACGGCCGGCCTGTTCGGCACCACGTACACTTTCCCTACCACCTGGTACCTGGACAAGATCGTCACGCATAACTCGAAGGACATTATCACGCTGTCCTATACTTCCAATACAAAGAATGACAGCACCTACCATTATGCAGGGACTGCTACCTTCGATGGTTACGGGACTTCGACCTACGATACAGCCAGCCCGGCCCTGATCGTCACTGCCGCAAAATACGTCTACAAGATAACCTCCCTTCTGGGCGAGGCGGACTTCAACTATGCCTATGACAGAACGGACGACGTAAATGCAGGCAGACTGACAAGCGTAACCCTTATAGCATATAATCCCCAATCGCTGAGCAACAACACCACCGTGCAGACATTCAACTTCAACTACAGCTATTTTGGCGCCCCCTCCACGGATCCCAATGTCCTCAGGCTAAGACTGGATAATATCTCCGTCACAGGCAATACCACTGCCACCAGCACACCACTGACATTGAAGACCTTTACCTACAATACGACCAATACCATGCCCTCCCGGAAATTACTGGCCGTATCCGACTATTGGGGATATCTGAATTTCCTTCCCCCCTCGACCTATGTCTCCTTCCCAGGCAACAGCCGCAATCCTGTGCTTGCAGCCGCCACTACGGATGTGCTCACTTCCATAAAGGATGTCAATGGCGGCAGCTGGAACTTATCCTACGAGCTGAACACCTGGTACAATACCTCCACGTCCAGCAATACGACGGTGGGCGGGCTGCGGGTGAACTCGATATCCCAGACGCTGCCGACGGGGGAGACGCTTTCCAATACCTACAGCTATGTGGACAACACAGGAAAATCAACAGGCCAGGCGCTCAGCGGCTCCTATAATGTCTCCCTTCAGGCTGTCAACAACGGGATCAATGTAACAGAATATTTCACCGAGTCGCCTTCGGAATACTATGACCTTAACGGTCAGTTCATCGGGTATTCTTCCGTAAAGATGACATTGCCCAACGGCGGCTATAGCACCTATACCTTCTCCAATTTCAGCGACTATGCTGATGTATTCAGCTATTTCACCAACCTGCCCAGCAACACCCCGGATATCACCTCATCCATCAGCTTCGCCTTCAAACGGGGCTTACTGCTGGATCAGATAAACTATACCGCTGCAGGCAATAAAGTATCGGAAGACGCAACGCCGCTGGCCACATCCTATACCTCCCTTACTTCGCCTGTTCAGAAAAGATCATGGGGATTCAAATGGAATATCATAGGCTATAGTGTCGGCAATGCCAACCACAGCGAGTCCGGGACCTATGCCTGCTCCTCCTCCTACTATACGAGTGTCGAAAACTTTAAACAGATCAAGACGGTTCATTACGACTATGACCAGCTGACCCCTGCTAATTCCATTTCGACTACCACTAACTATACCTACGATGCCGCAGCTTTCAATATCAGTACGATCAGCAGCGCCGACTCGAAAGGACACACTGCTACAAAGCAATACTACCATCCGGGGGACGCCAGCATCCCGATGGTCACCAGCCCGGAACAGACAGCCATCAATACCCTGAGCGCCGCCGGATCCAACGTAAAAAATGTAGTGATCCATGAGACAGATACCAGGAATGGTACGGTCGTCGCACAGCTCCACAACACCTATGCCTCTATCGCCTACGGGTCCGCCACCAATGTAGACATTGCAAACACTGCAGCCTACAACGGCGCCACCCTGGCAAAACAACAGTTCTACAACTACGATCCTTCTACGGACAATCTGCTGTCGTACAATATGACGGGCGGTAAGACTACCGCCACTCTCTACGGCAACAATAAGGCCCAGCCATTGGTCAACATCATCAATGCAGGCAGCACGGCGTCATCCGCCTATCAGGCCGCTACATTGTATGGAGATCTGCCGGTGACCACCACTGCCTCGACTACTTTCACCACCTTTGCCGTAGGAAACATCGTGCTAAGCATCGACCCACAGGCCGGCTATACCTATAGCATCAACTATACGCTCAGCGGACCATCCAACAGTTCCGGCTCCATGTGCGCCCAACGATCCGCCACCACCTGCTCCTACCCATCCAGCGTGACCCTCACCAGTATGCCGGTGGGTACTTATACGTTTACTATTTCCGTCAGCGGCACCAGCGTTCCGGGCATGGGCGCCAGTTATACCTACACCGGGGCTAATCTGGTGACAACCTATACCAACGAATTCTTCTTTGAAGGATTCGAAGAAACGTTTAGCGGTACAGTCGGCACGTCTCATACAGGAAGATGCTATTGGAACTCGGGCAACTATACAGTGCCTTTCACTCCTCCCAACGGACGGAGTTATATCATCCAGTGGTGGAACTGGGTCAAGGGCAAATGGGTCCTGAACGAACAGCCCTATACTACCAATATGACGCTGACCGGCATCATCGATGACATCCGTGTATTCCCCAGCGACGCACTCATGACGACATATACCTATTCTCCGCTGGTGGGAAAGACCTCGGAGACAGACCCAGCCGGCCGGAGTAAAGTGTACCAGTATGACGGTCTCGGCAGACAGAACGTGGTCCTCGACGACGACCGGAATGTCATCAAAAAATATTGCTATACCTATGCAGGACAGACGATGTCATGTCCCACGGATGCGGTGTATACCAATTCCGTACAATCCAGTTCATTTACCCGTAACAACTGTCCGGCGGGATATGTACCCAGCATCGTAGTGTATACGGTCCCGGCAGGCACTTATTCATCCACCCTCAGCCAGTCGGATGCCGATCAGCAGGCTTCCAACGACGTCCAAACCAACGGTCAGGCTTATGCCAACGCCAACGGCACCTGTACCCAGACCTGGTGGAATGTCGTCGAGTCGGGGAATTTTACCCGTAACAACTGCGGAACAGGATATGCGGGCGGCACGGTCACCTACACCGTCGCGGCCAATACCTATTCGTCGACGATCAGTCAGGCGGACGCCAACCAAAAAGCCATCAATGACGTCAACGCCAATGGACAGAATTATGCCAATACCAATGGCACCTGTACCCCCACCGCCACTCTGACCTACGGTGACCTGATCCTCACGGGAGGCAGCGCATCCACCAGCTTTACGGCAGTGGCGGGCTATACAATAACGCTGAGCATCGATCCGAACGCGGGCACTACCTACAGCCTGAACTATACGCTGTCAGGTCCATCACCGCACAGCGGGGTGTTATGTGTCAGCAGGTCCGCGGTCACCTGTTCAAACCCTTCGACGGTGTCATTTAGCAGCATGCCGGCAGGTACCTATACACTGACCATCAGCCTTTCCAGCGGTTCATCGTCATCAAAGGGTATGTCGTACTCCTATTATCATTAAAAGAAAGTCATTTTATAAAATATTAAACCAGGATGTATGTTCCAGGACTCCCTGACCTTTAAATTGATACTCGCTTGCCTGTTATGTGTGAATGCCGGTGCTTATGCACAGACTCCGCCGTCACTGCCCGCACCGTATGGCAGCAATATTGCGACCAATGCAGTCCGTGTCTGGACAGCCAAAATACCACTGACAAATCAGTCCGATATGATATCGGGTTCCCGTACCAATCGGGAAGTGGAACAGGTGACCCAGTATACGGACGGATTCGGCCGGCCTCTGCAGGTGGTAACAAAGCAGGGAAGCCCCCTGGGCAAAGACATGGTCACGGCCAATGTCTACAACACCCTTGGACAGGAACAATACAAATACCTGCCCTTTGCCTCCAATGTGGCCACCGCCGGCGATGTCACCAACGACGGCAACTTCAAGACAGACCCTTTCCAGCAGCAGACAGCTTTTTACAATACACAGCTCAGCGGTCAGACGGGCGAGACCAATGTGGGAGCAAATAATCTCAACTGGGCGTTCACCCAGTCAAGCTTCGACAACTCCCCCCTCAACAGGGCCGTGAATACGTATGCGCCCGGCGCCAACTGGGTTGGACAGTCACACAGCGCACAGGTGCTGAACCTGGCCAATACAGCCACCGACAATGTACAGATCTGGAACATCGCAGCGGCGCAGGGCAGCCTGCCTGCCAATGGCGGCGTATATGCGGCAGGTGTGTTGTACAAAACCATTACAAAGGACGAGAATGGGATCCAGCTTATTCAATTCAAAGACAGGGATGGACATCTCATCCTGGTTAAAGAACAGCTGACGGCCTCGACTGACGTGGGCACAGGCAGCGACCATCCCGGCTGGCTATGCACCTATTATGTATATGACGACGTTGGCAACCAGCGCTTCATCATCACCCCCAAAGTCGTCAACCTCATTTATGGCACTACCTGGGGGGCCGTTACACAAGCCCTGGCGGACGACCTGTGCTACCGGTACGAATATGACCAGGCAGGCAATGTCATCATCAAAAGAAATCCCGGCACAGGTTCCGGCACCACCGGAGAGATATGGATGGTCTATGACCAGCGCTACAGACTGGTGATGCAGCAGGACGGACAAATGCGTGCATCCAATCTCTGGAAATACTTCCAGTACGACGCCCTGGATAGACCCATCGCCATGGGTATTGTCACCGATCTTACCAATGGGACCAATCGCACCTATCACGCCAACCTGGCTGCCACCAGCACCTCCTACCCAAATCCGGCATCCTTTAGCTCTAATGAGCTGCTCACGCAAACGCATTACGATGACTATACGGGCATGAACAGTACAACCACGTCTACTCTGCCGGGTACCATCGATGGCACAACAGCCGGCACGGGCAACAGCGCTTTTTCTACAGCCGCCAATACAGCGCCCCTGTATGCCCAACCCCTCACCCAGAGCAGCCGGACACGTGGCCAGCCTACCTGGATGCGAACAGAAGCCATCGGCGGCTCCTATACCCCCAACAGCAAATACCTGTACGCCGTAAACTTCTATGACAACAATGGGGATCTCATCCAGGTGCAGTCGATCAACCTCACGGGCGGGAAAGATATAAATACCATCCAGTATAACTTCACCAACAAACCTATTATAAATGTCCAGACACAGGTGACGGTCGGCACTTCGAATACCCAGACCAATACTGCCGTAGCGATCATCGCCTACGACAACCAGGAAAGGCTCCAGACCATTACCCGTAGCCTGAGCACAACCTACACGAATGGCAGCGCCGCTGTCAGCACTCCTGCAGTGATAGTCCTCTCCAACAGCTATGACGAGCTCGGCCAGCTGAAGCAGAAAAACCTCGGCCAGCAAAGAGATGCCAACAACAACCTCATTTCGACGCCCATGGAAACGCTTGCGTATGATTATAATGTAAGGGGGTGGCTCCTGGGGATCAACCGGGCTTATCTTTCTCCCGGCTATACCATACCAGCCGGCGGAGGCAATTTCTTTGGGCTGGAGCTGGCTTATGACCAGACTATATCTGTCACAGGCCATTCTTTTACCACGGGTCAATACACGGGCAGCCTTACAGGGATCTCCTGGAAAAGTAAAGGGGACGCCATCGACAGACAGTATAACTTTACCTACGACAACGCCAGCCGCATGACGGCCGCCAATTTTATACAGAACAGCAGCGGCAGCAGCTGGGACAACAGCTACCTGGACTTCACCGTCAGCGGTCTTACCTATGACTACAACAGTAATATCCAGAGCATGAACCGCAAGGGCTTCCAGGTCGGTGGTTCCGTCATGATCGATCAGCTCACGTATACCTACGTTACAAACTCCAACAGGCTGCAGAATGTCGTCGATGCTGTCAATAGCCCAACTACCCGGCTGGGCGATTTCAGAAGCTCACAGACCTATATAACAGCGCTCGGCGGAAGCAAGACGGTGGCCAATGCCCCATCGTATACAGACTATACTTATGATGCCAACGGCAACATGACAAAAGATCTGAATAAGGACATTGGCAGCTCCAGCGTACAGGGCGTCCTGTATAATTATCTCAATCTTCCATCACAGGTCAACGTAACAAATAAGGGTAATATCCAGTACGTCTACGATGCGACGGGCAGCAAGCTCCAAAAGATCACAACGGAGAATAACGCCTCCGTCAACTATAACGGCACGGCCTATACTACCAACATCACCACCACCACTACTTACATTGGCGGCTTTGTCTACAAGAGCCTGGCCTATTCCAATGCATCCCTCTCCACGCTGCAGTATAATTTTGTCCTGCAATTTCAGGCGCACCGGGAAGGCAGGATCCGTTTCCTGCCCGTGGCAGGCAGCATTGCAGCATCCTATGTCTTCGATTATTTTATCACGGACAACCTGAATAGCGTTCGAATGGTCCTCACCGATGAGAAACAGACGGACAATTATCCCGCGGCTACACTGGAAATGGCCACTTATAATGGGGCCACCGCCGAGTCCGTGGAAAGTCTCTATTACACGATCAATTCGGCGGATGTTGTCTCTACTACCTCTCCCACCGTAGTGCCATGGGTAGCTGCCATAGGGTCTGCCGCCACCTATCCAAACTATAACAACGGTATATCCACTTCCAATCCAAACCCCAATAGCAACCCCACGGTCAACAGCGCTTATGTCTACCGGCTCAATCCGTCCGTGAATCCGGGTGACAACACGGGACTGGGTATTACCATCAAAGTAATGGCAGGCGACCAGGTATCCATTTATGCCAAGAGCGCCTGGCACAACCCCACCGCCGGCTCCATCAACAACAGCTATAGCCTGGTCAATTCGACCCTGACGAACTTCCTGAGCGCATTTGCGGGCACATCCGCCGTCGTGAACGGCACCCATGGCGCCGTTACGGGTTCTACCCTCAATAACTCCGCCACGACAACACCGCTGGGGACCATCCTTACCTCCAACAATACAAACACCAGTACGGGGGGCTCCCAGCCGGTGAAAGCGGGTATCAACTGGATCCTGTTTGACGACCAGTTCAGACCAGTGCAGTCAGGCAGCGGCTATGATGCCGTATCCACCACAGCCGATAATGTCAAGACCCATGTCATCACAGGTCTCCCCACCCTGACCATGCAAAAGAACGGGTATCTCTACGTGTATTGCAGCAATGAAAGCAATATGGATGTCGTATTCGACAACCTCCAGGTGGTCAACAACAGGGGACCGATCCTGGAAGAAACACATCTTTACCCCGACGGGCTTACCATGGCCGGCATCAGCGACAGAGCCTGGAATAAAGCCGCTAATAGCTACCATTATCAGGGCAAAGAGATGCAAAACATGGAGTTCAGCGATGGCAGCGGTCTGGAAGCATATGATTTCAACGCCCGATATTATGATCCGCAGCTGGGTGTATGGCATAACCAGGACCCGGACGCACAGTACGCCAGTCCTTATGTGGGAATGGCCAACAGGTGGCCCAACGGCGTGGATCCCACCGGGAAATCATGGTTGGGGAATATTTTAAAAGCGCCCTGGAATGCCCTTAAGATTGTAGCTGGTCTTTTCGCATGGAATAGTCATGAATCGTTTTGGGGTAATTTAAAAGATATATTTTCCAGATTTACCTGGCAATTACCTCAGGAAGTAGTTGGGCTTGTTTCCAGTGAGTTACAGACCGTCATAGGCTTGGTAAATAAAGTAAGCTATTTTGATGGCGCTACGGTTTTGAATACGTCTTATCTGAAAAAGGAATCTGATCCGGGCGGCGGCACTGCATTTACAATTGGCAGTTTCATAAGTGGACCATCAGATATGAGGGCAAGTCCGGATGATCCTGTTTTCCGGCATGAATATGGACGTTATTTACAAAGCCAGGCAGACGGACCGACTTATCTGACATTCACAGCTATCCCTGATCTTTTTTCTCCTGGTAATGACGGGCCAACTGCCCAGGATGGCAATGCGCGTGCGCTGGCCTATTTTACAAAATATTATAATGGTCAATTTACATGGGATTATACTAATTACCCCGTTTTTCTCGGGGAGAGAAGACCTGGATTTGTAGATTTTTTACCATTTATTATAGGAGGCCCGGGAGGCGAAATCGGATTTGCGACTGGCGATTTTTTGTACCGACTGATAGCAGGCTTGTTTTAGAATTTAAAAATGATCTATTTTCGTAGTCGGTTTAAACTATTAAATCTCAGCTATGAATAGGATAATGATTTTCCTATTAACAGTTACACTGCCATCTTGTATGAACTACCCATGTAATAAAGGATTCATTAATCCGGCTTTTGTGGGATTTTCACCGGGTGACATCGATACAATTATCCTGCGGGCTTACAAGCCGAATGATAATTATCTTCATCTTGTTGATACGATAATAGTTCAGAACGCCGGTACTAATATCTATACAACTTCGAATGATACTACTGTTGTTTATATTAATATTAATAGTAGTACGAATACATTAGTTATACCCGGATTTGATTGGCAGATCTATATTCCTGCAAAAAACAGGACAGTGATGATCTCGAATATAATAACCACTCCCACTAAAGGAGGGCATCAATGCAGGAATCCAATAAACTCATTCACGCAGGATGGGCAGGCAATTGTACCTAAATATGTGCAGACTAATCAATTTTATACATCTGGCTATATGGCATATATTCAAAATTAGATTTTAACAGGGGCCGGACATAGCATGACCCGGATAGACAGCCCTTTACTGTCCGTACTGTCACCTGCCGGCATAGGCGTCAGCTCGGGATATATATTTTTGGGACTCAGCCTGTACATGCTTCCGTTAAAAGCATCCAACGCGATCCCGACAAGTAGGAGATTCCCGAATACCCATCCATCCAGCCGGCGGGTCAGCGTCGCCTCAAAAGGCTTATAACCTGCCAGCTCGATCCTCAGCCGATGGTCCTTTCCCCTGGACAGCACCATGTTCATAGGCGTATTGCCGATGTATTTACCATCCACATAGACGGATGCCACACGGGGCTCACAGGTGAGGAACATTTCCTGGCGGGAACCATGCATTACAGTAGCACAGCTGGAGAAGGAAAAAATTATAAGTATGAGCAGACTCCTGGTCTTTCTGGGCATCGGATTGTGTTTTCTTGGTACGAATAAGAGTATAATATACAGAAGATTTTCTGCACTTGCAAGCCCTATTCCTCGCCGGCCAGGGGAAGATTTCTCTCTATCCGCCTGTCCGGAATAAACCACATCATCGCTACCAGCACATAAAGGGAAAATGATATCCAGGGATTGATAAACGCCAGGGCAATGGCCAAAAAATATACCACCACGGACAGCTTCCCCTTCCAATCCCTTCCCAACGCCAGGGCCAGCGTGGAACCCTCCCCGGCCTGCCTGATCAGCAGCCGGCAAAGGATAGTGTATGCTATTCCATTCATGATCAGCACGGCGCCATAAAGAATGACAGGCCAGCGGGAAAAATGATTCTCCCCCATCCAGGCCGTAGCAAAAGGTATCAGCGACAGCCAGAACAGCAGGTGGAGATTGGCCCAAAGAATAGCGCCATTGATGCTCTTCGCCGCATAGATCATATGATGATGGTTGTTCCAGTAAACTCCCACATATACAAAGCTGAGCACATAGCTGAAAAAGACAGGCAGCAAAGGCACAAGGTCCTCTATATGTTCCCCATGGGGAACATGCAGTTCCAGGACCATAATGGTGATAATGATGGCGATCACTCCGTCGCTAAAGGCTTCCAGTCTTCCTTTTTTCATGTTACGAATATAGGCTTTAATGAACTAAGCAGAAACCCCTACTTCCTGTTCGGCAGGCTCGAAGCAGCCACTCGGAAACCCTGGTTGCTGAAGGAGGCGCGTTTATGGACGCGACCGATATCGAAACTATTAAAGAAATGACAGGACCTTGCGCTGCACCACCAGGAACCACCCCGCGCATGTACCAGCGTTTCCTTTTCACCCTGCACGACAGCTCCGCTGCAGAATTCAAAAACGTTCCCGTACATATCATAAAGCCCCCACGGGTTGGGCGCAAAATGTCCTACAGGCGATGTATACATATACCCGTCCGAGCTGTCCGCCACGGTATGATCCCAACCCAGCCAGACATTGGCATACCTGCTAATGGAATCATCTCTCTTTCCAAAAAAATAGTCTGTCGTAGAGCCAGCCCGGCACGCGATCTCCCATTCTTCCAGGGTCGGCAGCCTTACACCGGCCCACCGGCAATACTCCTCCACATCGTGATAACTGATCGTGGTCACAGGATGATCCATCTTATTCTCGATACCACCCCTGCTGATCCCATTGGGATATCTCCAGTACGCCGTAGAATCCTCGATCCATTCAAACTCTCTCAGCCCAGGCTGAAAGACCAGCGCATCATGCTTCCGTTCCGCATCCGTAACATAGGAAGTGGCAGCCACAAAGGCGGCAAATTCCCGGTTGGTCGTCTCAAATCGCGCTATATAAAAACTGTCCACCCACACCTTTCTACGGGGATTGTTCAGATGCCCTTTCTTGCCGATGATATAATGTCCTGCCGGCACGGGCACAAAACGCTGCGCCGGACTTGCCAGTACAGACAACAGAAGGATAATAACAAGACCGCTAATCTTTCTTTGGAAGTCCATTGTAAAAGTCGGTGGCACGTTGAATGATCAGCGCTTCATTGGCGGCATTAAAACTGAGATAGGACTCCCACCGGGACTCCTTGTTGGCATATAATTTCGTATATGAGACAGAGCTCATGAATGGGGGGTATTTGTTATTAAGCATCAGCAGCATCAGCAAGGTCAGTATGTCGTGATCTTTCTTGTCTGTATTATACGTGCTGATCAGCAAGGGGATCATTTCCGTGGCATTGATCTCCACTATCACATTCTTATAATTGACCCCCACCCGATGGGACCTCTCAATAGATTCGGTCATCAGCGCCACTACCGTATCATGATTCTGGTTGAAAAAATCTGTTTGACGCCCGCTCCAATGCTCTTCACCCAGCGGATCGGGCAGCAAGGCCCATATCTTTTTTTCTTCATCTACGGTGGCAATCCCTCCATCGCAGTTCTGGCTATACGACTCGCCATGTACCATATTGTAGGTGAATTTTTCGCGCAAAGTCAGGGAAGCATATATTTTGGACGGCAGTACGGTGCTGCCCTCATCATCCACCGACGGAGCCGTTTTTATCAGGTTCAATACTTTTTCCAGTCCATACGGTGGCCGGGTTCTCTTATTTCTATAAGATTCATAAGCCCAGCTTGCTTTGCTCGGCTTCTTTGGTTCATCATCGGTCTGGGAAAACGCTGCCATACACAGGACAAAGGCAGCCAGGGTCAGCATACATTTTTTCATTTGATCAAAGTTTTATTCGCTCCGCAAGGTCTTCACCGGATTCGCACGCGCAGCCCGGATGGCCTGGAAGCTGATAGTCAGCATCGTGATCGTCAGTGACAGGACCCAAGCCAGCACAAAGATCCACCAGCTAAGTCCCACCCTGTACGCAAAGCTCTGCAGCCATGAGTGCATCCCCATCCACGCCAGTGGAAAAGCCACAAAGGCCGAGATGGTCACCAACTTGAGGAAATCTTTCGACAGCATGCCAATGATATTCCCTGCGCTGGCGCCCAGCACCTTCCGGATGCTGATCTCCCGGATGCGCTGCTGCGTAGCATACGCCGCCAGTCCAAGGAGCCCGATACAAGCAATAAAGATAGCCAGCACGGAGAATACGGTAAATACCCGCTGAATGGTCTGCTCGGCCTTGTATTGCGCGGCCAGGTTCTGATCGAGGAAAGTATAGTGGAATGGCTTCTCCGGCACGAAATTATGCCAGACGCGCTCGATGGAGCTGACAGTGCTGGAAAAATTATCGCCCTGTATCCGCACAGTGACGGTAGGGGCAAAATCATGGAACCGGGCGGTGCTGGTAAAGATCAAAGGAGCAATGGCCTGGTGCAGGGTCTGATAATGAAAATCCTTTACCACCCCCACGACGGTATAGATATACGGCGAGTCTACTGGCCGGGGATTCAGGTTCTCATCTGTCGTGGTCATCCGGGTGCCTATTATCTGTCCCTTCAATCCCAGCGCCGACACGGCCTTTTCATTGAGCACTACGGCCAGGCTGTCGGTGGGAAAGTCCTTTGAGAAAAATCTCCCATCCTTCATTTCCAGGCCAAGCGTCTTTACAAACTGGTCGTCCGCAATGATCCCTCTCCCTGTCATGGATTCTTTGGACCCTATAGGCTGCCAGCTCACCCCAAAGAAACCCTGGTCGCCGGGCATGGATGTAGTACCGGTGACATTTTCCACACCGGCAATGCCGCGCAGCTCATTGCGAAAAGCCTGGGCCTTATCGTTGAGGAGGTCCCCCCGCTGTATCTCGATGACATGGTCTTTTCGGAAGCCCAATTTATCCCCCAGCATATACTGCATCTGCCGATTGACAATAATGGTACAGATGATGAGGATGATGGAAATGGCAAACTGGAATACCACCAGCCCGTTACGCAATGCCGTGCCATAGCGGCTGGATTTGAACTTCCCTTTCAGCACCTTGATAGGTGCAAAGGAAGACAGGACAAAGGCGGGATAAAGCCCGGCCAGCATTCCTACCAGGACCCCAAATGCGAGCAGCCCTAAAAGGATCAGCGGATTGAAGAAGGCTATCGCAGACAGGTCCTTGCCCGACATCCGATTGAACAGCGGCAGCAGCAGCCAGATGAGACCCAGCGCCAGCACAATGCTCAGCAAACTCACCAGCACGGACTCCATAAGAAACTGGAAGATGAGCGATCGCTTCTCCGAACCAAAGGTCTTTCGTATACCGACCTCCTTGGCCCTTTCCATGCTCCGGGCGGTGGATAAATTGATAAAATTGATACACGCGATGCCCAGGATAAATATCGCCACAACGGCGAAGATATATACGGCCCGCATGCTGCCATTCGGCTTTGCCTCGGCTTCCATATCGGAGATGAGGTGTATCTTCTGCAGGGGCTGCAAAAAATAATGATAGCCATTGCCCGCGGCAATAAAGGCTTCGTAGCTCATCCCAAAGTTCCGGGCTATGTCCCCGGATACATATTTCTGTATGATGGTGGGGAATTTTGCTTCCAGCCCGGCAGGATTGGCTCCGGGCTTGAGCAGCAGATAGGTCCAGGTGGAAAATCCCGTATAGCTGGTCTGTCTTGCAAAGGGGAAGCTGCCAAAGGACAGCAACACATTGAACTGCTGATGCGAGTTCTCGGGCCAGTCCTTGCAGACGGCCGAGATGGTAAACCGCTGTTTTGCGTCGGTCTCGAAATATTGTCCCATGGCCTTCGACACGGAGCCATACATCTTTTTGGCCGTGGTCTCATTGATGACCGCCATATTGGGTCTGGCCAGCGCCTCGGCAGTATCCCCTTCGAGCAGGGTCGTGCTGAAGACACGGAAGAAATTAGAATCCGCAATAAGAATATGCGGCTCCTCGAACATTTGATCTCCAACCTTCAAAAATACGTTGTTATTCCCCGCGAAGTTCTGTAACCCGGTACACACGGCTACTTCAGGAAACTCTTTCTGCATCGCCGGACCGATAGAGACGGGGATGATGGAATAAGGAGTCATCCGTTCAGGATACTTGCGCTCGAGCACCACACGGTAGACACGATCTCCATTCTGATGGAAATTGTCATAGCTGAGCTCGCTCCGGATAAAAAGGACGATCAGCAGACATACGGCCATGCCGGTGGCCAGCCCTAAAATATTGATCAGGGTGAAGGCCTTCCGCTTGAGCAGGCTTCGAACAGCGACTTTCAAGTAGTTCCTGAACATAACAAAGTGGTTTGATGTGTGTATCGGGCCCTGCGGCCCGTATGTGAATATAGCGATTTTAGTCCGTACCCAGCCCCCAGTCGATGCCTTTCATCGTGGCCGGCACCCCTTCTTTGATCCACCGTGCGGGAGGCTCGCCCTTTAAATAATATCCAAAGAACTGCGCCAGCCGTATGGACCAATCCTTTCGATTGCGCCTCTCCGTTAGTCCGTGATCCTCCCCGTTGTACTGCATCAGCCATACCTTCTTACCCAGTCTCCGCAGGGCGGAAAAGAATTCGATACCCTGGTACCAGGGCACGGCCCCATCGGCATCGTTGTGCATCATCAGCAATGGCGTCGTCACCTTGTCGGCCCTGAATAGAGGCGAGTTCTTTAAATAAAGATCGGGCCGCTGCCAAAGAGTGGCGCCCAGCCGGCTCTGGCTTTTCTCATACTGGAACTGACGGCTGATACCGGTGCCCCAGCGGATACCGCCATAGGCGCTGGTCATATTGGCCACAGGCGCGCCGGCCTCAGCAGCTGCAAACTTATTCGTACGGGTGACCATATAGGCGGTCTGGTAGCCGCCCCATGAATGCCCCTGCAAAGCCATCTTTGTCGTGTCCACCCATTTGTATCGGGACGCCAGATACCGTACGGCGGACATGATGGAATTGTAGGCATCTTCTCCCGGCTGCCCCGTTTTATACCAAATGTCCGGATCGAAGACAAGATATCCATTGCTGGTGAAATAGGGTATGTTGATGGACGCCCGCACCGGCTGCGGTGTAATATAATTGTACATCGTCTCGGCATCCCGCTCATAGAAATAAAAGATGATGGGGTACTTCTTCGTGCTGTCGAAATTCTCCGGTTTATACAAAAGTCCCTCGGTGGGTCTGCCGTCCAGCATCTTCCAATGATGCAGCTCTACGGTGAACCAATTGTACTTCGACTGCTGGGGGTTGGTCTGGCTAAAGACCTTGTGACCTTCATTCCCTTCTACATATACATCATAGGACTTGTTATAGCTGCCCTGCAGATAGCCCAGCCGCCACACATTCTTTGCTTTGAAAAACCCATTATAGCTGATGGGATAAGTATTTGCAGTTGCCTTATAGTCGTCTCCCCACTTATACACCTGCATGCCGCTGTTCATATTCTTCGTATCGAAGTTCGTTAGCAGCGCCATCTGCCCGTCCTTGATGAACCGCTCCTCCCTGTCCAGCCGCACATAGCGAATGGTCTTATGTTCCATGCGCCCCAACCCTTTCGTCATATTGACGGGCGCTGTGTGTCCGGCGGGATCACATTTCCAGATATCATATTTATCATAAACATACACCCACCGGTCACCCTCCTGCCAACCCAGGATCCCATGCGGCGGCGGGTCGTCGGGATGATCATCCTCTTCATCGTATAAGGGGTAATGAATGCCAGCCGTGATATTCAAGGTCTTCCCATCGGCAACGGCATACGCAAACCAGTTCCGCTGATGCCAGTCATACCAGATTATATACTTCCCGCCCGGCGACAAGCTTCCTCCCTCACGCACCTTATCCTGTACCAGCTTGCGGGAACCATTCCGCATGTCGATGAGATAGAGCTTTTGCAATCCGCTCTCCTCCCACTGCTGCTGTATACGATATCCTTTATTGCTGCTGCCCAGGGCATAAGGTCCATTCCCTTCTCCGCCGGGGGCGACGTTCTCGCAATCCTCGTCACCCAATACTACCAGCTTGCCGTCATCCTTGCCGATAGTGGCCAGGTAGCTGCGCTTCAGCTCCATGTTCAGCTGTGTCAGCTGCTGGGGAGAGAGATAGTCATCTTTGTAATTCCATATATCCAGCCGGGCCGTTTCGAAATCCACCCGGTTGGTATCCTTGGGTGGACGTATGGGCGCGAGTCCCAGGTACAGACGGCTGCCATCCTTGCTGAAATTATTGGCATAGTCGGAGCTGATCGTTAGATGCGGGAGCCTGTCGGCCCGTAACACCGCACTATCCATCCCGGGCGTAAAGTACCAGAGCCGGTAGAACTTTACCAGCGCCTTGGCGACGCTGTCCCTTTCGGCCACAAACGCCAGCTGAGTCCCCTGCTCATCCAGCGCATAATTTTTGGCGTCGTTAAAACCCTTCATAACGGTGTCGACCTTGTCCTCTCCCGTACGCACCCAAAGCACCAGCGCCTTTACCAGTGAATCGCTGTTCTTACGGGTGGTTTCGACCACCAGCGTTTTGCCGTTCTTTGAAAAGGAATACTCACTTACGAGGTTGAACCTCCTTTCCTTTCCGGTGTTGAGGTCCCGTAGCACAAGAGTAGTTCCTTCCTCGATAGTCTCTCCGCTCCGGCCCTTGGCCGGCGCCCCCGGAGGCAGTATGGCAAAACCTTTTGTCTCTATCTCATGTATTTTTCCGCGCAGGCTGTCGGCCACCCTTGCCAGGCTGTCCGCCCGGGCCGTCAGTTGACGTATACGGGTAATAGAATCCGGAGCATGAGCGCTGTCGGACCGGACGCCGGGCAAAGCCTTTTCCTGCAGATAAGCCAGCCAGCTTCCTTCCTTCTCCGGAATTTTATAGGACTGTACACGGGCTATCTTTACCAGGCTGTCCTTACCCAATTCCAGCCAGGCCAGCGTATCCTTTGGCATCTGGTCCGGCGTCTTCTTTTTTATACGGGCCTCCCGGATGTCCTTGAAAAAAGGTTTTATATGCAGGACGACCCAGCGGCTGTCCGATGTAATGGATGGCATCGCACCCCGGGGTATTTCTTTTGCATAGCTACCCTCCGTACTGCGGATCACCAGCCGTCCATCTCCCTCCTGGGGTATGACAGTATAGATCAAATATTTACCGTCGGGAGAAAAAGTCCGGTCGCCAATACTTTCCCATCCGTCATAGACGGAATGGTCGAGGGCTGGCTTTTGAGAATAGACACTAAGAAAAATAAAAGTTAGAAGGATCAGGCCGAGCGCTTTTCTCATGCAGTAAACATTTTTAGTTGGATCACGGTTATAATGTCCAGTAACGAACCTACGGTCTGTTCTGAATTACGACGAATTTAATTAAATACATTACAATATGAGTACACAAACCATTCCGTCCATCAAAAAAGAGTTCACCATTGGAGGCGATCTTACCGTACGCCGTATGGGGTACGGAGCCATGCGTATTACAGGAAAGGGGATCTGGGGTCCTCCCAGGGACAAGGCCGAAGCCATACGGGTACTGAAAAGAGCCATAGAGCTGGGAGTCAACTTCATCGATACGGCCGACAGCTATGGCCCCCATGTATCCGAAGAGCTGATCGCCGAAGCCTTATATCCCTATCCTCCCGGTCTGGTCATCGCCACCAAAGGCGGTCTGCTGCGCACAGGCCCCGACCAATGGCCGGTGGACGCCTCTCCCGGGCACCTGAAAAATGCCCTGGAAGGTAGCCTCGCACGGCTCAGGCTCGACCGCATCGACCTCTATCAGCTCCACCGGATCGATCCCAAGGTCCCCGCGGAAAAGACCTTTGAATTCCTGCAGGGCGTACAGGAAGAAGGGCTGGTCAAACACATCGGTCTCTCGGAGGTCAGCGTGGACGAAATAAAAAAGGCGGAGGAATATTTCGAGGTGGTATCTGTACAAAATATATACAGCGTGGACAATCGTAAATGGGAATCCGTATTGAAGTACTGTGAAGATACAGGTAAGGCTTTTATCCCCTGGTTCCCCCTGAATGCAGGGAACGTTGAATCCATGCAAAAGGTAGAAAAAGTGGCCGCGGAGATAGGCGCCACCACACACCAGACAGCATTGTCCTGGCTTCTGCATCATTCACCAAATATATTGTTGATACCGGGCACATCCAGCGTGGCGCACCTGGAAGAAAATATTCAGGCGGAAAGGATCTCGCTGACGCCGGAACAGATCAAGCGAATGGAGTAAAAGGCCATTATAGCAATGCCTTGATATGCGCCTCGATATCCACCGGCTTGGTGACAGGGGCAAACCGCTTCACGGGCTTGCCGTTCTTATCCAGAAGGAATTTGGTAAAATTCCATTTGATACGCCTCCCAAACCATCCTCCCAATTTCGCCTTGAGGTACTTAAATACAGGATGGGTGCGGGGTCCGTTGACTTCTATCTTTTCAAAAAGAGGAAAGGTCACTCCATGATTGAGCCTACAGGTGGCTTCCATAACGTCATTGCCCAGCGGCTCCTGCGCGCCAAATTGATTGCATGGAAAACCTAGTATGACTAATCCTTTCCCCTTATAATCCTGGTATAATTTTTCCAGTCCCTCGAACTGTGGTGTAAGTCCACACTGCGTGGCAGTGTTTACAACGAGAACTACCTTGCCTTTATATGCTGACATATCCACCGGCTGCCCTTGCGGGTTATTGGCGGTGAGCTGATAAAATTCGCTTGCCATGGAGCAAAGCTATGCTATCTTTATCTTCTAAAAATGTGATAATGTCTGGACATTCCAATAAATACATTTTTCTGTCCCTCTCCCTGCTTGTGGCCGGCTCCCTCATGGCCCAAAACACTGTCCCCCCGCTGCCAGAGACTCCTTCGCCCCCAGTCGATTCAGCCCCCCAATGGTCGGCGCTGTTCAAAAGAGACTTCGGCTGGCACGGCGGCGACGGCATCTTCACCATCCCCATGGACTCCGGCAAAACCCTCTTCATTTTCAGCGACACCATGATCAGCGACAGCACCGGCGGACAGGCCCACAGCACCATGATCCATAATTCTGTCGCCATCATGCGGGGACATGCTCCATCAAAGGATAATATCCAATTCTATTGGGATAAAGACAAGACAGGCCAGCCGCTAACTCCTTTTATACCCAAGACCCCGGACACAAAGTCCGGCGATTATTACTGGCTTGGCGCTGGCTTTTTCAACCCCGTAAAAAAGGCTACCTACATCTTCGCCTATAAAATGCGCAATCTCGATACACACAATGATTGGTCATTCACACTCACGGGCACCAACCTCATCGTCATCCCTGCAGGCAGCGCTCCACCATTCAGGGACCACCGGCAGATAGAGACCCCGCTGAGCTTTCAGGGAGCATCCCTCGATGAGAAAGGTACGTTCGGTGCGGGCATCTACATGGCCCCCGACAACTATGTTTACATTTATGGGATCAAAGGCAAAGCCAAAGCTTTACTTGTCGCGCGAGTGAAGACCGACAGCGTGGAAGATTTCAGCCAGTGGCGTTTCTGGGATGGCGCCGTCTGGAACAAAGACATGCAACGATCTGTCCCGCTCGTAGACGGTGTTTCCGACGAGCTCAGCCTGAGTCCCCTTCCGGATGGAAGATATATCCTTGTTTTTCAGCAAGGCGGTATGAGACCCACGGTGGCCATGCGCATTGGTTCCTCTCCATGGGGTCCCTTCGGCCCCGTGATAAAGCTTTGGGAATGCACCGAATCCCGGGAGAACAAAAATTATTTTACCTACAATGCCAAGGCCCATCCCCTGCTGTCGGCGCCAGGTGAGTTATTGATCAGCTACAATGTCAACTCCTTCGACTTTTTTAAGGAGATACAAAAGAACCCGAACCTCTATCGCCCGCGATTCATCCGGCTGAAGCTGGATCAGCTGTGAGTGGCAGCGCTCTGGCCGCGACGAGCCCAATTAATGGCGTCTCCATTAACTTCAGAAATTCTACAGATTTTGGACAGAAATTACGGGTCCTTATGCGCACATCTGTCTATCTGCTGCTCCTTCTCCTGACGGCGGCCTCCGAACTGCAGGCACAGGAAAATTATGAGATCCAGGTCTATGCATCGCCCACCGTGCAAAAAGGCAGCACCATGGTCGAGCTGCACAGCAATTATACCTTCGATGGAGCCAGGACGGCAGAGAATAAGGTCCTGCCCACCAATCATGTCCTGCACGAAACCATAGAGATCACCCACGGCTGGACCCCCTGGTTCGAAACAGGCTTTTATTTTTTTAATACCATCGGCAACGATCATCGTACAACTTACGTAGGTAGCCATATAAGGCCGAGAGTAATGGTTCCCTCCTCCTGGAAATGGCCCGTCGGTGTCAGCCTCTCTATGGAGGCAGGGTATCAGAAAAGGGAGTACAGCGAAGATGACTGGAGCCTGGAGATAAGACCCATCGTGGACAAGCAGTGGGATAAATTGTATCTCTCTTTCAACCCGACCTTTGATAAATCTTTTCACGGCATCAACAAAGACCAGGGATATGTGTTCTCCCCCAACTTTAAAGCCTCCTATAATGTGACCAAGGTGGTCGCGGGAGGGTTTGAATACTATGGATCGCTGGGGCCGCTGAACCATTTCCAGCCTTATCAAACACAACAGGAGCAGCTGTTCGCGGCAGTGGACCTGGACTGGTCGCCGGATTGGGAATTGAATTTCGGCTTCGGCTGGGGTTTGACACAAAGCACTGACAATGCCATCTTTAAGCTGATCCTGGGCTATCGGTTTCACAAGTAGGCTGCGTTTTAACAGAACATAAACAGACCGCTCAGCGTTATCTAACGACCTGTGTTCAAACATTGAATAATCCCTTATGGTAAAATACCTTTGTCTCATCTTTCTGACAGGCTGGTTCGCGCCGGCAGGATGGCATGTCAATATGGAAGAAGCGCGGCAGCTGGCCAGTCAGCAGCATAAACACATCCTGCTCAACTTCTCGGGCAGCGACTGGTGCGGCCCTTGTATCATGCTGCGAAAAGAAGTATTCGACGACCCATCCTTTCAGTCATTTGCAGACAGCACGCTAGTGCTGGTCAATGCCGACTTCCCCCGTCAGAGAAAGAACCAGCTTTCCAAAGCGCAGCAGCAAAGCAACGACCGGCTGGCGGATCAATATAATTCACAAGGCAAATTCCCGCTGACCTTACTGCTCAGCCCGGACGGCAGGATCTTGAAACAATGGGAAGGCCATCCGGGTCTAAAACCTGCGGAATTCGCCGGGCAGATACAGGCAGCCATCAACCAGGATCGCACTCATTAAAGGATCGACAATATGCATCAGCAGCTTTTCAAACGTTCCATGCGACTGATGGGCAACCATTTCGAGCTCAGCGTGGTAGGCCACGATGAACAATGGGCCGTGGAAAGGATCGATGCAGGTGTCGCCGAGATACAACGTATCGAGCGGCTGTTGACCACCTACAATGAATACAGCGACACCTGTCGCATCAATGCCGGAGCAGGTATTACTCCTGTGGCCGTGAGCCCCGAGACCTTTCATCTCATCGAACGTTCGCTCCGCATCTCGCAGATCACCCAGGGCGCCTTCGATATCACGTATGGGTCCGTTGACAAAAGCCTTTGGAATTTTGATACGACGATGCGCAGGCTCCCCGATAGGGACACAGCCCGAAAGATGGTAAGATTGATCAACTACAAAAATGTACTGCTGGATAAAGAGCTTATGACGGTGTACCTGAAAGAAAAAGGGATGCGCATAGGTTTTGGGGGCATAGGAAAAGGCTATGCCGCCGAAAGGGCAAAATCCATCATGCAGTCGATGGGGGTTATCAGCGGCGTAGTCAATGCGTCCGGCGACCTGGCAGCATGGGGTTATCAGCCTAACGGCGCCCCTTGGACCATCGGCATCGTCAATCCCAACGCTGCGGGACAGATCTTCTCCTGGCTCGATGTTACGGACATGGCCCTGGCTACCTCGGGCAATTATGAAAAATATATCCTCATCGGTGGAAAGAAGTATTCTCATACCATCAATCCCCGCACAGGCCTGCCGGTGACAGGGATAAAAAGCGTCACCATTATCTGTCCCAATGCCGAGATCGCCGATGCCATGGCCACGCCCGTCATGATCATGGGCGTCCATGCTGGTATGGATATGATCAATCAAATAAATAATGTGGAAGCGATCCTCATCGACGATGAGGACAATGTCTACACATCCCATAATCTTTTAATCAAACAGCCCACATGAAGAGAAAAACACTTTTCCTGGCCACCCTGGTAGCATCGGTCACAGCCATGACCCTGTCCTGCACATCCGTAAAAGAATACCAGAAGAGCAGGATCAACGATTCCGAAATGTCCCTTTCCAGCCGGAAAGTGGAAAAGAATGAGCTCAATTTTCAATCCTACCGCGAAGGCGCATCCGGCGCCAACGGCGGCAAGACGGGCGGAGGATGTGGCTGTAATTAAATTCATAGGCATCGTTACATGAAGAAAATTTGTTTGACAGTAGTGGGCATGTATTGTATGTTACTACATGCCTTTTCCCAGGCAACTAAAGATACAACGGCCTTTCAACCCCGGAAGCTGAAACTGGAGGAGGTGAACCTGGTATCGAGCTACTATACGCAGAATGGGGACCATTCCGCCATCGGCGGCGGCATCGGTTCGGAGAAGGTCACCGATCTTGCCAACGGCCTGGAGCTGAAATGGGTGGGCTGGGATACACACGCGCGCAAAAATACGCTGACGGTTGGCATGGGAATAGACCATCATACCGCGGCCTCACAGGCATATATATCCAAGACGGGCGCTTCCAGGCGAACAGATGGACTCCGCCTCTACCCTTCTTTGGACTGGTCGCGTGAAAATGAGCAAAAAGGTACTTCCTTCAACCTGGGGGCCTATTATTCCAATGAATTCAATTACCAATCCATTGGGTTGAACGCAGGCGTCACCAAAAAAACAAAGAATAACGGTGAGTTCGGGCTAAAGCTCAGCGCCTATTTCGACCAGGTCAAGCTTATATATCCGTCGGAATTCGAGCCCGCCAGCGGATATTCCGGCTACGGCGGGGAAAGGGAGCATCCGGACTATGGCTCCAGCCCCCGTCAGACCTATACGGCCTCATTCTCCTTTTCCCAGGTTATCAACACAAGGCTGCAGGCCAGTTTGCTGCTCGATGTGGTACAACAAAACGGCTACCTGGGTCTGCCCTTTCACCGTGTCTATTTCACAGATGGCACGGATGCCGTTGAGAATCTGCCATCCACCCGTTTCAAGCTGCCCATTGGATTGCGATTGAATTATTTTATGGGTGATAGGGTCATCCTGCGCGGCTATTATCGATATTATACGGACAATTGGGGACTTCAGGCACATACGGCCAGCCTGGAAGTGCCAGTAAAGCTGACGCCCTTCTTCTCTATCTCCCCGTTCTATCGATATTATACGCAGACAGCCGTGAAATACTTTGCACCCTATGAAGAGCATCTGACAACGGACAACTACTATACCAGCAATTACGCTCTCTCCTCCTTCTCCAGCGGATTCTTCGGAGCAGGCTTTCGGATAGCGCCGCCAAATGGAATATTTGGAACGCATCTTAGCGCGCTGGAGCTACGGTATGGTCATTATACCCAAACCACAGACCTCGTGTCGGACGTTATCTCGCTGCATTTGCAGTTCAAATAATCGGGTAGCGCCTGACATGCACCCCTTCGGGATATAGCGTCATATATCCAACGGGCCAATGATTCGGGGGCCGTTATAAAATATATTTTAGAAACCCATTTTCACGCCGACTTTGTCAGCGGGCATCTCGACCTCAGCCGGCAGACGGGTGCAGCCATCATATATGGACCAAACGCGCAGCCTGACTTCCCTTTCCGCTCTGTTCAGGATGGTGAGGAGCTTCCTTTGGGACGTTGCCATATCCGTCTGCTGCATACACCGGGCCATACGATGGAAAGCTCCTGTTATTTGCTGAAAGACGAACATGGTATCGACAGGGCGCTATTCACAGGCGACACCCTCTTTGTCGGGGACGTAGGCCGTCCGGACCTCGCGCAGGCCCTCGACGCCCAGCTCACACCCCAAAAGCTGGCCGGACTTCTCTACGACTCCTTACAAAACAAGATCCTTCCATTACATAGCAGCCTGATGGTCTATCCCGGCCATGGCGCCCCCGTGAACATTATGTCTTCCAACCAGGAGAAAAAATATATTTGGCAATTACCTTATTTATCGTAATATTGCAATGAAACAATAGAGAGAATGGGATTAACCAAATCAGAAATATTCACTGACAAGCAGAACAAGCTGGCCGGCATGATGAAGGCCCTGGCCCACCCTGCCCGCATCGCCATCATCCAGCACCTGATAAAGGCCAATGCCTGTATCTGCGGCGATCTGGTGGATGAGCTGGGGCTGGCGCAGCCGACCATATCCCAACACCTGAAGGAACTAAAGAACGCCGGTCTTATCCAGGGCACCATCGAAGGCACCAGCATCTGCTACTGCATCGAGCCAAAGACCTGGGCCAGCTTCCAGAAAGAGATCGGGGCCCTGTTTGCGGCGTATAAAGGCGGCGACGGCTGCTGCAGCTAATTTTTTTGACATCATCAATCGTAATATCGCAATATAAAAATAAACCAAAATGCCCGACAACAAATACAAAGCGCTCTTCGTCTGTATCCACAATTCCGCCCGCAGCCAGATGGCGGAAGCCTTCCTTCGACTGCATGGCGGTGACCTCTTCGAAGCCGAAAGTGCCGGTCTGGAACCCGGAAAGCTGAACCCCAATGTCGTAGCGGTGATGAAGGAGATTGGTATCGACCTCACCGGCAAGGCGACACAGGCCGTCAACGATCTTTTCCAACAAGGAAGACAATACGATGCAGTGATCACCGTCTGCGACAAGGAAGCCGCCGAACGCTGCCCCATATTCCCAGGCAAGGTCAAGCGCATAGCCTGGTCGTTCAAAGATCCATCCGGCTTCAAGGGCACGCAGGAAGAAGTGCTGGAACATACCCGTAAGGTAAGAGACGAGATAGAGACTACGATCAGGGATTTTGTCCAACAGGCCGGAAACCCATCATTCTGGACAGTATCATAAAAACTAATTAGTATGACACCGAACGAAAACATCAAGGACCTCGTCCGTCAAAAATACAGCGAGATCGCGCTGCAGGACAAAGCCGCCAATCAATCATCCTGCTGCGGCTCCGGCTGCTGCTCCACGGAGGTCTACAATATCATGACTGACGACTACAGCAACATGGAAGGCTATGAACCCAATGCGGACCTGGGTCTTGGCTGCGGGCTGCCTACTCAGTTCGCAAAGATCAAAAAAGGCGATGTGGTCATCGACCTGGGCTCGGGTGCGGGCAACGACTGTTTTATCGCACGGGCGGAGACGGGTGAGACAGGCAAGGTCATTGGCATCGACTTCACTCCGGCCATGATCACAAAAGCCCGGACCAACGCCGAGCAGCTGGGGTATCACAATGTAGAATTCCGACAAGGCGATATCGAGGACATGCCGCTCACCAGCAACAAGGCAGACGTGGTGGTAAGCAATTGTGTCCTGAACCTGGTACCTAACAAACACAAAGTGTTTAGTGAAATATCCCGGATACTCAAACCCGGCGGGCACTTCTCCATCTCCGACATCGTATTGAAAGGACAGCTCCCGGACAAATGGAAGGAAGTGGCAGAGCTATATGCCGGCTGCGTTTCGGGAGCCATACAAAAACAAGAATATCTATCCATCATCGAAGAAGCCGGCTTTGTCAATGTCCAGATACAAAAAGAAAAGAAGATCGTGCTGCCGGATGACATCCTCAGTCAGTATCTCAGCCCGGAAGAGGTAGCCGCGTACAAGGCAGACGACAACCGTATTGAAAGTATTACGGTGTATGGAGAGAAGCCCGCAAAGGATGAAAGGAATTGTTGCGAACCAGGGAGTAAATGCTGTTAACCACGACGGCCCTTCGGGCCGTCGGCCGACAGGCCAGACAAATTAATCTTATGCCAATCAATACAGCCGTTGTACGAGCAACCCATGATGACAGGCCATCTATCGAGGTTCTGCTTACTTCCGAAAAACTGCCCGTAACAGACCTGCCAGCCAGCCTGGAGAGGTTCTGGGTAGTGCTCGATAATGGTAAGATCATTGGCGTCATAGGACTCGAATTGTATCCGCCATACGGTCTACTCCGGAGTCTGGCCGTATCGCCTGACCACCGCGGCCTTGGCATCGGCAATATTCTCGTCCGGACAGTAGAAGAGCAGGCCATAAAGCTTGGCTTGGAAAGTCTTTATCTCCTGACAGAGACGGCAAAGTCTTATTTTGAAAAGAAAAGGTACATCACAGAGGAAAGAGACAATACACCCGATGCCATCCGGCGTTCTTCGGAATTTAGTCATGTGTGCCCAGCCAGCGCTGCTGTCATGAAAAAGGAGTTAGCCAGATGATGAAAAAATGCGTAGCGGAATTCATAGGCACATTTGCCCTGGTATTCTGCGGTACAGGCGCCATCGTCATCGATCAGGAAACACACGGAGCCGTCACACATGCCGGAATTGCCATTACCTTTGGATTGATCGTAATGTGTATGATCTATGGCCTGGGAAATATATCCGGAGCGCATCTGAACCCGGCCGTCAGCATGGCCTTTACCGTCGCGGGGAAGTTCCTCCCGCAGCAATTGCTGCCCTATATCATCAGCCAGCTGGCAGGTGCAGTAGCCGCGAGCCTGCTATTAAAATTTTTATTCCCTGCCAATACACTGCTGGGAACCACCCTACCTGCAGGCAGTGCAATGCAGTCTTTTATCCTGGAGTTCCTGTTGACGTTTTTTCTAATGTTGGTGATCATCAATGTCGCTACCGGCAGTAAAGAGCAGGGCATGTTCGCAGGACTTGCCATCGGGTCGGTGGTTTTATTAGAAGCCATGTTTGCTGGCCCCATTTGCGGCGCTTCCATGAATCCCGCCCGCTCCTTTGCACCGGCCATCGTTTCAGGTCATCTTGAAAACCTTTGGGTTTACCTGATCGCCACACCAGCCGGAGCCATAGCCGCCATACCTGTTTGGAAGTATTTCATCAAATGACCTATCTTTGCCCCGATGAAGCGGCTGCTCTATATATTGCCTTTGTATATCCTGCTCCTGTCGGCCATCCCCTGCCAGGCGGATGACGGCTGCTGCATAGACGAGGCTTTCACCACCGCCGCCCGCCATAAGAACAGCCTTCCCGACAACAAAACCAGCCTCCCCTGCTCTCCTTTTTTTGCTTGCGGAACCTGTCATGGCTTCATTATTCCGGAAGCAGGCATCTCCTTACAACATAAGGAAATATCCTTAGTACCCAAACCAACATTACCCGCTGACAACACTCTTCCCGGCTTTTCCTCTTTCATCTGGCAGCCTCCCCGAATAAGCTGATTTCCCCTCATCATCGATCTCCTCTTTTTCTTCACGTAACAATCATGCTTACTATGAAGCAGCTATTCGTACTATTCCTCCTGGTAGCTATATGCTCACTATGCCAGGGACAAAATTCTCTTACCATTATTATTAAAGATATTCGTACACATGAACCCTTACCCGGCGCTTCCGTCATTATTCCCGGCACATCCAGGGGTACAGACGCAGATTCCGCAGGCCATGCCATACTATCCGGTCTGACCACAGGCCGTTATACTTTTCGGGTTGGCTTTACAAGCTATGAGCAGCAAGAGCTAACCCTCGACCTTCCCGTTCCGGGCGACTCCCTCCTTGTCTTATTATCTCCCGCGGAAAAAGAAATGGGGGAAGTCATCGTATCCTCCACACGCAGCTCCCGCAGCATCCGCGACCTGCCCACACGGGTTGAGGTCCTTAACAGCGAGGAACTGGAAGAAAAAGGGAATATGAAGCCGGGAGACATCCGTATGATGCTCAACGAGAGCACGGGTATCCAGACACAGCAGGTTTCTGCTACTTCCGCCAATTCCAGCATACGTATCCAGGGACTGGACGGCAGGTATACCCAGCTTCTCAAAGATGGCTTTCCGCTGTATGGAGGCTTTGCCGGAGGTCTTAGTCTCCTACAAACCCCACCGCTGGACCTCAGACAGGTAGAAGTGATAAAAGGCGCCAGCTCTACGCTCTATGGTGGAGGCGCTATCGCCGGACTCGTCAACCTGATTTCCCGAACACCCCCACCGGAAAAAGACCTGCGCTTCCTTGCAAACGGCACTTCTGCCGGCGGCTGGGACCTGAGCGGTTTTTATGGACAACAATTTAAAAAGGCGGGGCTGACCCTGTTTGCGGCGCATGACGGCAGTCAACCATATGCCCCCGGAAACACTCCATTTACAGCCATTCCCAGGACCCGGCGTAATTTCATCGAGCCTAAGCTATTCCTGGACCTGGATGCGCGTACAAAACTTATAGCCGGATTCAGCGCTACCTGGGAGACCCGCCAGGGCGGCGATATTCAATATCTCCGCGGCCGTAAAGACAGCGTCCATCAGTATTTTGAAGACAACAGTTCTCACCGGCTTTCGGGCCAGTTCACCATAGATCATCGATGGAATGACAAGGACCAGGTTACCCTGAAGGGCTCCCTCAGCAAATTCACCCGGACCATCGATATCCCCGGGTATAGGTTCGACGGCAGGCAATGGTCCTCTTATTCGGAGCTTTCATATCATCATAAAGGCACGACAGATTGGATCGCCGGTGTGAACTTTTACAGCGACGATTTTAAAGAATTTCCAAGGGACAGCTCCCAGCCCAGGAACTATCAGCAACACACCTTCGGAGCCTTCGTGCAAAACACTGCATCCATTACTCCCTGGCTTCAGACAGAAGCAGGATTGCGGGGAGATTATGTCACTGACTATGGCTTTGTTTTGCTGCCCCGGGTATCCGCTTTATTTAAAATCGCCCCACGGCTTACTTCACGCTTTGGCGGAGGCATGGGTTATAAGACCCCTACCATCTTCACGGAAGAGACAGAGCGTATCCAGTTCCGATCCGTATTGCCCGTAAGCTCTAACACCAATAACCTGGAAAGATCTTATGGTGTCAATTTGGACTTCAACTACCGGACCACTCTTGGCGGGATCAGCCTTACCGTCAATCAGCTCTTTTTCTTTACCCATATCGGTCACCCGCTGCTGCTCGATACGTTGCCCGGCCCGGTCTATAAGCTAGCCAATAACAACGGGCATATGGACAGCAGGGGCTGGGAAACAAATGTTAAGCTCGGCTATAAGGATTTTAAGCTTTACCTGGGGTACACCTTCACGGACACGCATCTCAAAAACAACGGTACCACTCGCGAAAACCCATTGACGGCAAGACATCGTTTGAATAATGTACTGATATATGAAAAAGATCAATGGAAATTGGGGTTTGAAGCCTACTACTATAGTCGCCAGCTTCTCACGGATGGCGGCTTTGGCAAGTCCTATTGGACCCTTGGCTTCATGGCCGAGAAGATCTGGGAACATTTTTCCATCTTTTTGAACTTCGAGAACTTTACCGACACCCGTCAGACACGTTTTGACACGATCTATACCGGCACTGTCAGTAAGCCTATATTTCGGGATATCTATGCCCCTTTGGATGGAAGCGTCGTCAATGGGGGTATAAAGCTGAAATGGTGATCATGATGTTGATGCTCCATATATTTATTTACTTTTTTTTCATGTCCATACCCGCCATCGGGTCGGCCCCATGTCTGAAGACATATTCACTGTTCAGCAGGTACGCTCCGCTGGTCACAACCACATCGCCGGCATTCAATCCTGACTTGATCTCCACCCGGTCGCCATCCTCCAGACCTGTCTCCACCATAACAGACCGGTATGTATTATGCTCCACCTGCACCCAAACCACATCGCCGCTGCCGCCCCGGATCACCGCCTCCTGGGGAAGGGTCAGCGAATGGGATGCATGACTTACCAACGTCACATAGGCAGCCATGCCCGGCTTTAACAACCCGCCGGCATTGGGCAGCTGTATCCGTATCAGGTTGATCCGCGTGTCCGGGTTGATCTCGGGGTTGACGAATTCGACTTTGCCCGTCCATTCCTTACCCGGCAGGTCCGGCAGACGGATCATCGCCACCGCACCACGATCCAGGGCCGGCAATTGTGAAGTATAGACCTGGGCCTCCACCCAAAGCGCCGACAGATCACTCAGTCGCAGAACGGTCGCTCCCTGGGCAAGATAGTCTCCTTCATGCCCCTCCAGGCTCATGATAACGCCGGCGGCAGCGCTATAGAAAGTGGTGACAGCAGAAGTCTTTTTGGTCCTGGCCAATTCATCTATTTGCGTTTCACGCATACCCCATAACTGCAATTTATTCCGGGCAGCTTCTATCAGCTGCTTAAAATCGATGACGCTATTGTCCAGGGTCCTTTGCCTTTCCAGCGCCAAAAGGAATTCCTGTTTGGCATTGTTCAATTCCTCGCTGTAGAGATCATATAATTTGTCTCCCTTATGTACATGGTCACCGACGCTCTTAAAATATAGCTTTTCGATACGCCCTGCGATCCGGGCATTGACGGAAGCGCTCCTGGTCTCATCCACATTCAGCGTTGCAGTCAATGTGACCTTGTTCCCCATACTACCGCCCGCTACCGTATCCACCTGTATATTTCCAAGCTGTACCTGCTGGTCGCTCAATACAATGTTCTCCTCTGCTGCCCCTTTGGTATTACTCACCGGGATAAGCTCCATGCCGCAAATAGGGCATTTACCCGGCGCATCCTGCATCACCTGCGGATGCATGGAGCAGGTGTAATGCACATCGTTCTTAGTCACTGGCGCGTCCTTCGGCGTTGGCTTGCTCTTGCAGGCCCAGAGCAATAAGGTCGCTGTTATGATAAGGAAATACCGCATATTTATTTTTTTATCCTGATAAAACTTTCACTATCCATTAAATACTGTGCATTGGATGCTACGGAGTCGGCTGCTGTTAGCCCAGACAGGATCTGCACCCGGTCACGGTAGACCATACCCGTCCCCACCTTATGTACCTTGAATCCGCCCTCTTCCCGTACAAAAACCACCTGGTCCGTACCCAGGGACAACACCGCCTCCCTGGGAAGCCAATCGCCGGCGATAGGGCTGGGAAAGATAGTAGCGGTCACCTGGCTGCCAATGGGGATCTGTAAACTGCTATTGTCAAAATATACCCTGGCCGTAAGTGTTTTACTTTCTTTTCGGAACACGGGTTCGATAAAGTCGATCCTTCCCTGGAAATTATGATCCGGGGCCGTCTCCGGCAATATGTGAACCGCATCGCCGGTCTTTACCGGAGCCTGCTCGGGAAGCACCTGCAACAACACCCAGCTACGGTCCGTATTGAACAATTGAAATATCGTCTGCCCCTTTTCAACATACATTCCTTCTTTTACAGGCAGTTCTCCCATGGTGGCCGATACATCCATACGCTGTAGGGGTTCTCCCGCGTCCGGCATGGTATTGCCTGCTTCATGGATATGCCCGCTGTAATTGCTGTACACTGCAACGGTGAGGGATGGCCGTCCTGTCCTGATCACTTCCTGCAATTGTCCTTCACTCATTCCCAGCAGGAGCAGCTTCTGTTTTGCCGCATCGATCAGGGCGGTATTGCCAGGGTCATTCTTTAGCATGAACAGCAGCTCCTGCTGCCCTGTCGCCAGCTCAGGGCTATAGATATCCATGATCCGGACGCCTTTGTGTATGTGCTGGTACCGGTAATGCACATACAATTTTTCAATACGCCCTGACACCCTGGCTGAAATGGTATTGATCCGGCGCGTATCATAGCTCACGACGCCAAGCGCCTTCACTTCAGCCGCTACCTTTTCCTTTTGCGGAGCGGTCACGGGAATGGAAGAGACGACAAACTGGTCGGTGGGCTGCAACAGCTCATCCAGCCGGATATCCGTCAACCTGGTCAGGTCCTCTTTTTTACGTACCAGGTCCATCCCACAGATGGGACAAACGCCCGGCTTGTCCCGGATGATCTCCGGGTGCATGGAACAGGTCCACACTTCCTTTGCCGGCGCCGATGCACCGGCCTGGCGATCCTGCTGCTTTCCTTTATCGTCACAGGCCGTCAGTAGATACAACGACAGTAGGACGGCCATCCATCGAACACCCATCTGGTATATCTTTCTCATCTGTTTTTATTTTATTTCCAATATCCGTTGCAGTTCTACCTGCATAAGGAGCAATTGCTGCACCCTATCCCAATACTCTAATTGAGTGCTGTTCAGCGTTTCCCAGGCATCGTAAAGGTTGAATAGCTCTTCGGTATTCTGCTCGTAGGCCAGCAGCATCGTCTGATAGTTCTTTTGCAGAGCGGGGATCACTTTCTCACCCAGCACGCGGAGCTGTCGTTGTTTGGAAATGATCTCCTGTTGCAGGCCATAATAAGATCCCTCTGCCTCGTTGATCAGCTTTTCCTTTTCCTGGTTCAATGCTTCAGTCTTCCACTTAAGGCTTTCGATATTCGCCCGGGCGCCCCTGGACGACCAGGCCACTGGTAAACGTATCATACCCATTAAGGAATACTGCATCGGCACTCCCCCAAAGCCAAACATATGATCGAACCGTACGCCAAACTCCGGTTTCAACTTCATTCGCTCCGCCTGCTGCTGCAAGCCTGTCAGCCGGATGTCCTGCTGCACCGCCTTGATATCGCTGCGCGCCTCGGACAGATAATTACTATCAACGGCAGGCACAGAGAAGTCCTTTATGGAATAAACCGTGTCGATCTCAAAGACCATGGATTTGTCCCGATGCATTAACGTATTCAGCATCACTCTTTTTTGGATGATCTCATTCTCCAGGTCTATCCGCATGCTTTCCACATTCCCCAGGGCAGCCTTCGCTTTATAATAAGCATTGATCCTGCCCAGGTTGTTCTTATACTTCAGTTCCGCATCGCGGATCATAAAATCCAGCAGCTTTGCATTTAAATCCAGCACCTTTAGCTTCTTTTCGATCATCATCCACTGGTAATAGTTCTGTCTTGCCGCCGCATATAGTTCATTCAACATGGTGCCTTTCTTTTGCTTCTCTACCGCGGACAGCCCCTGCATATAGGCCTCTTCCGCATCCAGTCTGCGGCGGTTAGGAAGCATTTGTTCTGCCGAGATCATATATTGTCCCATTCCCGGGCTGCCATCAGCCTGTCTCTTCCAGAGGTTTGGATTGTAAGGTGTCATCCACAATCCAGTGCTCAGCTGCGGTGCGTCCCAGTTCCGGGCCCCTTTCGCCGACTCATCCAGGAAGCGAACCAACGCATCCGAGGACTTTAGTGAAGGATTGCCCTCACGGATGGCCGAAAAAATGCTGTCCAGTCCCGTCACCGCCTGGGCCTTCACAGTCAGGCTGCCAAGGATCGCTATAGCTAATACTGTTATCTTGTACATGGCATTAATGTTTTGCATCCAACACATCTATCTTGCCGAATTTTCGAAGTTCATATTCCTTGGTCATCAAAAAGATCAGGGGCGTTACCAGCAGGATATGTGTCGCTGATGTGATCACGCCGCCAACCATGGGCAATACAATCGGCTTCATAACATCACTACCCACCCCGCTGCTCCATAATATGGGTATCAACGCAAACAAGGACACGGATACTGTCATCAGCTTTGGCCGCAACCGTTTGGCGGCTCCTGCGATCACGTATTTTTTCAAATCGTCCCGGGTAATGGTCTCCTTCGAATTCCCCTTTTTGGCAACCAGCTGCTGCATGGCATCATTGAGATAAATAACCATTACGATACCCGTCTCCACCGCCAGCCCGAAAAGCGCGATGAACCCTACTGCTACCGCCACCGACAGGTTCACTCCCCAGAAATACACCATAAAGGCGCCTCCGATGAGCGCAAAAGGAATGGAGATCAGGCTGAAGAATGCCTCCCTGGCTGAATGGAACGCAAAGTACATGGCCAGAAAGATAATGAGCAGCACTACGGGCAGGATCAGCTTCAGGGTCCGCTCGCTCCGGATCAGGTTCTCATACTGACCGCTCCATTCGATATAATAGCCCTTTGGCAGCCTGGTCAATAGCTTATCCAGTTTGTCCTGCGCCTCTCTTACTGTACCCGCGAGATCGCGATCCCGGACATTGAATAATACGGCGCCCCGAAGGGCAGCATTTTCCGAATTGATCATCGGCGGCCCTTCGGTGATATTTATATCCGCCACGGCTTCCAGGGGAATAGGACCGAAATTCATGGTAGGCACCTGCAGGCGTCTCAATGCTTGTAAATTATTCCGGAAATCCTGGCCAAATCGCACATTCACGGGGAACCGCTGCCTGCCCTCCACAGTGGTGGTCAGCTTCATACCACCCAGGGCGCTCTCGATGATGCTATTGACATCGTCTACGCTCAGCCCGTACCGGCCTATCTCTTCCCTTTTAATCGCTATGTCGATATACTTTCCGCCTGTGATGGGTTCTACATACAGGTCTTTTACACCCGGAACACCGTTGAGCGCATTCCGTATCTGCTGAGCAAACACGTTGATCGAGTCCAGGTTCTGCCCATATACCTTGACGCCTACATCTGTGCGGATACCGGTAGAGAGCATATTGATACGGTTGATGATCGGCTGGGTCCATCCGTTAGTGACACCGGGTATCTGCAATTTCTCGTTCAGCTCCCGGATAAGGCTGTCCTTCGTCACCCCGGCACGCCATTGCGCCTTGGGTTTGAGCAGGACAATAGTCTCGATCATGGAAATGGGAGAATTATCTGTGGCCGTACCGGCTCTACCCGCCTTGCCCAGCACATTATCTACTTCCGGCACCGACTTGATGATCTTGTCCTGCACCTGTAACAGGCGTTTTACCTCCGAATTGGAGACGTCCGGCAGGGTCACGGGCATGAATAGCAGCGAACCCTCGTCCAGCGGCGGCATGAACTCCCGTCCCAGGCTGAGGAGCAGGGGAATACTGACGAGCAGCGTCAGGATATTGAGGCCGATGGTCGTCTTCCGCCATTTGATACAGGCCAGGATCACCGGTTCATAGATCTTCTCCAGCACACGGTTTATAGGGTTGGCCGATTCCGGCCGGAAACGGCCTTTCATAAAGAATGAGATCAGCACTGGCGCCAGCGTGATCACCAGCAAAGCATCCACCAGCAGGATAAAGGTCTTTGTATAGGCCAATGGATGGAACAGCTTACCCTCTTGTCCTGTCAGCAGGAACACCGGCAGGAAGGAAGCAATAATAATGACCGTGGAAAAGAATACACCTCTGGACACCTGGATACAGGCCCTGCGGATCACTTCCATGCGCGTCGCTGATGTTAATCTTGCCCCGGCAGGCAGCCGCTGCTGTTCCTCTGCCAGATGACGATAGGAGTTCTCCGACATAATGATCCCATTGTCTACGATGACGCCGATGGCAAGGGCGATGCCCGTAAGGGACATGATGTTGGAGGATAAGCCGAAAGCATTCAGCAGGATAAAGCTCGTTGCCACTGTCAGGGGTATCTGGATGATAATGCTAAGTGCGCTCCGCCAGTGCAGGAGGAACAGGATGACGATGATGGATACTACGATCATTTCCTCGGTGAGCTTGTCCTTTACATTCCCAACGGCTGCCTTGATCAGCTCACTCCGGTCGTACGCAACCTTAAATGTCACTCCTTCCGGCAACCCACGCTGGAGGTCCGCCATTTTCTTCTTTACATTCTCTATCACCTGATCCGCATTCTCCCCATACCGCATAACCACGATGCCACCCACCACTTCGCCCCCGCCATTCTCGTCGAAAATGCCCAGGCGGAGATCACCGCCCATCTGCACCGTACCAATGTCCTTCACCCGGACCGGAACACCTTTGTAATTTCCAACGGCAATATTTTCCAGGTCCCCTTTATTTTTTACGTATCCCAGGCCTCGGATGATATAAGCCACATCGCCTATTTCGAATTTTCGTCCGCCAACGTCATTATTGCCTGCCCGGACCTTGCTCATCACATCCATCATGGATATATTGTAGTATTGGAGCTTGACAGGATCCACAGCCAGCTGATATTGTTTCTCAAACCCGCCGAAGGAAGCCACTTCCGCCACCCCGGGGACGGTCTGCAACCCTAGCTTGACATACCAATCCTGGAGGGCCCGCTGCTCGCCCAGGTCCATTTGTTTGGCAGAGAGCGTGTACCAGAACACATGCCCGACACCCGTTCCATCCGGTCCCAGCGACGGTGTTACATCCGCCGGCAATAGTCGCTGGGCATAGCTAAGCCGTTCCAGCACCCGGGTTCGTGCCCAATAAATATCTACGTCATCATTGAAGATGATATACACAAAGCTCATCCCGAACATAGAGGTCCCGCGTACGTTTTTTACTTTGGGAATACCCTGGAGATTGCTCACCAGCGGGTAGGTCACCTGGTCTTCGATGATCTGAGGGCTCCTCCCCATCCATTCAGTAAATACGATCACCTGGTTCTCTGACAGGTCAGGGATGGCATCGATGGGGTTTCGCTGCACCGAGAGCAAGCCCCAGGCAAACAAGCCCGCCGCCATCAGCAGCACGACGAGCCTGTGGCGCAGGGACCATTCAATCAATCTTTGGACCATATTAGTTCATTTTCATACCGGTGGAATCCTTCTTGTGCCGTCCATGAACAGGAGAGTTCTTTTTTACCAGGTCCATGCCGCATTTAGGGCACTTGCCGGGTTTGTCTGAGACAACATCCGGGTGCATAGAGCAGGTGTATACAAAAGAAGCCTGTTTGGATCCCCTTCTATCTACAACTAATTGTCTATTGCATTTCGAACATTTGCCGGGCATATCGCTGGTGACATCCGGATGCATAGGGCAGACATACATTTTGTGCTGGGTGCTATCTTTTTTCCCCGCTTTATCTTGAGCATTTGCAAAAGAAACAATGCCAATAGCAAATACCAAAGCCACTAACGCTTTAATCGTTTTCATAACATTAAAATTTGATTGTGAGAAAATATCTTTCCTTAGGACAACGAGCCTCCGGCCCGTTCTGAGATCTTATACTTTAATAGGCTAAATCACGAAAGCCCGACAGGACGCCAGGCTACATCAGACAGGGATAAATCAAATGCGGAAATTGCAGTTACGCAGGAAAACAGGGATGTCTCTATATAACGGTGGCCCATTAATTACTGGGAGGACCAGGATAGAAGAGGTAACAAAAGGATTTGTCCATGTATTGTAAGGGAGAACTGTCTCAGACGAGATGATCTTAACAAATTCAATGGAGTTTTGACTCAGCTTCTGGTCCTTATCTGTTTTTAGCTGCCGGTATTCATCGTGGCAGCAATCATTTGAACCAACAGCGCATCCCTCCGCCGGCCGCATGGTTGGCATCCCACAGAAGGCGCAATCCTTGCCGGAATGATCTATTAGGCCCCACTCGACCAGCTTGCCCATGCAATAGTGCAGATGCATGGTAGCTCCCATCGAAGTGGAGAGGTAGATGATTGCTAATATGGTCGCCAATGTCTTTTTCATGGAAATTCCACTACAAAAGTAATTCTAATTTTCAATTGTCAAAATCAGGTTTTGTTAAAAGGTAGCCCTGATAGGTTGGGTTACAACGCATCCAGCACCTCCGCGATAGCCTGGACCAGCCCCCTGTCCGGCAGTTTCCCCGTATATCCCTCCGGCGTCAGGGCCCGGTATTGGCCGGCATCATCTCTTTCGAATGTCAGTTCTACCCCTTCCACCATCACAAACCATCGGTGTCCGTGCTGCCATACCTGTACGCGTGCCTCGAACTCACGTTCGACGCCCTGGTAGTCAACAGGGATATGTACATTTTGTTCCATGTCAGCGAAATTAGGAGATAATGGCCCATTTGGC